>ENA-OPBS01001014-OPBS01001014.1-human-gut-metagenome-genome-assembly--contig:-NODE-1014-length-22621-cov-3.537224_pt1 | contig 22621 bp, 15 predicted proteins | sample MGYA00241074_ERZ501463 | MGnify/ENA primary metagenome ERZ501463 (study PRJEB25962, sample SAMEA2042578) | human gut metagenome | biome: human gut; feature: human-associated habitat; material: faeces...
CTCAAGGATGCTCTGTCTATTAATTTCCTACAGTAAATTTACCCGAACCTGTTGTGGAAATTATTTGAGATTCCGGGATATTTGTGTTAAAATATTTTGTGACTGTTCTGAGGTGTTCATTTCTCGAATGCCCCTGTGAACAGTTACGGAATTTATCAGAAAATACAGCATGAGAGTACAAAAGTGAGTATCTCATGTGGAAACGAGGGATAGTATGTTACAGATGATCTTGCCGGAGGGAAGCAGTTCTCTCCTTGCTTTTTTTGGAATCCTTTTTGCTTTCGGAGCGACAGTACTGGCGACGGCAAAATTAAGCCCGTATCTGCCGAAGGACGCCGGAAGAGAATTTGCCCATGATGGAAAATTGTCCGCGGGAAAGCCAAGAGGCGCCGGAATCATTTTTGTGCTGGCATTTGTGGCATCCGTTCTGCTGTTTTCCCCTTTAAGCGCAGAGCTGGTGATCTATCTGCTGCTGATCGTGGTATGCATGATGACGGGATTTCTGGACGATGCTTCCAAGACTCCCTGGGGTGAGTACAAAAAAGGTTTCTTAGATCTGTGCGTGGCGGCACTGGTAGCCATCACCTTCCTGAAATACAACTCCAACGTGGTGGAACTGGCACTGTTCCATGTAAAGTTCACGCTGCCTCCCGTAGTATTCGCAATCCTCACGGTGATCCTGGTATGGACCTCCGTGAACGTGACCAATTGCTCCGATGGTGTGGACGGACTCTCCGGAACCCTGTCGATCATTACGATCATGTCCATCTATATCGTGGACCGTATGAAGGACGTCAATGAGACCTATTCTTTCCTGATCCTGCTGTTTGCCGTATGCATTCTGGGTTATCTGTGGTACAATGCAACACCCAGTAAGCTGATGATGGGAGATGCGGGTTCCCGGGCCATGGGACTGTTCATCAGCATCGCTATTTTAAAGAGCGGCTGTCCGTTTTTGTTTATTCCGTTGGCTCTGGTGCTGATTCTGGACGGAGGTTTGGGACTGCTTAAGGTTTCCCTGCTCCGCTTCCTGAAGATTCATATTTTGAAAAATGTGCGTACTCCCTTGCATGATCATGTGCGTAAGGTGTGGGACTGGTCCAATACACAGACCGTATTCCGTTTTGCCATTATTCAGATCATTCTGTCTCTGGCGGTAATCTACGCAATGCAGTTGTAGAATGCTGGACACACCGGGACAGCATAGAGACTGCGACCGGTCATCCTCTGCAAGAAAAGAAGGTTGGCTGCCGGAAGGAAAAAGGTCGGCCGTCAGAAGAAAAGAAAGGTGTCTGCTGAAGGAAAAGAAGGTCGGTCGCCGAAGAAAAAGAAGGACGGCTGTTGGTAGAAAATCAGCATGTGCCGAGCCGGGAGAAAAACTGTCAATAAATGATATAAGTAATTGAACAGATAGGAATGGAGAAATTATGTACGATGAATTAACACCCAGTGATATCAGGAAAATGGAAGATGAGATCGAGTATCGTAAGCTGGTGGTGCGTCCCAAGGCACTGGAGGACGTGAAGGAAGCCAGAGCCCACGGAGATCTCAGTGAGAATTTTGAATATTATGCAGCGAAAAAATACAAGAATCAGAACGAGAGCCGGATCCGTTATCTGGAGAGAATGATCAAGACCGCAAAGGTGATCTCCGAGAACTCCGCCGTGGATGAGGTGGGCATCAACAACACTGTTACCGTGGAATTCATCGACGACGGCACCCAGGAGGATTACAAGATCGTGACCACCGTTCGCGGGAACTCACTGGAAGGTCTGATCAGCAACGAATCTCCTCTGGGCCAGGCACTGCTTGGTAAAAAAGTGGGCGATATGGTCCATGTGCAGGTCAATGCCAATGTGGGCTATGACGTAGAGATCAAGGCACTGAAAAACACTGAGGATGACGGGGACAAGATCCGCAGCTTCTAATGCTTTGCGGACCCCACAAGCTATAGAAAGAAAGGGTAACTATTCAGAGCCTCATAACAATTACAGAATATTCTTGCGGATCCCGGTATTCAATGAATATTTTGCGATAGTTACAGGGCTTGGAACAGATACAAAAAAAGGAATTATAAGAATGAAAAAATATCTGCTGTTTGATCTGGACGGTACACTGACAGATCCCAAAATTGGAATTACGACCTGCGTGCAGTATGCGCTGCACTCTTTTGGCATTGAAGAACCGGATCTGGACAAGCTGGAGCCATTCATCGGCCCGCCGCTTCGGGACAGTTTTATGGAATTTTACGGTTTTACGCCCGAACAGGCAGAAAAAGCCGTAGCAAAATACAGAGAGCGGTTTCAGGATACCGGCATCTTTGAAAATGAAGTGTATGCCGGCATACCGGAGATGCTGAAAAATCTACAGTCTAATGGCTATTTTCTGGCAGTGGCATCCAGCAAGCCCCAGGTGTATGTGGAGAGAATTCTGGAACATTTTGACCTGAAAAAATATTTTGCTGTGGTCGTCGGAAGCGAACTGGACGGCAGACGGGAGACGAAGGATCAGGTGGTGCAGGAGACACTGAATCAGCTGTTTGGAGAGAATCCCGTAGCACCTGAGGAAGTCTATATGATCGGCGACCGGAAATTTGACGTGGAAGGTGCGAAGGCACTCGGCGTGGAGAGCGTCGGTGTGACTTATGGCTACGGAAGCAAGGAAGAGTTAAAGGAAGCAAAAGCGGACTACATCGTACAATCCGTGGAAGAACTGGAAAAATTTCTGCTTCGCGGCAGCGAGGAACTGGTGAACAGCAATCCAGACAATAAAAAGAAAAATCCAATGTACCAGAGAATCTGGACCATGGTGTATTCGTTCCTGATGTTCATCCTGGTGCGCAATGCGGTGCAGTATGCGCTGCTGGCACTGTTGTATCAGCTGGCACAGTCCGGAGCCACCGGTGGACTGGTAGATCTTCTGATCCTGAGGGATGAGACCGGCGCCTATAACGGCTATTCCGGAGATGTCTCTAGTATCATAGCGGCTCTTGGATTTATCGGCGGAGCACTGGCGGTATGGTCCACGGCAAAGCTTCTGATCACGAAGAACAAAGAGGATATGCATTTAAGCCATCTGAAAAAAGAAGGTAAGGCAAAATATGCCCTGCTGGTGGCAGCCACCATCGGTGCCGTTATCGGTTTCAACCTCCTGTTTGAACTTCTTGGTGTGACCAATAAATCCGAAGCCTATACCGAAGTTGCAGCCCAGCAATATTCCGCACACTTTATCGTAGGAATCCTTGTATTCGGCTTCATCTCCCCCATAGCAGAGGAGCTTCTGTTCCGCGGAGTTATCTACGGATATCTCCGCAGATTCATGGATATCAAACTCGCCATAGCCCTGTCTGCCCTGATTTTCGGCGTTTATCACATGAATTACGTCCAGGGCGTATACGGCTTCCTCATCGGCTGCCTGATGGCATATGCTTACGAATACTTTGGAGAGTTCAAAATGGCAGTCTTTGTCCATGTGGCATCCAATGTCCTCGCCTACTGCCTCTCCTATACCGCCATCGCCGTCACCGGCTTCGTCAGCTGGCCTGTATGCGTGATTTTCCTGGCAGTGGCAGTTGTATCCTTGATCACTTTGCACAAACAGAAAAATATATTTTAATGAGATAACAAAACACATTAGTTACCAGTTCTGACCGCATTCATAAACTGTATTGAACTGGACTTCATAACCCAGCAGCCGAAAACAGGGTAAGGATAAGCAGGCCGTAAGCAGACGTCGGCACTTAGTGACCGTACTTTGGTCACTTATGTGCCGCTACGCTCTGCGACAGAGTGCGAACGTGCCGCGTTCCTTGCCCTGTTCTCGACTGCGGAGATATTACATCTTAAAAGGAGCAACATATGAAATTCAGCATTATCGTAGTATGCCTGAACCCCGGCACCAAACTGAATCAGACCCTTGACAGTATCCTGGCCCAGACCTGTCCAGACTTCGAAGTCATCGTCAAGGACGGTGGCAGCCGTGACGGATCCATAGAGTCCATGCGCACTGACGGGCGGATCCATCTCTACCAGGAACCGGATCACAGCATCTACGAGGCTATGAACCAGGCGGTCTCTCATGTGACCGGAGATTACATTCTGTTCTTAAACTGCGGTGACCTCTTCTATGACAAGGAAGTTCTGGCACACACCGCACAATTCATGGAACAGCACCCTATGAAACTGCAAGGCATCTACTACGGAGATACCTACAGCGCGAAAACGGACACGAAGATATCATCCCCGCCCCGAATCACCGGCTTTGTCTGTTACCGCAACATTCCCTGCCATCAGTCCTGCTTCTATGCCGCAGACCTGTGCCGACAGAAGCCCTACGAACCAAAATACAAGATCCGCGCAGATTATGAACATTTTCTGTGGTGCTATTACCGGGCGAAGGCTCCCATGCAGTATCTGGGGCTTACCGTATCTTCCTACGAAGGCGGCGGCTACTCCGAGACAAAGGAGAACCTGAAACGCAGTGCCGCAGAGCATAAGGAGATCACGGCAAAATACATGAAACCCGTAGAACTGTTCCGCTACCGCGCTGTGATGGCACTGACCCTGGCACCTCTCCGGACCGCAATGGCAGAAAGCAGACATTTCTCTGCAATCTATCAGGGACTGACAAGCAAAGTGTATGGTCGGAGACAGGAAAAATAGGGAAATCCCCAAAGAGTTGTGCTAAAAGCATGGCTTAAAAAAGAAAATTAACACAATTAACAGACAACAGCCGTGTGAACAACTGAATTGACAAATTATCTGACAATTCAAGGAAAAATCTATATTTACAAATGAGAAAAATAGGTGTATAGTACAGAAAAGGTCGCAATGAGGCGCTCGAAAGAGTCTCATTGCGACCTTTTTTAGTTGCAGGAAAGTGCTGAAAGCACAGTCTTGCGAATGAGGTTCTGAATAGGAACAGACAGATTAAGATGAGAGAAATAGAAAACCGGAAAGGAGAACTATATGTTTGATGTAAAACAGGAGCTGCCCAAGGCACCGTTATATCGGGAAGAATTTGAGCATGATAACTGCGGTATCGGAGCCTGTGTCAATATTCACGGAGAGAAGAGCCGCGCGACCGTAGAGAATGCGCTGAAGATCGTAGAGAATCTGGAGCACAGAGCCGGTAAGGATGCGGAAGGCAAGACCGGTGACGGTGTCGGTATTCTGACCCAGATTCCCCACAAATTTTTTGCCAGAGTGACCAGGGCTCTGGGCATGGACATCGGCGGAGAGAGAGAATACGGTGTCGGCATGTTCTTCTTCCCGCAGGAAGAGCTGCGCCGCAATCAAGCCAAGAAGATGTTCGAGATCATTGTGGAAAAAGAAGGAATGGAATTCCTCGGCTGGCGTGAAGTGCCTACCTTCCCCAATGTGCTGGGACATAAGGCCGTAGAGTGCATGCCCTATATCATGCAGGGATTCGTGAAAAAGCCTGCCGATGTGGAAAAAGGACTTCCCTTTGACCGAAGACTTTATATTGCAAGACGTGTCTTCGAGCAGTCTTCCGATGATACCTATGTAGTTTCTCTTTCCAGCAGAACGATCGTATATAAAGGAATGTTCCTGGTAGGCCAGCTGCGTACCTTCTTCGCAGATTTGCAGAGTGAAGATTACGAATCCGCCATTGCCATGGTACACTCCCGTTTCTCCACCAATACCAATCCCAGCTGGGAACGTGCCCATCCGAACCGTCTGATGGTACACAACGGTGAGATTAACACTATCCGCGGCAATGCCGACAAGATGCTGGCCAGGGAGGAGAACATGGAATCCGAGCATCTGAAAGGCCAGCTGCACAAAGTACTGCCTGCTATCAGCAAGACCGGTTCCGACTCCGCTATGCTGGACAACACGCTGGAATTCCTGGTAATGAGCGGCATGGAACTGCCTCTTGCGGTCATGATCGCTATCCCCGAGCCCTGGGCGAACAACAAGGCCATGTCCCAGACCAAGAGAGATTTCTACCAGTATTACGCTACCATGATGGAGCCCTGGGACGGCCCCGCATCCATCCTGTTCTCCGACGGAGATATCATGGGTGCGGTACTGGACAGAAACGGCCTGCGTCCTTCCCGTTATCTGATCACTGACGATGATACCCTGATCCTGTCTTCCGAGGTAGGTGTCCTTCCTGTTGATCCCACGAAGATCAAGTTAAAGGAAAGACTTCGTCCCGGCAAGATGCTCTTGGTCGATACCGTACAGGGCAGAGTCATTGACGATGAGGAGATCAAGGAAAAATATGCTTCCAGACAGCCCTACGGTGAATGGCTGGACAACAACCTGACAGAATTGAAGAGTATTCACATCCCGAACCAGCGTGTCCCTGAGTACACCTACGAAGAGCGTCAGCGGATGCAGAAAGCTTTCGGTTATACCTACGATGAGATGAAACAGAGCATTCTGCCTATGGCAAAGAACGGCAGTGAAGCGATTGCCGCCATGGGTGTGGATACGCCGCTTCCCGTCTTAAGCAAGACGAACCACCCGCTGTTTCATTATTTCAAGCAGCTGTTTGCACAGGTAACCAACCCGCCCATCGATGCGATCCGTGAGGAGATCGTTACTTCTACAAGTGTATATGTAGGAAAAGACGGAAATCTTCTGATCCAGAAGCCGGAGAACTGTCAGGTGCTGAAGATCAACAATCCGATCCTGACCAACACCGATATGCTGAAGATCAAGAATATGAAAAAGGACGGCTTCAAGGTTGTAACACTTTCTACATTATATTATAAGAGCACAAAGCTTGAACGTGCCATTGACCGTCTGTTCGTAGAGGTAGACAAAGCCTTCCGTGAGGGAGCAAACATCCTGGTCCTTTCTGACCGCGGTGTGGATGAGAACCATATGCCGATCCCGTCCCTGCTGGCGGTTTCCGCAGTACATCAGCATCTTGTAAAAACAAAGAAGAGCACTTCCCTTGCCCTGATCCTGGAGTCCGGTGAGCCGAGAGAGGTACATCATTTCGCAACACTCCTCGGATATGGTGCAAGTGCAGTCAATCCGTATCTGGCACTGGATACGATCCATGAGCTGATCGATACACATATGCTGGATAAGGACTATTACGCAGCCGTTGATGATTACAATCATGCAGTGATCAGCGGTATCGTAAAGATCGCTTCCAAGATGGGTATTTCCACTATCCAGTCTTATCAGGGATCTCAGATCTTTGAGGCAATCGGAATTTCCCAGGATGTGATCGATCGTTACTTTACAGGAACCGTAAGTCGTGTAGGCGGAATCACATTGGAAGATATCGAGGATAATGTAGAAAAACTTCATTCTGAGGCATTTGATCCCCTTGGACTTGCCACAGATCTTACTCTGGACAGCGTAGGTGCCCATAAGATGAGAAGCCAGGGTGAGGAGCACAAATATAACCCGCGTACCATTCATCTTCTCCAGCAGTCCACAAAACAGGGCAGCTATGAGATGTTCAAGGAATATACAAAGCTGGTGGATGACGAGGGTCATGGAAACTTAAGAGGTCTTCTGGACTTTAAGTTTGCCAAGGAGCCTATTCCAATTGACCAGGTTGAGAGTGTTGAGGATATTGTAAAACGATTTAAGACAGGTGCCATGTCCTACGGTTCTATTTCACAGGAAGCACATGAGACATTGGCTATTGCCATGAACCATCTCCATGGAAAATCCAATACCGGTGAGGGTGGTGAAAGTGATGAGCGTCTGGATTCTGCAGGAACAGACAATGACCGCTGCTCTGCGATCAAACAGGTAGCCAGCGGACGTTTCGGCGTTACCAGCCGTTATCTGGTTTCCGCAAGAGAGATCCAGATCAAGATGGCACAGGGTGCAAAGCCGGGTGAGGGCGGACATCTTCCTGCAAAGAAGGTATATCCGTGGATCGCAAAAACCCGTCATTCCACACCGGGAGTCAGCCTGATCTCTCCGCCGCCACATCATGATATCTATTCTATCGAGGATCTGGCAGAATTGATCTATGACTTGAAAAACGCCAATAAATATGCGGATATTTCCGTAAAGCTGGTTTCTGAGGCGGGTGTTGGTACGGTTGCAGCTGGTGTTGCAAAGGCCGGTGCACAGACTGTTCTGATCTCCGGATATGACGGAGGTACAGGAGCAGCGCCAAGAAGCTCTATCCATAATGCAGGACTTCCATGGGAGCTTGGACTTGCAGAAACACACCAGACGCTGATCATGAACGGACTTCGTAACCGTGTACGTATCGAGACAGACGGTAAGCTGATGAGCGGCCGTGACGTTGCCATTGCAGCACTTCTCGGTGCAGAGGAATTCGGTTTTGCAACAGCGCCACTTGTAACGATGGGCTGCGTGATGATGAGAGTCTGCAATCTGGATACCTGCCCGGTAGGTGTGGCTACACAGAACCCGGAGCTGCGTAAGAGATTCCGCGGAAAACCGGAGTATGTGGAGAACTTCATGCGCTTTATTGCACAGGAGCTGAGAGAGTACATGGCACGCCTTGGTGTTGCCACCATCGATGAGATGGTAGGTCGTACAGACCTTCTTACAGTTTCTGACAGTGTGCAGGAGCCGCATAAGGGTAAGGTTGACTTAAGTGCCATCCTGAATAACCCATATGCAGGAAAGGGCAAAGTAACCTTTGATCCGAAGGCTGTATACAATTTCAATCTTGAGAAAACTCTGGATGAAAAAGTTCTGGTCAAGAAATGTGCACCGGCGATCCAGAAGGGTGAGAAAGTTTCTGTTGATGTAAATGTTACCAATACAGACCGTGCATTTGGTACCATCCTCGGATCTGAGATCACAAGAAATCATAAGGATGGACTTCCGGAGGATACGGTAACTGTAAACTGTACAGGTGCAGGCGGACAGAGCTTCGGTGCCTTTATTCCGAAAGGACTGACATTGAAACTGACCGGTGACAGCAACGACTACTTCGGAAAAGGCCTTTCCGGTGGAAAGCTGATCGTTAAGGTTCCAGAGAAGGCCGGATACAAGGCTGAAGAGAACATCATCGTCGGAAACGTGGCACTCTATGGTGCGACCAGCGGAACTGCATTTATCAACGGCGTTGCCGGTGAGCGTTTTGCAGTACGTAACTCCGGTGCGGTTGCAGTTGTTGAGGGTGTTGGCGAGCATGGCTGCGAGTTCATGACAGGCGGCCGTGTGGTAGTTCTTGGAAAAACAGGAAAGAACTTTGCAGCAGGTATGAGCGGCGGTATCGCTTATGTCCTTGATGTGGATAACGTTCTTTACAAGAACCTCAATAAAGCAATGATCTCCATTGAAAAAGTGGATAATAAATATGATAAAAAAGAGCTTCGTGATCTCATCGAGGCTCATGTGGAAGCAACAGGCTCTGAGATCGGTAAGAAGGTGCTGGCTGATTTTGATTCCTATCTGCCTCACTTCAAAAAACTCATTCCGGATGAGTACAAGAGAATGATCACATTAAGTGCAAAGCTGGAAGAAAAAGGTCTGACCAGCCAGCAGGCACAGATGGAAGCGTTCTATGAGAGCATCGGCGTGAAACATTAAGGAGGATGAGGAAATGGGAAAGCCAACTGGATTTTTAGATTATGAAAGAGAAACGGCAAAGGTTCTGCCGCCAAAGGAACGTATTCAGAATTTCAACGAATTTCGTATTCCATTAAATAAAGAAAAACAGAAACTTCAGGGAGCACGCTGCATGGCCTGCGGCGTCCCCTTCTGCCAGTCAGGTATGATGATCGGCGGAATGGCTTCCGGCTGCCCGCTGCACAACCTGGTTCCTGAGACAAATGATCTTGTGTACACAGGAAACTGGAAGCAGGCATTCCTTCGTTTAAACAAGACACACAGCTTTCCGGAGTTTACATCCAGAGTGTGTCCAGCACTTTGCGAAGCTGCATGTACCTGTAACCTGAACGGAGATCCGGTCAGCACAAAGGAGAATGAGAAAGCGATCATTGAGACAGCCTATGCAGAAGGATGGGTAAAACCGCAGATCCCGCCTGTCCGCACAGGAAAGACGATCGCAGTCATCGGAAGTGGTCCTTCCGGACTGGCAGCAGCACAGCAGCTGAACCGCCGTGGCCACAGCGTAACCGTATTTGAGAGAAACGACCGTATCGGAGGACTTCTCCGCTATGGCATTCCGAACATGAAGCTGGAGAAAAAGATCATTGACCGCAGACTGAAGCTGATGGAAGAGGAAGGCGTGAAATTTGTTACCAATATCAATGTTGGTGTTGACATCACTGCAGAACAGCTTCTGAAGGATTATGACCGTGTCCTTCTCTGCTGTGGAGCTTCTCATCCGAGAGATATCAAGGTTCCGGGAAGAGATGCCAAGGGAATTTACTTTGCAGTGGATTTCCTGAAGCAGGTAACAAAAAGTCTTCTGGATACAGATTTTGCAAAATTCCCATATGAGCTTGCAAAGGGCAAAAATGTTCTGGTCATTGGCGGTGGTGATACCGGTAATGACTGTGTGGGAACATCCATCCGTCTGGGGGCGAAATCTGTAACACAGCTTGAGATGATGCCGCAGCCTCCTGCAGCAAGAACTCCTTCCAATCCATGGCCGGAGTGGCCGAAGGTCCTGAAAACCGATTACGGCCAGGAAGAGGCTATTGCAGTATTCGGCCATGATCCTCGGATCTATCAGACAACCGTTACCGAGTTTATTAAGGACAAAAAAGGAAATGTCTGCAAGGCCAAGATCGTAAAACTGAAAAGCGTAAAGGATGAAAAGACCGGAAGATTCAATATGGTGCCGGTTGAGGGCAGTGAGGAAGTGATCCCTGCAGATGTGGTCCTTATTGCAGCAGGCTTCCTTGGCAGCGAGAAATATGTGACAGATGCTTTCCGTGTAGCGCTTACACCAAGAACCAATGTGGAAACAAAACCGGAGCAGTATGCAACAAGCGTAGATCGTGTGTTCACAGCAGGTGATATGCATCGTGGACAGTCCCTTGTCGTATGGGCGATCCATGAGGGACGTGAGGCTGCGAAAGCAGTGGACGAATCACTGATGAGCTATTCATATTTACAGTAAAATAACAGATACCAGGGGTAAAAGGTCAAAAAAACTGTTCGTGTTTCCGCGATAAAGCTTTTGAACTTTTGCCCCTTTTAAAAAATGGTTGACAAAGAATTGACCGATTGCTATAATTACGTCCATGAACAAGGGTGTTCTTCAGGAGCGGAAGCTCTCTGAAGTGCACCCTTTTTCTGATTTTGAGGGTAATTATTTTGTGTGATGAGGAAATAAAGGAGAGAATACTATGGGGAATTATACCAGAGAAGAGATTCTTGCAATGGCAGAGGAGGAAGACGTAGAGTTCATCCGCCTCCAGTTTACAGATATGTTTGGAACTCTGAAAAATATTGCGATCACAGCAAGAGAGCTTCCAAGAGCCCTGGATAACCAGTGCGTTGTATATGGCTCTCATATTGCGGGCATTGTGGGAGAAAAGGAGCCGGATCTGATCCTGTATCCGGATTACGATACTTTTTCAATTCTCCCATGGCGTCCTCAGCAGGGAAAGGTTGCAAGACTGATCTGTGATATGCGCCGTGCAGACGGATCAGAGCATGAGATGAGCTCCAGATATATTCTGAAAAAAACAGCGCAGGCAGCAGAGGAGGCAGGGTATACCTGTTATGTTGACCCGGAATGCGAGTTTTTCCTGTTTCATATTGATGATAACGGAATGCCTACAACGGTTTCTCACGAAAAGGCCGGATATCTGGATGTAAGTCCGGTGGACTTGGGCGAAAATGCAAGACGTGACATGGTACTGACTCTTGAGGATATGGGATTTGAGGTGGAATCCTCTCATCATGAGACAGCACCTGCACAGCATGAGATCGCCCTTCATTACGGGGAAGCACGTGAGATGGCAGACGAAGTTATAACCTTTAAGATGGCAGTAAGAACTGTAGCCAAACGTCATGGACTTCATGCGACATTTATGCCGAAGCCAAGACGGGAAGTAAACGGTTCAGCCATGCATATCCATTTTTCACTGTTTAAAAATGGAAAAAATATTTTCGTGGATCCGGAGGATCCGTCCAGATTAAGTGAAGAGGCATACTATTTTATCGGAGGTCTTCTGGCTCACAGCCGTGAGATGACTCTGATCACCAATCCGCTTGTAAATTCTTATAAGCGTCTTGTACCTGGATTTGATGCGCCTACAGAGCTGACCTGGACGAGAAATAACCAGAATTCACTGGTAAGGATCCCGAGAGTCAATGGTGCTGATACCAGGATCGAGCTTCGAAGCCCGGATGCTGCATCCAACCCATACCTTGTTTTTGCGGTATGCCTGGCAGCGGGCCTGGATGGAATCCAGAAGAAGATCTATCCTACAAAAGCTTCTAACCGTTCTCTTTCCGAGTCGGATCAGAAGGAACAGGGTATCGAGAATTTACCGGAGAACCTGCGGGAAGCGATCACACTGTTTGAGGAAAGTGACTGGATGAAAGAGATCCTTGGAGAAGATTTCTGCAAACAGTACGCGCAGGCCAAAAGAAAAGAATGGCTGCGTTATTCCCAGGAGATTTCCGACTGGGAGATCGAGGAGTATCTGTATCGGATCTGATGAACGAGGCATAATGGGACGAAAGAGAGTGGCGGCTTATGAACACGAGTATCGTGATTGCATTACCGAAAATAGAAGATGCAAAAAAGATCCGCACAGTCCTTAACCGATATGGATTCACGGTGGCGGCAGTATGCAATTCAGGTGCCAATGCCCTTGCCAGTATCTCGGAGCTTGATGGCGGCGTTCTGCTTTGCGGTTATCATCTTCAGGATATGTACTACCGTGATCTTCTGGACTATATGCCGGATTATTTTGAAATGCTGCTTATGGCTTCCCGGGGAGTGATCAGTGAGGCGCCAACATCCATTTTATGCGTGGGAATGCCTCTGAAAGTCGGAGATCTGGTAAATACGGTAAGCATGATGCTTTCCCAGATCGAAAGGCGTTGGAAAAAAGATAAGAAAAAGCCGAAGCAGCGTTCATGGAAAGAACAGAATTATATTTCAAATGCAAAGATGCTTCTAATGGAAAGAAATCACCTGAGCGAGGATGACGCATACCGCTATATCCAGAAATGCAGTATGGATTCCGGGACCAATATGGTGGAGACAGCCCAGATGGTTCTGATGCTTTTATATGATTCTGTGTAAAAAACAACAAAAAACAGCAGAGCGGACAGGAATGATCTGTTCTGAATGACTGATATCACACCGGATCGGGAAAAATTCCGCAGGGGATTTCCTGATTCGGTGAAACTACTTTGAATTGGAGGATGAGGGAATGGAATTTATGGATGGAATCTGTAAGACTAGAGAATGTGCCTGGGATGTGCTTCTTTCCGAGAGCATGAAAGACCAGGAAGCAACAGTGGAAGGTGCAATACACAGCATCCGTAATATGGGTGACGTGGCATTTGTGATACTTCGAAAAAAAGAAGGGCTTTTTCAGACCGTATATGAAAACGACAAGACAAATGTTTCCATTCATGATCTGAAGGAGGCAATGTGTGTGCGCCTCACAGGAACTCTTCATGAGGAAGAAAGAGCGCCTCACGGAAGAGAACTCCGCATCAGCCATGTGGAGATCCTTTCCTCACCTGCAGAGCCTCTTCCGCTGGTCATCGACAAATGGAAGCTGAACACTTCCCTGGAGGCAAAGCTGAATTATCGTCCTATCGCCCTGCGTAATGTGCAGGAGCGTGCAAAATTCAAGATCCAGGAGGCTCTGGTGCGGGCATTTCGTGATTACCTCTATGAGAAGGGGTTCACCGAGATCCATACACCGAAGATCGGAGCCAGAGGTGCAGAGGGTGGTGCAAACCTGTTCAAGCTGAGTTATTTCCATAAACCGGCAGTTCTGGCACAGAGCCCGCAGTTTTATAAACAGATGATGGTAGGTGTTTTTGACCGTGTATTTGAGACCGGCCCTGTATTCCGTGCAGAGAAGCATAACACAAAACGTCATCTGAATGAATATACAAGCCTTGATTTTGAGATGGGCTATATCAACGGATTTGAGGATATCATGGAGATGGAAACCGGATTTCTCCAGTATGCGGTAGAACTTCTTAAGAAAGACTATGCTCATGAGCTTTCCATTCTGAAGGTGGAGCTTCCGAAGGTGGATAAGATCCCGGCAGTACGTTTTGACAAGGCCAAAGAGCTGGTAGCTGAAAAATATAATCGTAAGATCCGCAACCCATATGATCTGGAGCCGGAGGAAGAAGCGCTGATCGGAAGATATTTCAAAGAAGAATATGATGCTGATTTTGTTTTTGTCACACATTATCCGTCTAAGAAGCGTCCGTTCTACGCAATGGATGATCCGTCAGATGAGAAATTTACATTAAGCTTTGACCTTCTGTTCAAGGGACTTGAGGTAACTACAGGCGGACAGCGTATCCATGATTATCAGATGCTGAAGGATAAGATCGCAGCCCGTGGTATGGATGAAGAGGGTATGGAGCAGTACCTGGATACCTTCAAGCATGGAATGCCGCCTCATGGAGGACTTGGAATCGGACTGGAACGTCTTACCATGCAGATCCTCGGAGAAGAAAACGTTCGTGAGACCTGTCTGTTCCCACGTGATATGAACAGACTTGAGCCGTAATAAGGAGAAAAAAGATGGCAAAGATAATCGATGATGAAACAATGGAAAATGTCTGCATCCTTGCAAAGCTTTCTCTGACAGAGGATGAAAAGGAAAAAGCAAAAGAGGACATGCAGAAGATGCTGGACTATGTAGACAAGCTGGATGAGCTTGACACCTCTTCCGTAGAGCCCATGTCCCATATTTTTGAGGACGAAAATGTATTTCGTGAAGATATTGTGACAAACGGAGACAATCATGAGGCGATGCTTGCCAATGCACCGAAACAGAAAGAAAACCAGTATCAGGTTCCGAAAACAATTGGATAAGACAGGAGACAGGACATGGATTTGGGAAAATTAACCGCATTACAGCTTGCGGAAAAGATCAAGCAGCATCAGATAAGCGTCCTGGACGGTGTGAAATACGTATTTGATCAGATCGAAGCAAAAGAGGACAAGGTCCACGCTTATCTTGATATTTACAAAAAAGAAGCCTATGCAAGAGCAAAAGAGGTACAGAAGGGCATTGAGGATGGAACCTATACAGGACCTCTTGCCGGTGTACCTATTGCAATTAAGGATAATATCTGCATCAAGGGAAAAACAACTACCTGTGCATCGAAGATCCTTGAGAATTTTGTGCCGCAGTACAATGCCGAGGTTATTGACCGTCTGGAACAGGCAGGTCTTGTGATCATCGGAAAGACAAACATGGATGAGTTCGCCATGGGAAGTACCACAGAGACATCCGCTTACGGCGTCACCAGAAACCCGTGGGATCTGGAGCATGTTCCGGGCGGATCTTCCGGCGGTTCCTGTGCGGCAGTGGCAGCAGGGGAAACTTACCTGGCACTTGGCTCCGATACCGGCGGTTCCATCCGTCAGCCAAGTTCCTACTGCGGTGTTACCGGAATCAAACCGACCTATGGTACAGTATCCCGTTACGGACTGGTTGCCTACGCATCCTCTCTGGACCAGATCGGACCGGTTGGAAAAGATGTTGCGGACTGTGCGGCACTCCTTGAGATCATTGCCGGACACGATGCCAAGGACAGCACCTCCATGAAGAGAGAGGATCTTGATTTCTCCGCTTCTATGACGGATAAGATCGTGGGAATGAAATTCGGTGTGCCGAAGGAATATCTTTCCGAGGGCCTGAACCCGGAGGTAAAAGAGGCATTTATGAATACGCTGAAAAGCCTTACCGAGATGGGTGCAGTCGTAGAATTTTTCTCCATGAAGACAACAGAATATATGATCCCTGCTTACTACATCATTGCCAGCGCAGAGGCCAGCTCCAACCTGGAGCGTTTTGACGGCGTGAAGTACGGTTTCCGTGCAAAAGAGTACGAGGGACTTCATGACATGTATAAAAAGACAAGGACTGAAGGTTTCGGCGAGGAAGTAAAGCGTCGTATCATGCTTGGCTCCTTTGTGTTAAGCTCCGGTTACTACGATGCTTACTATCTGAAAGCACTTCGCACAAAAGCCCTTATCAAAAAGGAATTTGATCAGGCCTTTTCCAAATATGATGTTCTTCTTGCCCCGGCATCACCCTTTACGGCGCCGAAACTGGGAGAGAGCCTGAAAGATCCTCTTGCCATGTATCTTGGCGATATTTATACGGTAGCAGTAAACCTGTGCGGACTTCCCGGAATCACAGTTCCATGCGGAAAAGACGCAGCAGGACTTCCGATCGGGATCCAGATGATCGGTGACTGCTTCAAAGAAAACAACCTGTTCCGCGCAGCACACGCCTATGAGAAAAAACGCGGTGATTTCGGAACAGCAATGGAAGGGGGAGAAAAGGCATGAAACAGTATGAGACAGTCATAGGACTTGAGGTGCATGTGGAGCTTGCCACAAAAACAAAGATCTTCTGCGGATGCTCCACAGAATTCGGAGGCGCACCAAATACACATACCTGCCCGGTCTGCACCGGTATGCCGGGCTCTCTTCCGGTCCTCAACAAAAAAGTGGTAGAGTTTGCCATCAAGGCAGGTCTTGCGGCAAACTGTCATATCCATCAGTACTGTAAGTTTGACCGTAAGAACTATTTTTACCCGGATAACCCCCAGAACTACCAGATCTCTCAGCTGTATCTGCCGATCTGCTATGACGGAGCTGTTGAGATCGAGACTTCCGCAGGCAAAAAGACTGTACGTATCCATGAGATGCATATGGAGGAGGATGCCGGTAAGCTGATCCATGACGAGTGGGAAGACTGCTCCCTGGTTGACTACAACCGAAGCGGGGTACCGCTGATCGAGATCGTATCCGAGCCGGATATGAGAAGCTCCGAGGAGGTTATCGCATATCTGGAAAAGCTCCGCTGCACCATGCAGTATCTTGGAGTTTCTGACTGTAAGCTCCAGGAGGGCTCCATGCGTGCCGATGTCAACCTTTCTGTCCGTGAGGTGGGAAGTGAGACCTTCGGAACAAGAACAGAGATGAAGAACCTGAACTCCTTCAAGGCCATTGCGAGAGCGATCGAAGGAGAGAGAGAACGTCAGATCGAGCTTCTGGAAGAAGGAAGAGCCGTTGTACAGGAGACAAGAAGATGGGACGATAACAAAGAGTCTTCCCATGCTATGCGTTCCAAGGAGGATGCAAAGGATTACCGTTACTTCCCGGACCCGGATCTTCCGCCGATCCACATTTCCGATGCATGGATCGAAGAGCTGCGTACCTCCATTCCGGAGCTTCGTGAAGCCAAGATGGAGCGTTATCAGAAGGAGTATGAGCTTCCGGCTTATGATGCAGGGATCCTGACCGAATCCAGACATCTGGCAGGACTTTTTGAGGAGACAGCAGTTCTTCTCGGAAACCCGAAGAAGGTGGCAAACTGGTTTATGGTGGAGGTTCTCCGCCTGACAAAGGACAAGGGCCTTGATCCGGAAATGGTAAGCTTTACCCCGAAGCATCTGGCAGACCTTCTTTCCATGGTGGAGAAAAAAGAGGTCAGCGCACAGAATGCCAAGAAAGTATTTGAAAAAGTGTTTGACGAGGATATTGATCCGGTTGTATATATAGAAGAGAATGGTCTTAAGATCGTAGAAGATACAGGCCTTCTCACCGAAACTGTGAAAAAGATCGTAGATGCAAACCCTGGACCGCTGGCAGAGCTTCTGGGCGGCAAGGATAAGGTTATGGGATTTTTTGTAGGACAGCTGATGAGAGAGCTGAAAGGCAAGGCAAATCCTGACAGCGTCAGAAAAGCACTGGCAGAGGAAATTGAGAGAAGGAGATAAAATACTATGGTTACAGTAAATCAGAATTATTTAAAACTTCCGGGAAGCTATCTGTTTTCCAATATTGCAAAGAAGGTAAGCGCATATAAGGAGGCAAATCCGGAATTTAAGGATTCTGTGATCAGTCTTGGAATTGGTGATGTGACACAGCCGCTTGCACCGGCGATCATCGATGCCCTTCATAAATCCGTAGACGAGATGGCACACGCAGAAACCTTCCACGGATATGCTCCGGATCTCGGATATGAATTCTTAAGAAGTGCCATTGCAAAAAATGATTATCAGTCCAGAGGCTGCGACATCAGCGCAGACGAGATCTTTGTTTCCGATGGAGCAAAAAGTGATTCCGGAAACATCCAGGAGATCTTCGGACTGGATAACAAGGTTGCAGTTTGCGACCCGGTTTATCCTGTATATGTAGATACTAACGTTATGGCTGGACGTACTGGCCTTTATAACAAAGAGCGTGAGAACTTTGACGGTGTGATCTACATGCCCTGCAAAGAGGAGAATGGTTTCCTTCCGGAGATACCGGCAGATGAAGTACCGGATCTGATCTATCTCTGCTTCCCGAACAATCCTACCGGCGGTGCTATCACAAAGGCAGCTCTTCAGGAGTGGGTCGACTACGCCAACAAAAACGGCTGCGTGATCATCTATGATGCAGCATATGAGGCATATATTTCTGAGGAGGATGTCCCGCACAGCATTTATGAGTGCGAGGGTGCGAGAACCTGTGCCATCGAGCTTCGAAGCTTTTCCAAAAATGCTGGCTTTACAGGCGTTCGTCTTGGATTTACCGTTGTTCCGAAGGAACTGGTGCGTGATGGCGTAGAGCTTCACAGTCTCTGGGCAAGACGCCACGGAACCAAGTTTAACGGTGCTCCGTACATTGTACAGAGAGCAGGCGAGGCTGTTTACTCTCCGGAGGGAAAAGCACAGCTGAAGGAGCAGATCGCTTATTACATGCGTAATGCAAAGACGATCCTGGAGGGACTTTCCGCAGCAGGATTTTCCGTGTCCGGTGGAAAAAATGCTCCATACATCTGGCTGAAAACACCGGATCAGATGACCTCCTGGGAGTTCTTTGATTATCTCCTTGAGAAAGCACACATCGTAGGAACACCAGGTTCAGGCTTTGGTGCACATGGTGAGGGATATTTCCGTCTGACAGCATTCGGAAGCTATGAGAATACTCTTGAGGCAATTGAGAGAATTAAAAATCTGTAATATGAGTATAAATTGCGGAGCAGGTCTTTGGAAAAGAGCTGATTCGTTTTTAACCGGATCAAAGAAGTATCCTGCTTCAATTGCGAATAGAAGCTCCAGACAGGGTTGCGAAAAGCAATAAACAGTGGGGAAAATTTGCCTGTAAGTTAATTTGCGAAAATAACAATAAGGATTGCGAAAATTTATCATATCATTTATAATTGTACAGGAAGTAAGGCACAGGCCGCAGAAAGCCTGTGTTCATAAAATTTCACAAATTTACGCAATCACGAAAGGGGATTTTATCATGGGTATCAGAAGAGTAGAAAATATGTGCGGCGGTAAAGGCCATGTGATCATCAAAGACATTCTTGAGGGAGACGAGCTGAAAGGAAAATGCGGACTTTACGCACAGGTTACTATTGAGAAGGGATGTTCCCTTGGATACCATGAGCATCATGGAGAGACAGAAACCTACTATATCTTAAGCGGTGAAGGCGAGTACGACGATAACGGCGTGAAACGTCCGGTAAAGGCCGGCGACATCACCATCACACCAGATGGAAAAGGACACGGTCTTACCAATACAGGCGACACAGATCTTGTGTTCATGGCACTGATCATTTTTGACTGATCCATATAGAAAAAAACAGAAGTGAGACAGAAGGGCGGCCTTTGTGAAGAGGCTGCTCTTTTTACGACTGAGGCGTAACCTGTGTCGGAGTATAAATTCTGGGATGAAAGATTCTCTGTCTCAGATTGTTATTAAACGAAATGTATTAATTGTATAAACAAAAAATATTTTTGGATTTTTTTAGAAAAAAACTGTTGACATACAAAAAGCACTTTGATATACTATCACTTGTCGCGAGGGAGAAGATAAAGAATCCCGAAGAAATGCGATATGCGGAAGTGTCGGAACTGGCAGACGAGCAAGACTAAGGATCTTGTGAGCATTGCGCTCGTGTGGGTTCAAGTCCCATCTTCCGCATTTTTATTTAGGAAACCTGCATCTGGAAACGGATGCAGGTTTTTTTGCTACATAAAAATATCTGTAAAAAAAGGAATCCGGATAGAATATATCATGTTTATATGATATGATAGAAGAAAACGGAAGGAGTATAGTCATATGAGAAGAAAAAGTGCAGGAAAAAAGATCATGGCCGTACTTATAGCGGCAAGCCTGATGCTGACACCGGCGGAGCTGACAGTGGCGGCAGAAATGGAAACAGAGGGTGCGGAAGCAACATTTTTGGCAGAAGAAAGTGGAGATGCTGCATCCTCAGATCAAGAAGATACTGCAGAGACGGAAGCAGAGATCGCAGATGGATCAGCTGCTACAGAGGAACAGGAAACCACAGATACAGACAAGCCAGATACCGGGAATAACGTACAGGAGAATGCGGAAACAGGCGTAATGGAGCCTGGTGAAGAAGCACCAGAGGGTACTGCAGAAGAGGAAGATCCGGAGACTCCGGAAGCGGCAATGGATGCAGCCGAAGCGTTGGAGGAATGCGAACAGGAAGAAGAAAACGCAGCTTTTGATGATGGAACGAAGGATGCAGTGCAGGCATCTGCAGAATACTCTGATGGAAAATTTACGTGGGTACTGGACGGGAATGGAACACTGACCATTACGGGAAATAACATGGAGTTGACAAAAAATGAGATATCTGAAAGTGCTTTGGAGAAGGCAGGCATCGATTTTTCTAGAGTAAATAAGCTTGTAATCGGGAATGGGATCACAGGCTTTGATAGATGGGGCATGTGGAATCTGAAAAAATATATTAAGGAACTGGAAATCCATGGAAATGCAGGCATGAATATGCCGGAGCAATGCTTTTACGATGTGCCAAATATAGAGAGTGTGGTGATATCCGGTGCAGTGGATGTGCCGAGAGATATGTTTGGAAAATGTGCCGGGCTGAAAAAGGTTACATTAAAAAATGGAGTGCAGTCCATTGGAGAGAGGGCCTTTGAAAAATGCAGCAGTCTGGAGAGTGTGATATTTGAGAATACAGTATTGGAAAAAATCAGTGACGGAGCATTTAGTGGCTGCAGTGCGTTGAGTTCTATTGTGTTACCGGATTCCGTAACAGAAATAGAAAAGTATGCATTTTTCGAGACGGGGCTCAGAAATATCCAGCTTCCGGAAAAACTGACGTTGATAGGAGCGTATGCATTTTGTAACTGCAAAAATCTGAAGCAGGTCCAGCTTCCATCTCAATTAAAAGAGCTGGGTAATGGCGCCTTTAGCAGCTGTGAAAATCTGGCACAGATCCAGCTTCCGGCTCAGTTAAATAAATTAGGGACAGATGCATTCAGAAATTGTACATCATTGGATAAGATTGACATACCTGCCGGTCTGACGCAGATCGAGCCTGATACATTTTGCAATACCGGGCTGACCAGTGTGACCTTACATGAGGGACTGACGAAGATCGAAGATGGGGCGTTTCATGATTGCCTTAAGCTGAAAAAGATCCGTATTCCGAAATCAGTTACAGATATTGGTGGACTGGCATTAGGAATACGTTATAACAGGGGAAATGGTGCAGAGGAAGTTATTCCCGGTGGTTTTACAGTAGAAGGTTATACAGGCTCGGCAGCGGAACGATATGTAAAGAGACTGCATCAATGTGAAAATTTATATCATGTATTTTTTACAGATGTGAAATTTGTTTCCATTGGTGGACAGACTGCAGCGGTTACCAATATCAGCAAAACAAAGATATCCGCACTTAAGACCAGGGCCTTTACCGGAAAGCCACTGACCCAGGCACTCACCATAACCTATGGCGGTAAGAAGCTTGTAAACGGAAGGGATTACACCCTTACCTGGAAGAATAATAAAAATATCGGAACTGCATCCGTTACTATCAAAGGAAAAGGAAAATATAACGGTTCTGTTACAAAAAAATTCCGGATCACGGTTCAGAAAAACGCGGTCTATACAGTCAGCAGGCTGAAATATAAGATATCCAGTGCAGACACATCCGGCAAGGGAACCGTAGTCTTTACCGGAGCTACGGACAAGGCAGCAAGAAAGGCCCTTACGATCCCGACGACAGTAAAGATTGGTGGAAAGAGCTTTCGTGTAACAGCCATTGGCACCTCTGCAATGTCCGGAGCGAAGAAGCTGACAACAGTGAAAATCGGAGCGAATATAATGACAGTAGGTGCGAAAGCCTTCTACGGCTGCAGTAAACTCTCCAATGTAACGATCTTCGGCACAAAGCTTACGACAGCGAAGACCGGAGCCAATGCATTTAAAGGAATTCGCTCCAATTGCAGATTTAAAGTACCGGCTTCCAGGGTAAGTGCATACAAAAAACTCCTCCGTGCAAAGGGTGCCGGACCAAAGATAATCGTGACAAAATAACAGAAAAACCGAAAAAATAGAAAACTTTTGAAAAAAGGTGTTGACATACAAGATCCACTTTGCTATACTATCACTTGTCGCGAGGGAGAAAATAAAAAATCCCAAGGAAATGCGGTCATGCGGAAGTGTCGGAACTGGCAGACGAGCAAGACTAAGGATCTTGTGAGCATTG
>ENA-OPBS01001032-OPBS01001032.1-human-gut-metagenome-genome-assembly--contig:-NODE-1032-length-22401-cov-4.026269_pt1 | contig 22401 bp, 15 predicted proteins | sample MGYA00241074_ERZ501463 | MGnify/ENA primary metagenome ERZ501463 (study PRJEB25962, sample SAMEA2042578) | human gut metagenome | biome: human gut; feature: human-associated habitat; material: faeces...
ATCATCTATGGCATCTACAATCATTCCGGCTTTCTGCGTTTTCAAATCATCTGCCTTAGTTGCCGCATCTCTTGTGGGGAAATCTTTCTTGATCAGGCCTTCCTCGCATAATTTGCGCAGCCACTTTAAACATTCCAGATATTCCTCTGTCTGATGATCCGGTACTAATTTACCATCAACTTCGCCCCAGCCATTTGGAGCTCCAAACCATGTTTGAATGATATCTAACGGCACAGTATCCTTTGTAAGTGTAAGACCATATGTGTCATCCTGTCCGTTTCCATCCGGGTCACCATAAGTAAATGCATAAAGCATATTATAAATGTCTTCTACAGTTTCCGGTTTTTCCAAGCCCAACTTGTCTGCCCAGTCTTTTCTGTAAGTCATACCGTACCGTCCCAATGCACGTCCACGATAAATTCCATAAAGTTTTCCATCAATACGGATATTATCATTTACTACCGCCTTGGAATTTTTCAAATGAGGAAACTCCTGCAGCAATTCTTCTATATCCCACAATGCACCGGCTTTTGCTGCATTGATGATAGCAGGAGACTTTGTTTCTGTTGCAATAATCTGGGGCATATCCTCTCCACCACCAGCTAATATCAGGTTCAGCTTATCATTATAGTTATCCTTCGGTGTCCACATAACATCAAGATTCACACCTGTATAATCTTCCACTTTTTCTATAATCTCAGCACCTGTTTCACCCTTCATTGGATTGCCGGAATAATCATAGGTCATAACCTTTAAGTTGTACCTTCCGTTTGCATCAGTAGACGCCTGATTTTCACTTCCACCGCATCCCGTCAAACAGCCTGCAGCTGTTATTACCGCAAGTCCCATCGCAATGCTACGTTTCATTGTTCTTTTTTTCATGATAGATAACCTCCTAAATAATGTTGTTTGAATTCTATTTATTAGCCTTTTACTGCTCCAACCATAACACCCTGTTCAAAATATTTCTGAACAAACGGATATACACATAGAATCGGAATCGTTGCAACTACGGTCGCTGCCATTTTTACCACCTGCTCCGGCGGCGTACCACCCACTCCAAAGTCAACCGCACTACCATCTGCACTTGCTCCCTGCGCCAGTAAAACAATCTGTCGCAAAATGATCTGAACCGGGAATTTCTCAGTTGAATTTAAGTAAATCAGTGAGTTAAAGAAATCATTCCAGTGGGATACCGCATAAAACAATCCTACTGAAGCAAGTGCCGGTTTGGACAATGGAAGAATAATTTTTGCAAAAATCCCAACATCAGAACATCCATCTATTCTGGCAGCTTCTTCTAATTCATGAGGAAGTTCCTGAAAGAAGTTTTTCACAATAATCAAGTTAAATGCATTAACAGCACCCGGAAGCATTAATGCCCAATAACTATCTAATAGTCCCAATCCCTTTACCACCAGATAATTTGGAATCATACCTCCTGAAAACAGCATGGTAACTATAATTACATTTAGCACCACATTTCTTCCCTTCAAATTGCTTTTTGACAGTGGATATGCAAGAGTAGTGGTAAATGCCATATTGACGACTGTACCCGCTATCATGATAAAAAATGAATTAGCCAATCCTCTGAAGATACTTCCGTCTGCTATAATGTATTTGTAGGCATTTAAGGAGAACGTATGCGGAATGATGAAGAATGCTCGCTCTACCAACTCTTTTTCTGTCGCAAAGGAACCGGCTACTATATAGAGAAAAGGTACAATTGTGAGTATACCAGCCATAATGCAAATCAAATACACAACAGCCATTCCGACTCGTTCCACTGGATTCAATTTGATTCCCCTATGTTTCTTTTTTGCTGCAATTGTTAACATCTGTCGCTCCTTCCTTCCATTAGTATAAGCCTGTTTCGCCACATTTTTTACAAATCCAGTTTGTCGTCAAAACCATAACCGTCGCAACTACGGATTTAAACATTCCCACTGCCGTACTGTAAGAAAATGCGCCTTGCGTAATACCTAGTGTATACACATATGTATCAAATACTTCTGCCACCGAAGAATTCAGAGAGTTTTTCATCAAGAAAATCTGCTCAAATCCTGTATTCAGCAAAGTTCCTACCTTCATAATCAACATAATAATGATAGTACTTTTGATTGCCGGAAGTGTAACATGCCAAACCTGTCTTAGTTTGCCTGCACCATCTACCTGAGCCGCCTCATATAATTGAGTGTCTACACCGGCTAAAGCAGCCAGGAAAATAATCATTCCCCATCCTGTTTCTTTCCATATGTTTTGAATTACAATAATCCATCGGAAATATTTAGGATCAGACAGAAATTCCAGTTTATTCCCCGTCAATGAATATATAATCTGATTAATTACACCTGAATCTGTATTTAACAGTGTAAACGTAATACTTGCCACTATAACCATAGAAATGAAATGTGGAATATATATCATCGTCTGAATTGATTTCTTCATGAACTTATTCTTAATTTCATTCAAGAGCAATGCCAGAATAATCGGCATGGGAAAAAAGAAAACCAAGTTCAATATAGAAATCGAAAAGGTATTTACAAGAAGCATCTTAAAGTCAGGATTCATAAAAAATGTTTTAAAATGTTCAAGTCCTACCCATTCACTTCCCAAGATTCCCAAATAGGGGCTGTAATTTTGGAAAGATATAACCAACCCCGCCATTGGTACATATTTGAAAATCACAAAATAAATGATTCCAGGAAGCATCAACAGATACATCCATTTGTGCCGTTTCATATAGCTTAGCAGTGTTTCTTTCTTTCCATAAGAAACTGCTCCAGCACCGGCCGTTTTTACTCTCGCCATAAGCCAACCTCCCTTTTCTTAATATGGGTTCCTTTTCACTTTATCCTCCGGAAACTCCATGCATTGCTTTGTTTGCTTATGGCTTTATCTTACTGATTATATTCAAAATTTCAACAATCATTATATTTACACAATTATAGACATTTATTACAAACGCAATTTGTGTATATTGTACAATTACATATCAAAACGAACCGTTATTCACAAAAAATAATCAGATTATTGCATGATCTATGCTCATAACTACACATTTTGATTATTCTTATTGTTCTTATAATAGACAAAATGCTCTCTGCTTTGCGAAACAATTATCCCTTATTAATCCTTGCAAAAAAGAAGATAGATTCGCATTGCATGAATCCATCTTCTTGATGTTTTATTTATACTGTTTCCGATATTGTCCAGGAGTAATATCCATATGTTTTTTAAATAAGCGGATAAAGTTCTGCGCATTACTGTAGCTTAATCGTTCCGCAATTTCTGCAACAGAGAGATCCGTTTCTACCAACATCCTTTTTGCCATCTCCAGCTTTTGTCCTGCAACATAATCGGTAAATGTCATATCCTTGGTATTCTTCATAACACGCCAGATATAACTCGGATGACATCCAACCTTTTCAGCGCACTCACTTAAAGTCAGATCTCCACCATTCTTTTCTACCAGTTCTGTAATCTTATCCATGACCATTTCAGAACTGCTTTTTCTAAATTGGTTCATTCGATTAATTACCGGAACAATTACCTTTGTTTCGTAAAACATTTTGATACTTCGAGAATCATACAGCTGATTAAACTGTAAAAACAGATCTTCGTCCCCTTCCGGAAATAAATCATAAATCGGAATTCCCGCATCTGCAGGGACAGATAAAATTGCCAATAAAAATCGATGGAAATAGTAATGCTGCTCATACAACACAACACCGGACTTATTGACCTCTTTCATGAATTCATTGGTAATGGCAAAGGCACGCTTTTGGTCGCCGGAATCGATTGCCTCTTTGATCGCAGCATCTAATACCAGATTGTAATCACTTCCACCTGGGCTATGTCCAATCAAATCCCCATAATACGTGACGGAACTATCCTCCATAGATATACCTTCTATATTTTCATCACGATTTGAGTATTCATTTATCTTCAATGCCTCCAGACTTTCATTATATGCTCGACGAAAACCAGTTTCCTGTTCAAAGATACGGCTAACACCCATATCAATATACCCACCACAAATCTCTGCAATAAAACTTGAAAGACTGTTTCTGAGAGCAACTAATTTCTGTTCTGTCTCATCTCTGTTTTTCCCATCCACAATCATTACAATAGCTCGCGTGTAGATAAACGGCGGAAAAAGGAGCATCTTTTTTATTTCTTCCGGAAGATGATTCAATAATTCCAGATTCAGGGCATCTATTCCTGTCTGATCACGGTCTGTTTCGTACAGTGGACAAAATATCACCGATGTAACGCAAAGACATGAATCAAATTTCATTTGAAGTCTCTCTTTTATCCTTGTTATTTCTTCCTCTTTTATCCGTCCACGTACCAGACGTATGGCAAACAGTTCTTTTACCTGATTCTTCTGTCGGTCAATCACATCCTTCAGTTCTTCATTATGGCCAAGAAGAGAATGTATTCCTTCCTGAATCAGATTAAATTCATCCTCATCTTCTTTTTCCTCTTCCGGAATAACAGACTTCACCTGGTTCACTAGATTTTTCACCGGTTTATACACAAAAAAGCTACCAAAACCACTAATAATCCCTGTAACCATGAGGACAATCATAATAATTCCAATCATCGTAAACAATATTTCAAGAAACTGGCTGTCTGCCGCTGCTGATTCAGATGCCTATCCTGTTCGCCCTGTTTACATTGCTGCGCAACCTGCCGCAGTACTTTAACGACGGCACGTTCTCGTTCTTCAACATCCTGCCCGACCTGACCACCACGCCGAGTGCTTCCTTTGCCGATGGCTTTATGGTTGCACTGCCTGCGCTGGTTTGCCTGATCCTGTTCGCCGTCCTGACCCTGATTCCGCAGCTCTATATGTCGCGCAACCAGACCGGCCAGCAGGCTCAGAGCATGCGTATGATGGCCGTTGTCATGACGGTCATGATGCTTTGGATGGGCTGGAGCTTTCCCGTTGGTGTTCTGCTGTACTACGACGTCTCGTCTGCTTGGCAGGTTATCCAGCAGATTTTTGTGACGCAGAAGGTCATCGACAAGGCGAAGGCCGATGAGGAGGAGCGTCTTAAGAACGCTCCGCTGCAGGTTGAGGTCACTCGTCGAGAGAAGAAGCCGCGCCCGCACAAGAAGAAGTAGTGGGATATCAATCTTATTTAGGTACCTAACTTTTGGAGTACGTTATGTCTGAAGAGATCATCGAGGATATGCTTGAGGAGGTTGCCCCGCAGGTCGCGGGCGATTATCCCGAGATTGCACAGCGCTACAAGGCTGGTGAAGAGCTGACCGATGAGGAGCTCGACACCATTGCCGATGTTGCTATTTCCATCCTGCGTTCCATCCTTTCGCACTTCGATGCCGCCAACTCTCCTATCGATGAGTATGAGGGCGACGAAGGTGAGCTGATTTTGGATGTAACGGCTCCCGACCTTGCTGTTCTCATTGGCCGTCATGGTCGCACCCTTGATGCCCTTCAGGTTATGTTCCCTTTGCTGGTGAGCCGCAAACTTGGCTTTAGGTATCCGGTTGTAGTGGACGTCGAGGGATACAAGAGCCGCCGTCAGGACAAGGTTGCCTCCATGGCTCAGTCTGCTGCCGAGCGTGCCATTCGCACTCATAAGAGTGTTTCGCTTCCGCCCATGAATGCCTACGAGCGTCGACTGGTTCACATTGCACTTCGTGGCAATGATGCCGTCGATACTCATTCTGAGGGTTCTGACCCTGATCGCCATGTGGTGATTGTTGCTCGATAATCTACTCGAGTTTATGCTAAGGGGACGTGGTTTCCACGTCCCCTTTTTTTGTCAAAAGTTCTCGATACGCTGATTTTTGTCAGAAAGGAGCTTTCGTTGTTAGTACTTACTGATCAGCAAGCTGACGAGATGTTGAGTCGTCTAGCTTTCTATTGCAAAGAGTATTCCTTGAGCGTAACTGATGTTGAGCTGAGGAAATGTATTCAGCATTTGGATTTGGTTCTAGAAACAAATAAGACAACCAATCTCACCCGTATTCTTAACGTAGAAGATGCTGCAGTACTTCATATCCTCGACTCACTTGTTTTGCTCCCCTATATCAACAAGGCTCCTGAGGGAGCTTTGCTCGATATGGGAACAGGTTCGGGCTTCCCTGGTATTCCATTAACCATAACCACGCATCGTAAAGCTACTTATATTGACTCTGTTGGCAAGAAGGTTGATGCGGTAAATTCCTTTGTCCATGCTATTGGATTGAAACATGCCCATGCGGTTCATGATCGTCTTGAAGAATATGCTCGGAGCCATAAGAAGCAGTTCTCTGTTGTAACCGCCCGCGCACTGGCCCCTCTACCGATTCTTGTTGAGTATGCGGCTCCGTATCTGAAGGATGGAGGGCTATTTGTTATAACCAAGGGCAATCCTTCGGATGAGGAGCTTGCTTCCGGCATGTCAGCAGCTAAGATTTGCGGCTTCACTTTGCTTCTGAATGACGCAATTGATTTGCCTGAAGGCTTGGGTCACAGGGAGTTCATTGTTCTTAAGAAGAGTCATCCAGCATCCGTTTCATTGCCTCGTGCAAATGGCGTGGCAAAGAAGAATCCGCTTGCCTAGATGTTTCACGTGAAACATAATGGATACTAACAACTTGCAGTGTTTCACGTGAAACATGGCGGTTGATATCGATTCGGAATGTTTCACGTGAAACATCCTCCGTTTGACAGCTTAAATACACACCTGGAGGGACCGTGGGATTTCGCGACGTTAAGCGTTCAAAGAGCGCAAAAGACACGCGTATCATTGCAATCATCAATCAAAAAGGCGGCGTCGGTAAGTCAACGACGGCTGTAAACCTTGCAGCAGCACTGGGTGAGCAGGGTCGTAAGACACTGATTGTCGATTTTGATCCGCAGGGAAACAGCACCAGTGGATTCGGAATTGAAAAAGAAGACCTTGATCACTGCATCTATGATGCATTGTTGAATGATGTGCCGGCAGAATCACTTGTTCTTGATACAAATTGCAAAAAGGTATTCGTAATTCCAGCTACAATTCAGCTTGCAGGCGCCGAAATTGAGCTCGTAAGCGCAATTGCACGTGAAACCCGCCTCAAAGATTTGCTTGAGCCGATTCAGGACGAGTTCGATTTTATTTTGATTGACTGTCCTCCTTCGCTCGGCCTGCTTACTATCAACGCTTTGACCGCAGCAGACAGCGTTTTGATTCCGATCCAGTGCGAATATTACGCACTCGAGGGCGTTACGAAGCTGCTTGAGTCAATGAAGATGGTCAAATCAAGGCTGAACAAGGGCTTAGACACCTATGGTGTGCTTATGACCATGTATGACTCGCGTACTTCACTATCGAATCAGGTTGTTGAGGAGGTTCAATCGTACTTTGGTGATAAGGCGTTTAAGACGCTAATCCCCCGTACGGTTAAAATCTCCGAAGCTCCGTCTTTTGGAGAACCAGTAATTACCTATGCACCTCAAAATAAGGGTGCAAAAGCATATATGAACCTTGCAAAAGAGGTGATCAAGCGTGCCTAGTGTAAAGAAACGTGGCGGATTGGGACGTGGACTGAATGCTTTGGTCTCAGAGGCCGAGTATGAGACCGGCGGTTCGGCTGCATCGGCTTCAAATGCTGCATCTGAAACAAAACTACCTATTGAGGATATCGTTCCCAACCCTAATCAGCCGCGAATTCACTTTAACGAAACTGAACTTCGCGAGTTGAGCGAGTCAATCCAAGAACATGGCGTTTTGCAGCCGCTTTTGGTTCGCAAGCATGGAAACGGCTATGAGATCATCGCTGGTGAGCGTCGTTACCAGGCGTCAAAGCTTGCTGGCCTTGAAGAATTGCCAGTCATCATTAAAGAGGTAAATGATGAAGAGATGCTGGCTCTTGCTCTTATCGAAAACCTTCAACGTTCAGATCTGAATCCCGTCGAAGAGGCTAAGGGCTATCGACAGCTCATCGATGCCAGCGGTATGACCCAGGAGGCATTGTCGAAGGCAGTAAGCAAGTCACGCTCTGCAATTACAAACTCGCTGCGTCTTCTCGATCTCCCCGAAGTAGTTCAGCAGATGATATTTGAGGGTAAACTTACTGCTGGTCATGCACGTGCGATTCTTGCAGTTCCCTATGAGGATGCTCGAATTCGACTTGCAGAGAAGGTTGTTGCAGAGGGCCTTTCCGTAAGAGCGACAGAAAATCTTGCTCCGTTGTTTTCTGCCGGAGAGACACCTAAGACGCCGAGGCCTGCAACCCCTCAGTCTTTTAAAAAGGCAGCCCGCGTGCTTCGTCAGGTTTTTAATACCAACGTGCGTGTGAAGAGCTCGCGTGGAAAGAATAAGATTGAGATTGAGTTTAAAGACGAGGAAGAGCTCTCTCGTATTCTTGGCGAAATGATTCAGTTTGATCAAGGAGGCCAAGATGAGGAATAGAATTTTAACTGCGATTGCATTGGCGACGACTGTCGCGGCTGGTGCCTTTACTGGCTATAAGATCGCGACAGACGATGAACTTCGAGGTCGTTTGCTTCGTAGTGCGCAAGATATTGTCGATACATCCAAGAAGAAAATGGATGTTATGACAGAAGATGTTGCCATGCGTACAGCTCAGGTAACGAAGAATCCCAAGATTAATCAGGGTTGGGTCAGCAACCAATGGGAAAATGTAGGCTATTAGGTACCTAACAATTACTTAGCATATTGTGATGGGTCCTTGTCTGATTCACGAGACAAGGACCCCTTATTTTGGCCGTAAAAATGGGACCAGTAGCAGCTGATTCAAAATTAAGGTCAATAAATGAAACGACCCCGGTTGCATATCCTGCAACCGGGGTCGTTCGATGTTTCACATGAAACGTTTTGGGGTGCGACTCCCCTATGCGTTCTTCTGAACTTTGAAGCGCTGCTTCAGCTGTCCGCAAGCGGCGTCAATATCGTTACCACGGGAGTTACGAATCGTTGTCTCGATGCCACGGGACTCAAGGCGACGCTGAAGATCCTCAACCTTATGAATCGGCGACGGCTTGAGCGGGCTACCCTCGATGTCGTTAAGCTGAATGAGGTTAACGTGGCACAGCGTTCCCTCGCAGAAGTCGCAAAGCGCCTGCATTTCCGGATTCGTATCGTTGACGCCTTCGATCATGGCATACTCATAGGTTGGGCGGCGGCCGGTCTTCTCGGTGTAGAGCTGAAGCGCTTCGTGAAGGCGAAGCAGCGTGTACTTCTTAACACCGGGCATGAGCTTATTGCGCGTCGACTGGATGGCGGAATGCAGTGAAACAGCAAGCGTGAACTGCTCGGGGATGTCGGCAAATTTGCGAATACCGGGAATAACGCCACTGGTAGAGACGGTGAGGTGACGAGCGCCGATACCGATGCCATCGGGGTCGTTGAGGATTCGCAGCGCCTTGAGAACCTCGTCGTAGTTGGCAAACGGCTCGCCCTGGCCCATGAAGACAACGCTCGTGGCGCGCTCGCCAAAGTCGTTGGATACATGAAGTACCTGGTCGACGATCTCTTGAGCGGTCAGAGAGCGCTTGAGGCCGTTGAGACCGGTAGCGCAAAAGGCGCAGCCCATGCCACAGCCAGCTTGGGTGGAAACGCAGACGGAAAGCTTGTTACGACGGGGCATGCCGACAGTCTCGACGGAAACGCCGTCGTGGTACTCGAGCAAATACTTGCGAGAGCCATCTTTGGAAACCTGCTTGGTTAGTTCAGTCGGCGTGTCAAAGGCAAAAGCCTCTTTAAGCTGCTCGCGGAAAGCCTTAGGAAGGTTTGTCATATCGTCAAACGAACAAACGTTCTTCTCAAAGACCCATTCGATGAGCTGCTTCGCGCGGAAGGCTGGCTGGCCAAGTTCGGCCACGAGCTCGCGAATATCGTTTTGGCTCAAGTCGCGAATGTCCTGAGATTTAGTCCTGGGATTCATGGAAGCCTTTCGATTTTGGGGAAACGTAGAGGGTATCGCTACAATATGGTATCAGCTGCAGAAATTATAGAGGAGGAGTCTGCCCATGCCGGGTAAAAGCCTAGAGAACATGCACGTAGCGGTCTTGGCGGGCGGTCATTCCGCTGAGCGCGAGATCTCGCTCAATTCGGGAAAGAACGTCGTGGTTGCCTTGAAGGAGGCCGGCTACACTTCGGTGGAGCTGCTCGACACGGCTGCTGATGACTTTATGGTAACCATGGCAACCGGCGGCTTTGACGTGGCGTTTATCGCCATGCACGGTGCCGGCGGCGAGGATGGCGCCATGCAAGGCGCCATGGAGACCCTGGGTATCCCCTACACGGCTTCGGGCGTGCTTGCCAGCGCCTGCGGTGCCGACAAGGAGGTCTCTAAGCTCCTGTACGCCAAGGCGGGCATTCCCATTGCCCCCGGCCTTGCGCTCGAGGTGGGCGATGAAGTCGATATCGATCGTATCGTCGAGGTTTGTGGCGAGCGCTGCTTTGTGAAGCCGGCCGTCAACGGTTCCAGCTATGGCATTTCCCTGGTCCATGAGCCCTCCGAGCTGCCCGCGGCAATCGCCAAGGCGTTTGAGTACGGCGACAAAGTACTGGTCGAGAAGTGCATCGAGGGTACCGAGATCACCGTCGGCGTATACGGCGAAGATGACGTGCGCGCTCTGCCGATTGTCGAGATTCGTAAGCCCGAGGACTGCGAGTTCTACGATCTGGACGTGAAGTATGTCGACCCTACGGACATCCATCGTATTCCGGCGCAGATTTCACCCGAGAATTACGCTCGCGCTCAGGAGCTTGCCTGTGCTGCTCACAAGGCCCTCGGTTGCCTGGGCATCTCGCGCAGCGATTTTATCGTGAGCGAGGACGGCCCCGTCATCCTCGAGACCAATACCATTCCCGGAATGACCGATACGTCGCTGTATCCGGATGAGATTCGCCACACCGACGACATGACGTTCCCGCAGGTCTGTGACAGCCTGATCCGTATGGGCCTTCGTCGAGCGGGCATTGCATGCTAATCGAGGACGCGGTTTTGTCAGGAACGCCGCAGTTTGTCATCGACTCCTATGCCACGCTTGCCGAGCGCGCCAAAACACAGTCCTTCGGCCTTATTGAGGAAGATGTGATCGTCCTCGATACCGAGACAACGGGTCTTTCGGTGCAGGACAACGAGCTGATCGAGATCTCGGCGGCCCGCCTTTCGGGTCGCGAGGTCGTCGACCGCTTCGATACCTTCGTGCATCCCAAGCAGCTGATTCCCGCCGAGATTACCGAGCTCACGAGCATTACAAATGCCGATGTGGCAGATGCCCCGTCGGCTGTTGAGGCCGTCGCCGCTCTCGCCGATTTTGTCGGTGGTTGCCCGGTGATCGCACATAACGCCACGTTCGACCGCTCGTTTATCGAGTCGGTCAAAGGCGGCGTCAACGTGAGCGATATTTGGATCGATTCGCTGGCGCTGTCGCGCATCGCGCTTCCTCGCCTGGCCTCGCACAAGTTGTCTTTTATGGCCGATCTGTTTGGCTGTGACTCGGTATCACACCGTGCCAATGCCGACGTCGACGCCCTGTGTGGCGTATGGCGCGTGTTGCTCGTGGCGCTCACCGACTTGCCTCAGGGCCTCATGGCGCGCCTAGCCGACATGCATCCGGATGTGCCTTGGTCCTATCGTCCTATCTTCTCATTCTTGGCGGGGCAGAACCCTGGTTCTATCTTCTCTCTCAGCGCCGCTCGTGCTGACGTTCTCAAGGCCGATCGCGCCGACGATCGGGTGGACGCCGACGAACTGCCGGTACTCAAGATGCCGAGTCGTGAGGAGATTGAGGCAGACTATGCGCCAGGTGGCCTGGTCAATCGCATGTATCCCACCTACGAGCCGCGTGATGAGCAGATCGCGATGGCGCTCGAGGTCCGCGATGCGCTGGTCACGGGCACTCATCGTGTAATTGAGGCGGGCACGGGCGTCGGCAAATCGATGGCCTATCTGGTGCCTTTTGCCGAGGCAGCACGCCGTAACAACATCACGGTTGGTATTGCGACCAAATCGAACAATCTTGCCGACCAGCTCATGTACCATGAGCTGCCAAAACTTGCCGAGCAACTGGACGGTGGCCTGTCATTTTGCGCCCTCAAGGGCTATGACCACTATCCGTGCCTGCGCAAGCTTGAGCGCATGAGCCGCGGCCAGGTCGAGATTACCACCAAGCGCGATCCGGCGGACACGCTCACGGCGGTCGCGGTCATTATGGCGTACGTCTGCCAATCAGCCGATGGCGACCTCGACTCGCTCGGCATTCGGTGGCGCAGCGTCAACCGCCCCGACTTTACGACGGCCTCGCGCGAGTGTGCTCGTCGCCTCTGCCCGTTTTTCCCTGATAAATGTTTGGTCCACGGCGCTCGCCGTCGTGCAGCGCATGCCGACGTGGTGGTCACCAACCATTCCCTGCTGTTCCGCAATGTTGCGGCCGAGGGCAGGATTTTGCCTCCGATTCGTCATTGGGTAATCGACGAGGCTCATTCTATCGAGCGCGAGGCGCGCCGTCAGTGGGCGCGCGTGGTGTCGGCGGACGAATCACGCGTTCTGTTTGAGCGCCTGGGTGGCTCGAGCACCGGTGCGCTAAGCCAGGTCTCCCGTGATTTGGCAACCTCCGAGGGCTCTACGCTCTATCTGGGCCTTACTGCCAAGGCGACGTCGACGGTTGCGCGCGCGAGCATGGCAATCGCCGACGTGTTCGATGGCGTTCGCGAGCTCGGTCGCCGTGCCCGTGGGGGTTATGACAATGCCAATCTATGGATTGGCCCCGAGCTGCGCGAATCTGACGACTGGCATGATTTCTTACAGTCGGCCTACGCTGCCATCGATGCATTGGAACAAGCTGACAAGTGCGTCGACGCGCTGGTGCAAGCCGTCGCCGCCGACAAGCCCGAGGTTGTTGTCGACTTGGGCGATATCTCGCGCCGCCTGCACGAGCTGGCCGAGAACCTCAAACTCATCATCGACGGCACCGATGAACACTACGTGTATTCGCTGCAGGTCAATCGCAGGTTGCGTGCCGGCGGAGAGTCAATGACCGCAGAGCGCATCGACATTGGCGAGGCCTTGGCAACCGAGTGGCTGCCCGAGGTTCACACGGCTATCTTTGCCTCGGCGACCATGACGGTGTCCAAAAGCTTTGAACACTTTAACCACGCGGTCGGCCTCGATCGCATCGGTGCTTCAACATCCTCATCGCTGCACTTGGACTCGAGCTACGACTTTGATTCGAACATGGCTGTAGTCGTTGCGGGCGATATACCCGATCCGCGCGATCGTGAGAGCTATCTTACGGCGCTCGAGCGCGTGCTGGTCGACGCCCATCTTGCCATGGGCGGATCGGTGCTCACATTGTTTACCAATCGGCGCGACATGGAAGACCTGTACGCCCGCGTTGAGCCCAAGATGGCCCGTGCGGGTCTGGAGCTCAACTGCCAGCAGCGCAACTCATCTCCTCGTCGCCTGCGCGACCGGTTTATCAACGAGCCGACCTCGTCGCTTTTTGCTCTTAAGGCCTTCTGGGAGGGATTCGACGCCAGCGGCGAGACACTGCGCTGCGTCATCATTCCCAAGCTGCCGTTCTCGAGCCCCACGGACCCGCTCTCGTGCGAGCGCAACCTGCGCGAAGACCGCGCTTGGGCGCGCTATTCGCTGCCCGAGGCGGTGCTCGAGGTCAAGCAGGCGGCCGGGCGCCTTATCCGCTCGTCGACCGATTGCGGCGTGCTGATTCTGGCCGACCCGCGCCTGGTGACGAAGGGCTACGGAAAGAAGTTCTTAACGTCGCTGCCCACGAGCTCCTACCAGCGCATCGAATCGGCGCAGATCGGGCACTATCTGCAACTGTGGCGCGCACGCCACGAGCGGCGGCGCTAAAGCGGACAGACGAGGGTTTTTGCCATATCGCACAGGCGCTTTGACAGGGCGGGGTCATCCAAGATGCGGATGGCTCCGCCCGCTGCGATTACCTGGCTCAGTAGCCAACGCTCGGAGCCGTAATGCACGGTTACCGTTGCCATGTCTGCCCCGCCGCGCTCGATTAGGGTGATGCCGGCCCAGTCCAGATGCTCCGCCATATCGAATGGCATCAAGAGCTTTGCGCTGCGCTGCGTCCGGGCAAGGGAATCGTGGAGGGATGCGACGTCCGGTGTGTGAGGCACGACGGAGTCTTCCGTCAAGGCGAGTCCCTCGATTTTATCCATGCGATAGGTGCGCTGCTCATCGACTGTGATGTCCCAGGCAATCAGGTATGTTTGGTCGCCGTTTGCCGTAATGCGCAAGGGGTCGACCAGACGCTCGCGTGGCCGTGCATCGTCCATCGAGCGATATGAGATGCGGCAGCGAACGCCGTCCTGAATGGCGCAGCTCAGCTGCTGCCAGTGCGACCCGTGGTTGACGGTGTCAAAGACGCGCTGGTTATAGCCGAGCTCTTCGGGTAGAAGGGCATGTCGAATCCGGGCTGCCGTCTGCGGCTCGATCCCCAACGATTCAAGTTCGTGGTTGAGCACAGCGCCCTCGGCGGCACTCAGGCGCAACGGTAGCACACGCCCGGCGTCACCGGTGAGGATCACACGCTCGCCGTGGCATTCGCAGATGATGCGCGCACCAGATTCTCGGTCCGCGAGCGTCGAGACGATCTCGAGAATCTCGTCGAGCGATACTCCCGTGATGTCAAAGCGGCTGCAAATCTCGGTTCGTGTCATGCCGCTCTCGCCGGCGGCGTAGAGGGCCTCCATGATGTCGATGGCGCGCGAGAGTCTCTGCTCGCTGGTGAGTTTACGCACGGGCATGCTCGTGCACCGTCCTTTCAATGAGGTGGTTCCACGCCTGTTTGAGCGATTTGGGGGCCACGGGCCTCATGCCGTCCATGGCGTGGGCCATGCAAAATGAGGCGCCGGCTTCAAGATCGCGCACGTCAACGGTCCAGGTCCATCCCACATCGGTGTGTACGAGCTCACCTCGCCCACGCGTGAGACCGTTGATCATATCGATCTGCGTCTGAGGGGCGAATGAGAACGTGGCTGCAACGGGCGGTCGGTCGGCAAAATCGAATTCAAAGAACAGGTAGTCGCTGAGGTTGAAGTCCGCGGGGATGACGTAGGCCTTCGAAGGACGCCAAGCGCGAACGATACGGTCGCAGCGGAATGTCCTGATGTCGTCGGTGACGTTGTCGAGGCCGCAGAAGTAAGCCACGCCCTCGCGCTCGAACACGCCGTAGACGCAGACGGTACGTTCTCTCTGCTCGCCGCGTCCGTTCTGATATAAAAATCGCAGCGCGCATCGCTCGGCAAAGGCGCTCCAAACCGCATCGACGGTGGGAGAGCGGCTGATCGGCGCCTCGTCTACCGTCGTCCTGCCGGTGAGATAGGCAATCTTGGAGCGAATATCGGCAAGCGGTGCGGCAAAAGTGGATGAGCCGGCCGCTAGTGTCTGGTCGATGGCGTTGAGCAGGATATCGGCGTCGTCTGCGGTAATGAGGCCGCCTGCCGCAAACGTGTGCTCGCGGTCGATTGTCCACGAGCTTTCCTCGGTCTCCTGCGCGCCGGTGGGGCGAACCTCCTTGATTAAGATGCCGCGTTCGAGCAGCTTGTCACGATCGCGTCGAAACTTGCGCTTATCCGAGTCGATATTGCCCGAGCCATATCCCAGGTCAGAATCCAAGACGATCTGCTCGGTCGTCAGCGGTTCGGGGGAGCTATTGAGCACAAAGAAAAGATTGAGGATGCGCTGAGCCGTTTTATCGAAACTGGGCTCCGAATTTCCCTTTTTAATTGTCTCGGTCGTGTCGCTTGCCGTCATAGAGTCCTCGCATGAGAAGGTGGTTTGCTGCCATGATTTTAGTCCGATATGGAGATTAGGCTATATCCTTGTCCGCTCGGGGCGTTAAGATGGCCCGAATTCGGTCGTTTGCGCTCGCTCGGGGTATACTTTCGACTATATACGGTTCTAATGTGCATGCATTGGGCCTATTTGTCGGATTATGGATGTGGAGCGCACATGGCGAACACCCAGAACTATATTAACCACCTGCTGCAGAACACCGGCATTACGCCGGCATGCAGCGAAGAAGAGCGCTTGGCTGCCGAAGATATCGCTCAGATCTTCCGCAACCACGGCTTTGACCCCGAGGTTCAGGAGTTCAATGCCCCGGCGCCCAGTAGGTTGGCATTTGCCGTTACCGGTATTCTTGCGTTTGCCGGCGCCCTGCTGATGGGCATCGGCGGCGGTATCGGCTTGGTCGGCACCTTGCTGGCCATTGTCGGCGCCGTTCTTTACGTGCTCGAGCGCACGGGCCACCCCGTGGTTTCGCGCCTGGGCAAGACGGGCGTGAGCCAAAATGTCATCGCCTACCACAAGGCCTCGGGCCCACTCGCGTCTCCGCGCAACCGCCCGGTGGTCGTTGTCGCACACTACGACTCTCCCCGTGCTGAGCTGCTCGCCCGCGAGCCTTATGCTTCGTATCGTGCACTCATCGCCAAGCTGTTGCCCGTTGCCACGGTTGCCCCCGCTGCCGTTGCCATCCTGCGTATTCTGCCGCTCCCCGGCGCGCTCAAGGTTCTGCTGTGGATTGTCGCGATCCTCGCTTCCCTCGTTGCACTTGCCAACGCGGCAAACATCATCTTTAACCGCCATATTCTTCCCTATACGTCCGGCGCGGTGTGCAACAAGTCCTCTGTCGCCGCTATGCTCGGCGTTATGGACAACGTTGCTCCCTTCCAGGGCGAAAACGAGTTTCCCGACGATGTTCCGTTCGATACCTATTTTGGGGAGCAGAAGCGTCGTGCCGAGGAAATGGCGCGCGCAGCGGCGGAGTATGCCGCGGCCCAGCAGCAAAACGACTACGGCAACACCATCGAGTATGAAGAGCCTACCTACGCTGAGGACGAGTTCGGGCAGCCGATTGCTCCCGACGCTCAAACCGAGCCCGAACGGGGCGAGGCTTTCGACGAGCAGATCGAGGGCTTTGAGGGTGCGTCTGCCGACGAGACGCTGATTGGCGCCATTGTGCCCGAGGATCAGAATCAGGCTGTCCAGGCCGAAGAGTTCAATGACGAGGTTTCCGCTGCCGAGCCGGTGGAGGAGCCTGTCGCGGCCGAGCCCGAGCCCGAGCTCTATCGCAATGCCGCCGGCAACATCCGCTTTGGTTCGGATGCCATCCGTGCGCTCGGAATGCTTCCCGAGTCCTGCACGCTCGATTACGAGGAGGGCGAGGAGCCGACGTTTGAGCCCGAGCCTGCCCCCGTCGTGGCTGCACCTGCGCCCGCTGTCACCGTGGATGATGAGTCTGCCGCGGTTGCCGCTGCCGTTGCCGAGCCCGAGGCGGTGTCCGCGATCGATCCCGCGGCAGGACTGGACATTTTGGCTCCCGCCGCGCCGGCGCAAGACGTTGCGGACGAGTCTGACGACGATTACGTTGAACAGCCGAGGCGCGTGTCTTACGAGAGCGATACTGATTTCTCGGCCGAGATTCCCGCGGCAACGCCCCATGCCGACATTGCATCCGCGTTCTCGTCGATTGGCGCCAGCGCTTCCAACTTCTTTAAGGGTGCGCTTGCAAAGGGCAAGAAATTTATCGACGATTTCGAGGAGAAGCGCGCTGCCGCACGCGAGGCTGCCGAGCAGGAGGCTATCGCTCAGCAGCAGGCGGCCGAGGCGGCACGTGAGCGCGCGGCGCAAGAGTTCGAGCAGAACGAGGCTATGCAGTCCGTACCCGTCGACGCTGCCGAAGCTACAACGTCTTTCGAGGCTCAGCAGCACGTCGATAGCACCATGTCGTTTGATGCCGCGCAGTTCGATTCCACGATAACGTTTGAAAAGCAAGGTACCGCGATTGCCGAGCCCCTTCCTGCTTCCGATGAGCAGGACGACGCGGCGGGCGATGGCGAGCCCATTGATGCTGCCGAAATTCAGGATGCGACCGAGGACGAGCCCGTCGAGGTCAACTCTGACGAAGAGCAGTACGCGGCAGCCGAGCAAGATGATTCGACCGAGGTCGAGCAGGAGGAAGTGTCTGCGGTTTCCGAGGCTCCCGAGACAGATGAGTCGAGGCCTTACTCCACGCAGATTTTCACCATGCCGACTCCGAGTGGTTCCGGTGCCACGGTTGCCAATGTCGCTCCCACCCAGGACGAAACGGTCGATTCCCTTATGGCCCAGATTTCCTCCCAGGCATCGCCGCGTCCGCAGATGAATGTTCCCGATCCGGCGTCGGCACCGTCGCCTGCGCCCTCCTCGTCTCCGCTGGCTTCGGTCCCCGATCCATCGCTGCCGTCGATGAAGCAGGCAAACGTTGCGTCTCGCACGTCGCTGTTCGACCTTCCCGATCCCTCTGCCCAGGTCAACGACCCCTTTGCTACTGCTCAGGGTCCCGAACCCACATCGGCACCCGTTGCGCCTCCTATGCCCGTTGCGCCGGGCGCGCAGCCGATCGAGACCATTTCAGCTCCCGCCCCGGCGGCACCCAAGTCTCGTAAGCGCGGCCTGGGTGGCCTGTTCGGTCGTAAAAAGAAAAACGAGCAGGACAGCATGAGTGACTGGCTGGGCGTCGAAGACGATTACGATGCCAAGAAGTCCGGTCGCGGTATCGGTTCGTGGGATAACTTCGAGGACGATAACGATGGCTGGAAGGGTGGCGCTACGTCTTCCGATGGCGCTTCTTCCGAAGATATGCTCTCGGCTGTCGCCTCTATGGGCGATGATGAGCTGCTCGGTCACGATATCTGGTTTGTGGCAACCGGCGCCTCGGATTGTGATGGCGCCGGCATGAAGGCCTTCTTGGCTTCGCATCGCGATAAGCTCCGCGGCGTATTCTTCATCAATCTTGAATCCGTCGGCGCCGGCAGGCTTTCGGTGGTGACGGTCGAGGGCGAACAGCAGCTGCTCAAGGGCGATCGCCGCATCATGAACCTGGTCAGCAAGGTGTGCAAGTCGTTCCATGTCGATTGTGGCGCGCTCGAGATGCCCTATGCCAAGACCGATGCCTATGCCGCGCTTGAGGCGAGCCGCCGAGCCCTCACCATCGCCGGCGTGGACGGCACGCGTCTGGCTTGCGCTCGTACCGAGGACGACCTGCCCCACAATGTCAACCCGACGAACATTGCCACGGTATCCGAGCTCGTGACCGAGGTTATCCGCCGTTCGTAGACGGAGCTCTAAGGAGTCAACGTGTTTTCGTATATTAAGCGCCATTGGCCTGTCTACGTGATTTTGACCTTGATTGCCATTGCGTTAGGATTTGGGGCTGCCTACATCGTGGGTGCAAAGGGCTCGACCCCCGCCTCCGCAATCAGCGAAGAGGTGGAGCAAGAACAGAGTACGGGTGCCGATGGGATTCCTGAGTCCGAGCAAGCAATCGTTGATGGTGGATCTTCGTCTGCAGAGTAGATACGGCGATTTACATGATTGAAAGCGGGCGAGCCAGGGGACTGTCTCGCCCGCTTTTTCATCGCGCTAGCGCTTCTTTGGGATCGACCTAAGGCGAGCGAACCATAGGGCTGCGACACCCGAGGTCAGGAGCGCGGTGATGCAAGCGGCGATGGGAGCTGATCCTGTTGCCGGTAGGTCCTGCGGTAGGGTACAGCGTTGAATGACGCTGTCCTCGTCATGTGACTCAAGTTTATCGCCGCCACCGTTGCGGCAAAGATCGACGCGCGCGCTGTTGGTGAGTGCGGTTTGGGGCGTATAAGCCGACGTTGCCTGCATGTGTACGACTGCGCCCCGAGCGTCTGTGCCAAGGATTGCTTTGGCATCGTCAAGGTCGTCGTGCTCATCTTTGAGATCATCGCGGGTCCAAGAATCCACATCGCTTCGAGTCGTAAAGTCGGCGGCTACCGCACCGTATTCAATTCGAATGCCCGTTACGACGGTATTGGGTGTAAGGTCGAGCTCTTCCGCCTCGAGTGTGGTGGATTCCGTGGTCGAGACATCCGCCTTCCAGAGGTGCCAGCCGTCGTAATCGACGAGGCGGCAATCCTCACCCAGACTCTCCCTTACTTCGTCGGACTCAAGCCAAGGATTTTCGTGCCCATCGTCAAGTGTCGCGTTTGCCGGCTCATCGACGTCTGTCGAGTCCAACGGCGTCGTGCGATACCACACGTTGCACAGACCATTGAGGTCGCCGATGGCGACGGGGGTTTCGATTGAGACGAATCTCGCCGTATCGTCCTCGGCACACTCAAGATCATCGGTAATTGTGAACTCATCAACCCAGGTAGTTGAATCGTTTCGAGCGTCGATGGTATAGGAGAAAAGCCCATCCGTATTGGTTTGCATCGCGGCACGGTTTTTACCATCGCCGTTAGCCAACAGGCCCTTTTCGATAGGTTGGACAAGTTCCTGACGCTTGTCGACCTGCCCCTTGATCTCGATGGGCGCATCCTTCATCGCGACGGATTGGACTTCTCCCGTATCCTTTATTTCAAACGTTATCTCCTCGGCAAGGTCATAGGTCCGCGGAGACATCATTTCGCGCAACGAGTAGGTGCCGGGTGCAAGATGTTCGACGCGGTGTGGCTTGTCGGATGAGGTCCAGGAGTCTATTTCGGTTTTATCGGGACCATATAAGGCGAGCTGTGCGCCTTCCACTTCCTGCTCACCGCTTGCATCGACCTTGGAGATATCAACCTTGGTGTAATCGTCGGACACGTTAAGCCGTGCTTCTACAACGGGTGTTTTCTGGTCGGCATAAGTAAGGTCGACAATATGGGTTGTCTGATCGAGCAAGAAGCCTGCCGGCGCTTGAGTCTCGACAACCTCGTAGCGTGCGGTGCCAGATCCCAGTGGGAGGTTGCCCGCGCGTGCTTCTCCAGTTTCATCCGTCGTGACGGTCGCGACAGTCTCACCGTCGAGCGCGGCAATGCTACCGTCGGGGCGCACGATATCACCCGAGGCACGGATCTCAAAGACGGCGCCCGCGAGGCTGCTGCCGTCTATGGCATCGGTTTTAACGATCCTGATGTTTCCGGTCGCGGCGTGGTCATAATACGAGGCGATTGCAACGGGCGTTAGGTTCATGTCGGCGGGTATGTTTACCTCGATCTCTTCGCCGACAAGATAGGGCTCTTTGGCCGAGGTTTCGCGTACATAATAGGTGCCCGGCACGAGCGATTCGGGCAGTGTGACGGTCCCGGTCGCGTCAGTCGTAAAGGTGTCCATTACGTTATGTGCTGGATACCAGCAAGTTTGTGAGACAGGTTCGTGATTGCTGTCGAGGAGTTGGAAGGTGAATCCGGCTAGGGGAACAGAAGCGCCTGTTTGGGCATCGCGTTTTACAATCTGGAGATGCGTCGACAGAGCGTGGTTGTCCACGATATATTGAAGCTCGGCGCCGTCGGAAATCTGATTGGCCCCGACGGTCCATTCCCCTGCACGTTTAAAACCCTCGGGGACGGTTTCCGGAACCTCGCGAACCGTGTAGCCGGCACGGTCGTATGGGACGGCTCCGTGGACACCGGCGGGTCGCTTGCCTGTGCCGAACCATGCTTCGGGCTGATCTTTGGTGGAGGCAAAGCCATAGATGTTTGTGATCAGTGTGCCAACAACCTGCTGAGAGCTGTTGCTGACAACCTCAAAGACAACACCACCCGCCGGCTGCTCCAGGCCGGATTGGTCGCTATTGCCGTAATCCTTGAATTTGGAAATCTCAAGGTTAAACGCAATGGGGATATCGGAAACGCGAGATTCGATCTCGACCACGCCTGAATCGCCGAGCTGGTCGGCTCCAACGGTATAGGTCCAGCTGTCGTTGGATGGCAGGTAGCCCTCGGGGGCTTTTGATTCGTAGATGGTAAAGGTTCCTAAGGGGACATCGGCGAGGGCGGCCCGACCGCTTTCGTCGGTCGTGAGGATTTGTGCCCATCCAGGGGTTGATTGCGACACACACGTGAACTCTGCTCCTGCGAGTGAAGATCCCACCTGGGGGCCGGCATTCGTCGCGGCATCGAGTTTTACGATACGCAGGTTGATGGTGCCGGGCTGTTCATCAATGGCGACCCGCCCGCCGTCATTCCCCGTGGTAAAGGCAATACGATCGTGGCGGGGGACATAGCCGGCCGGCGCCTTCGTTTCAACTAGGTAGTATGCCGTGTTGGGCAGAAGTGTTGCTTGCGCTCGACCGTTGCTGTCCATCTTGATGGTGCCGACACGCGCGCCGCTGGCGCTCTCAAAAATATCGAATGTTGCCCCGGTAAACTGATAGGTATTGTTTCCGCTGGTAATAACGGTGTTAGCAGACTGCTTTTGGAAGGAAACAGAGACCGCCGGCAGTACATAGAGCATGTCTTGACGTTTGCTGCCGCCCGATACGGCCCCTAGATAGCGTCGCGCGCGGTGCGGAGCGGCTTTGATGCTTCCTGATTTTGCGCTGTCGTGGAGCCACCGCGCAGCCGCCACGACTTCATTGTCGGCGGTAAAGTGTCCGCTCTTGGTTTT
>ENA-OPBS01001047-OPBS01001047.1-human-gut-metagenome-genome-assembly--contig:-NODE-1047-length-22246-cov-3.387635_pt1 | contig 22246 bp, 16 predicted proteins | sample MGYA00241074_ERZ501463 | MGnify/ENA primary metagenome ERZ501463 (study PRJEB25962, sample SAMEA2042578) | human gut metagenome | biome: human gut; feature: human-associated habitat; material: faeces...
TTATGGTACGAGTGCAGGCGTGTTCTATTTCGGCAACAACTTTGGTGGTAGCTACAGCGACGATTCGTTCCGTCCGGTCTTGGTCGCACTTTAATGTGACCACAAAATATACCTCTAAAACGCGCATAAAGGCACCAAATCTGTTCAAAAACGACAAAAACAATAATAAATCACTCGAAAACACGACAAAACGGCTTAAAACGTAAAATAGAGGCTCGACTATTTTGCACATGAAAATTTTAACATTTTACAGGAGAGACTTAAATTAATAATTAGAACAAGCAAGAAATGGTTACAATAATATTATTGTAGCCATTTTTTACTTTATTTTTATTGTACAACATACTTATTCTTTTTATATTTCTGAAAAATTTCTTAAAATACTTTCAATTTTATGCAATATATTATATAATGAATTTGTTTAAAATATCCTAAGGAGGAAAATTTTAGAATGAGTACTGGAAAAAGAAGCAAAGATGATGGAAAAACAAAGATGTATAAAGTTGTAAAAGAAGATACAAAGAAAAAGAAAACAAAACCTAAAACAAAAGAAGATTATGTAAAAGAAAGTGAAGTTAATAAAAAGAATAAAAAGGGAAAGAAAAAGGGCAAACATCCTAAGCTAAAAAAAGCTTTGATTATAATTTTTATAATCTTTATTTTATTATGCTTAATTGGAGTAGGTGTTTTTGCTGGAGTATTTTTTAGCGATAAATTAAAGCTAACTAAAGAAGAATTAACAATAGGACATAATAACTCTGTTGTTAACGATATAGATGATGAGCAAATATTTGACCTATCTTCTGGAGATATAAACAGAAAAATTATTACATATTCAGAAATGGGACCATATTTACCAAATGCCTATGTTGCAATTGAAGATAAAAGATTTTATGACCATTCTGGAATAGATTTAACAAGAACTATGAGTGCAGCAATACAGTATGTACTAAGAGGAGGACATTCTTCTTATGGTGGAAGTACTATAACACAACAATTAGTTAAAAACTTAAAGAGCGATAAAGATGACACTGGTTTTGCAGGTGTTACAAGAAAAATAAGAGAAATGTCTAGAGCATATCAAATAGAACAAATGCTTTCAAAACAACAAATATTAGAGCAATATTTGAATATAATTTATGTAGGTGGAACTACAATATGTGGTGTTGAAAATGGTGCTAAATATTATTTCTCTAAATCTGCAAAAGATTTAGATTTAGCAGAAGCAGCATTTTTAGCAGGTATAAACCATTCACCAAATAGTTATAATCCTTTCTGGAATGAAGGAGACGAAGATGTTACAAAAGCTATAAAGACTAGAACCAAGACAGTTTTGGCAGAAATGAAAGACCAAAATAGAATTAGTGATAATGCAGAAGAAGCAGAAAAACTATATAATGAGGCAGTAGCAGAAGTAGATGCAGGATTAAAATTTAAAGAAGGCTCATTTAATAATGCAACACAAATGTCATACCACACAGATGCAGCTATAAAAGAAGTTGTATCAGATTTAGCAGAATTAAAAGATATAGATGAGAAAGCTGCAAGAAGTTTATTAGTATCTGGTGGATATAAAATATATACAACTCAAAATACAGAAATTCAAAAGAGAATGGAAAAAGAATATGTAAAAGATGAGTATGTATATTATGCAAGAACAACAGGAGGACCAAAAGAAAACAAAGAACATACACAATCTGGAATGGTAATAATAGATAATAAAACAGGATATGTTATAGGCTGTATGGGTGGACTTGGAACAGATGTTGATGCTACAGGTTATAATAGAGCTATTCAAGCACCAAGACAAACAGGTTCTGCAATTAAACCATTAGCAAATGTTATACCTGGACTAGAAGAAGGAGTTATTACAGCTGCAACAGTTTATGATGACCGTAGAGCAGATTTTGGTGGTGGATATGCACCTAAAAATGTTGCTAACTATAGAGGGTTAACAACTGTAAGAAAAGCAATAGAAGTTTCTTCTAATGTTGTAAATATGAAAATATTATCAAATGTAGGACCATCAAAAGCAATAAAATATTTACAAGATATGGGGCTTAGTCATGTTAATCCAGATTTAGATAATAACTTAGCTTTATCGATAGGTGGAATGAGCGAAGGTGCAACACCATTAGAGATGGCAGCAGCATATGAAGCAATAGCAAATGGTGGAGAATATACAGAACCAACATTTTATACAAAAGTTGAAGATAGTAATGGAAATGTTATATTAGAATCTAAACAAGAAAAAAGAAGAGTAATGGAAGAAACTACAGCATATATTACAGCAGATATATTAAAAGATGTTGTAACAGGAAGTAGCGGAACAGCATATATGTGTAAAATAAGTGGAATGGATGTATCTGCTAAAACTGGTACAACAGATAGTAAAAAAGATAAATGGCTATGTGGATTTACTCCATATTATTCAGCAGCTACATGGGTTGGATATGATACACCAGAAGAAGTTAGATATGGTAATGCAAATGCAGCACAACAAATTTGGGCAAGAATTATGAAAGATATACATTCAGACTTGAAAGATGCTAAGTTTGTTAAGCCTTCAGGAATAACAACTGCAACAGTTTGCTTACAATCAGGTAAACTTGCTACAAAAAGCTGTACACAAAAATATACAGAAATATTTAAAGCAGGAACAGTGCCTAAATATTGTGAAGGACATGACAAAGTTAAAATATGTAAAGAAACAGGAAAACTTGCTACAGAATATTGCCCAGAAGTAGAAGAAAAAGGTTATGCAGTAACACCAGATAAAGAAAAAGATCCAGCTTGGAAGAGCCTTTCGGGAACAACATATACAAGACCAACAGAAGAGTGTAATAAACACACAGCAACTAATATGGTAAAAGTAAAGAATGTAGTTGGCAAAACTGAGGCAGCAGCAAGAGCAGATTTAGCAGGATTAACAATTAAAGTAAAATATAAAGAAAGTACAAAAACACCAGGATTGGTTATTTCACAAAGTATAAAGGAAAATGAAGTTGTTACTAAAAACACAACTATTACTTTAACAATAAGTAAGAAAAAAGAAACAACACCAGAAACACCTCCATCAGGAGGAAATACAGAACCTCCATCAGGCGGGGGAGAAACAAATACAGAAAATCCACCATCAGGTGGTGGCAACACAGAAAAGCCATCTGGTGGAACAGGTACAAACACAGTTGTAAATAATGCTTAAGTAGAAAAAATTTAGGTTAAAAGTTATGTGTTTAGAATTATAATGAGGATATTATATACAACTGTTTGAGAAAGGGGATTTATGAATATTAAATTATATAATACTCTAACAAGAAAAGAAGAAAACTTTACTCCATTAGAAGGAAATGAAGTTAGAATTTATAGTTGTGGGCCAACTGTTTACAGTTATGCCCACATAGGTAATTTTAGGTCATATGTATTTATGGACAATTTAAGAAGAGTTTTAAAATATAATGGTTATAATTTAAAACATGTAATGAATATTACAGATGTTGGACATTTGGAATCAGATGCAGACGAAGGCGAAGACAAAATGGAAAAAGCAGCAAGAAAAGAAAATAAAAATCCATATGAGATTGCAGAATTTTATACAAAAGCTTTTTTTGCAGATATGGATAAATTAAACATAGATAAACCTGAAATTATAGCAAAAGCTACAGAACATATACCAGAAATGCTTGAATATGTAAAAGAAATTATAAAAAATGGTTATGCATATGAGACAAGTAAGGGAATTTACTTTGACATATCTAAATTAGATAAATATCCTGTTCTTTCAAATAGAAATTTGGATGATCAAATAGCAGGCGCAAGAGTTGAAGTAGACCCAGAAAAAAGAAATCCATATGATTTTGCATTATGGATAAAAGCACCAGAAAATCACATAATGAAGTGGGAAAGCCCATGGGGACTTTCTTATCCAGGTTGGCATATAGAGTGTACTGCAATGGGAAGAAAATATCTAGGAGAAGAATTTGACATCCATACTGGTGGAGTTGACCATATACCAACACATCATGAAAACGAAATAGCACAGGCAAAAGGTGCAACAGGTAAAATACATGCTAAATTATGGATGCATGGTGAGTTTCTACTAGTAGATGGTGGAAAAATGTCAAAATCTTTAGGAAATGTTTATACAATTTCACAATTACAAGAAAAAGGTATAGAGCCATTAGCTTACAAGCTATTTTGTTATTCAGCTCATTATAGAACAAAATTAAATTTTACTTTTGATGGTGCTATTGCTTCTCAAAAAGCATTAAATAGGCTTAGAGAAGGCTATTTAAAACATTTAGATGGAAATAATGAAATTAGTCAAAAAAATATTGAGGAATATGAAAATAAATTTTTGGAAACAATAAATAATGATTTAAACATTCCAGCTGCAATAGGTATAATTTGGGATATTGTTAGAAGTGATAAAAAGTCAAAACAATATGCAAAATTATTAGAAAAATTTGATGAAGTTTTAGGATTAGATATAAAAAATTCAGAAAAATATTTAGAAAAACAAAAAAATATAGAACTTCCAGAAGAAATAGAAAAGCTTGTAGAAGAGAGAAAACAGGCAAGACTTGAGAAAAATTGGGCTTTATCAGACGAAATTAGAAATAAATTAATAGAAAATGGCTATCAAGTAGAAGATAGTAAAGATGGAATGACTGTTAAAAAAATGTAGATTAAAAAAGTGTAGAATTGTAATGGAGGGAATTGACGTGGAGACAGGAGAAAAAATAGGTTTTTTTGAAAGACTAAAAATAGCAATATTTAAATTTGAGGATTATGCAAAACTTGCTGCACAAAAAATAAGCAAAGCTGTTATTTATATGCTAATTTTAATGTTAGTATTTGCTTTATGTGTAAGTGCAGCAACTACCTATAAATTTTCTCAGAGTTTAAATGGTTTAGCAAGTTATATAAGTAATGAAATAGAAACATTACAATTCAAAGATGGAATTTTAAGAATAGTTCCATCTAATGAGAAGGACAAGCCTATAATTATAGAAAATGAAGAACTGCCAATTGGAAAAATTATTATAGACACAGGAGACTTGGAACAATCAAAAATAGACGAGTACAACGACCAAATAAAGCATTATACTACTGGTATTGTTGTTTTAAAAGATAAAATAATTACCAAAACAGATATGGCTGCTATTACAACAACTATGGCATACAGAGATATTTCAGAACAATATAGAATTGGTGAATTTAACAAAGAAAATATTATATCAATTATTACAGGTGAAGGAAGTATAAAGTTATGTATGTCTTTCTTTGCAATAACAGCAATTTACTTGTTTATAATATATTTTTCTACAGTATTAATAGATGCAATTTTCTTAGCTTTACTTGCATATATTACATCTATTATAGCAAGAGTAAGGTTAAAACCTGCTGCTGCATATAATATTGCTGTATATTCTTTATCACTTCCTGTTATACTAAATTTAGTATACATTGTAGCAAATATTCTTACAGGTTTTGTAATAGAGTATTTCCAATTAGTCTATACAGCAATTGCAAGTATCTATGTTGTTGCAACAGTTTTAATAATTAGAAGTGACGTAATAAAGAAACAAGCAGAACTAAATAGAATTATGTCTGAGCAAGAAAAGGTAAGACAAGAAATGGAAAGAAAAAAGCAAGAAGAAGAGGAAGAAACAGAAAGAGAAAAGGCTAAAAAAGAGCAACAAGAGAAAGAAAAGCAGGAAAAAGAACAAGAAGAAAAGCAAAAAAATAAAGAAGAAAAGAAAGAAAAAGGTAGCGGAAAAAGCGGGGGAGAAGAACCAGCATAAAATATTTATAGAAAAATAGCTACATTAAATAAATTTTATATATAGTTTTTATAAATTTATATGGATAATTAAAAATTATATATGCAATTGAGAAATAGTATAACTCAAATAAAAAGCGAAAGGATTTAACTAGATGAAGGAAGAAGAAAAGAAAAATAATAAAAAGAAAAATCTGTATTTCGTAATAACAGCAATAGTTTTAATAATTATAGCTGCGGCGTTAACAATATATGTTGTTGCAACAAACAAAAAAGGTGACAACACTGAAATAGCTTATACAGAGCTTATTAGAGAAATTGGTGATGGTAATGTAGAAAAAGTAGAAATGACTACAGGTAGTACAACCGTTAAAGTTAAACTAAAAGATGAGACAGATGAAAGAAAATGTATTGTGCCAAATACTCAAGCTTTTGTAGAATTAATTCAAAGTAAAGTAGAAGATGGCAATAATATAGAGTTAAACCAAAAAAAGCCTAATGTATTTATAACAATATTTAGTAATTTATTTACTTTATTACCAACAATTCTTTTAGTAGTTTTATTTGTAATGTTATTTAAATTGCAAGGATTAGGAGATAAAAGTAAAGTTTATGATACAGAGACAACTAAGTCAAAAATAACATTTGGAGATGTTGCAGGATTAGATGAAGAAAAACAAGAAATGATAGAAATTGTAGATTTCTTAAAAAATCCTGACAAATTTTATGAAATGGGAGCAAAAATTCCAAGAGGAGTACTTCTTTGTGGAAAGCCTGGAACAGGTAAAACTTTAATTGCTAAAGCAATTGCAGGTGAAGCAAATGTACCATTTATTTCTATGAGTGGTTCAGAATTTATAGAAATGTTTGCAGGACTTGGAGCTTCTAGAGTAAGAAAATTGTTCGAGAAAGCAAAGAAAATAGCTCCATGCATAGTTTTTATAGATGAAATAGACGCGGTTGGTTCTAGAAGAACAAGTGGTAGTGGTGCAGAGTCAGAAAATAACCAAACATTAAATCAATTATTAGTTGAAATGGATGGGTTTGATACAGAAGAAACAATTATAGTTTTGGCTGCAACAAATAGACCAGAAATGTTGGATAAAGCACTACTTAGACCAGGAAGATTTGACAGACAGATAAATATTGCACTTCCAGACTTAAATGGAAGAGAGGCAATATTAAAAATACATGCTAAAGACAAAAAGTTTGCAGAAAATATTGACTTAAAGAATATTGCTGAAGATACAGCAGGATTTTCTGGTGCAGAGCTTGCAAACATTTTAAATGAAGCTGCAATTATTGCTACAATAAACAAGCACGATGCAATAACAAATAAAGATATAGAAGATGCTACAAAAAAAGTAACAATAGGTATTGAAAAACATAGTAGAGTTGTTTCAGAAAAGGATAAAAAATTAACAGCATACCACGAAGCAGGTCACGCTATAGTTAGCAGTCAATTAGAAACACAAAAAGACATTAAAGAGGTATCTATAATACCAAGAGGTATAGCAGGTGGATATACAATGTATAAATCGAATGAAGATAAATATTATATATCTAAAACAGAAATGGAAGAAAAATTGGTATCTTTATTAGGTGGACGTGCTGCAGAAAAGATAGCTTTAAATGATATCTCAACAGGTGCAAGCAACGATATAGAAGTTGCAACACAAATTGCTAAAGATATGATTGTAAAATATGGAATGAGTGACGATTTAGGACCAATTTATATAGACACAGAAAAAGATCCATATGAATTACAACTATTTGGTGAAAAATTTGGAGATGCAGTTGGTGCAGAAGTAAAAATAATGATAGACAATGCTTATGTAAAAGCACAAAAACTTATATTAAATAATATGGATAAGCTAAATAAAGTAGCTGAAGCTTTAATAGAGAAAGAAATAATTTCTGCTGAAGAATTTCAAGATTTAATAAAATAGTAAAAAAGTAATAGAGACAAATGCTTTTTCAAATTTAGGAAATTAGCATATGTCTCTATTTTTTGTAAGTTTCTTTTATTGATAATTACCTTTAACTTAGTTAATTAGTAAATTAAATTTGTTAATTAATTCTTTTGGTAAGACAAATTCTTTTTTATTTAAGTAATTTAAACTATGTATAAAGTTGTCTGTGGAATAATTTTTAATATTACTGTGAACATCCAGATAATCTTCTTTATAATATTTATTATCATAATGTTTCTTATCACAATGCTTTTCGTCTGTTTTAAAATTAAACTTTATTTTATAACTACAAAGATTTTGAGTTTTAAATCCAAATTTTTTGTTTATTTCGTTTTTTCCATATTTTCCATCACCAATTATAGGGTAACCAATATGTGCTAAATGAGCACGAATTTGATGAGTTTTTCCTGTTAAAAGTTCAATATCTAATATAGAATAATTTTTAGCTTTATTTATATTTAAAACAGTGTATTTTGTAGTAATTGGTACATATCCTTTTTTTGGGGTATCAGATATATACACTTGAGATTTTTTATTATCTTTAAATAAATATGCTTGTAATGTTTTTTGTTTATCTGAGAGAATTCCATATACCATAGCTAAATAATGTTTTTCAATTTCATGATTTTTAAATTTGTTTAATAAAATATTTAAAGCTTCTTGATTTTTTGCGAATAATGTTAGTCCAGTAGTATTTCTATCTAATCTATGACAAGGCTCTAAAAATTTAAAGTTATGTTGTTTTTTTAATAAGCAAGTTAAACCGCTATCTCCTGTAACTTCAATTTGTTCTGGTTTATTTGCTATTAAAATATTGTTATCTTCATAAATAATATTTATTTTAATTTGTGTATTTGGTAGTAAAAGTTCATCAGAAATGTATACTTTTACATTATCATTAGTATGTAAAAGTATATTTTCACTTATTCTTATATTATTTATTTTTATATCTTTTTTACGCAAGGTTTTATAAAAAAGTGAATTTGTTAAAGAAGGAAAATTGTGCATTAAAAAAGATTGTAGTTTTTTATTATTAAATTTACTTGGAACAACTAATTCTTTCATATATTTTATAAACTCCTGTATATTTTAATGAAAAAGGTACTCCAAGGTAGGAGTACCTTTTTTAGGCAAACTGTTAACTTTAATAGACTATAGGTATAGGAAATGAATTATAAAAATGCACATTACATACTTTGCATGTTTACAATACATATCCATTTGGACTGTAAGAAATAAATTAATAGCCAGCTTTTTTCAACCGTTCTACTTCTTCTCTTGTCCAAGAACCTAAAGGGAAGCATGGAAAGGTATATTGATTTATCAATCCCTGCTTCGCAAGTTCGGTAAACCGTGACTTATTGTGAGATTTGATGGCTGCTTCTAAGTCATTGAGCCAAATACGTTCCCGGCGGTCGTCTTCATAGGCTTCCCAAGCGCGCATACTTTTACCGTACGTCATAAGTTAATCCTCCTCTATAATAAAGTTTGCATGAGTTAATTATAACATTTATCTGTAAATTTAGCAATCTTAGTCGAATTTTCGTATGAATTTCTGTGACATAATTATCAAAAAAATTCCTTGACTAAGATATGTAACAATGATATACTTTATGTGGAAATTTGGTACAAAAGGAGGAAAAATGTTGGAAGACATTTTTAAGAGAAACAGTAGAATTATGTTAAGAAAAATGTTATATATATTCATAATAATTAATTTATTGTCATACATATTTATATTCTTACTAGCTAATGTCTCTAAGGCAGCAACAGATGATTTTAGCAAATATCCAGGTTATCAAGAACTTATAAATGAATTAAAAAAAGAATTTCCTAAGAGTGAGTTTAAAATGCTTAAAACTGGATTAGACTGGAATCAAGTTATAAAAAATGAGACAACAGCAAGTCATGGTAGAAATTTAACTAGTAATAGTGCATCAGAATGGGTATGCCCAGTATGTAAAAATAAGCAATATGAACCCGGCTGGTATTGTGCATCAGAAGCAACTGTATCTTATTATATGGATCCGAGAAATTCTTTAAATACAAACGATGTTTTTCAATTTGAGTTATTAAATTATAATAGTGATGTACAAGATGAAGCAGGTGTTAAGTGGATTGTCTCAGATTGCAATTATCTACAAGGAAAAATAAATTATACAGCAACAGATGGTTCTACAAAGACTATTAACAAAACATATACACAAGTAATAGTAGATGCAGGAAAGAAATTTAATATAAGCCCATATCATTTAGCTTCTAGAATAAGACAAGAACAAGGACCTGGTAATGCTACAGAAACTGCAACTGGTAATGGAAAAGGTAAGTATAATAAAGGATATGCAGGTTATTACAATTATTATAATATTGGAGCAACAGGTGGAACTACTGCAACAATAATAAAAAATGCATTAGAAAAGGCAAAAAAGGAAAATTGGACAGACCCAGAAAAGGCAATTATTGGTGGTGCAGAGTTTGTAAGAAATGAATATATTGGGTATGGTCAAAATACATCATATTTACAAAAATTTGATGTAGATAATAGCGACGGAGATTTATATTGGCACCAATATATGACAAATGTTTCTGCTTCTAAACCAGAAGGACAAGAAACAAGAAATGCATATAATAAAATGGGTAAGTTAAATAAAAATTCTCACTTTATATTCTCTATACCTGTATTTGAGAATATGCCAAAACAAAAATGTGACCTTCCAGGCTCTAACTCAATTGTTACACAAAACGTACAGATTAATTCAGATAATATACGTGTAATGGAGAAAAAAGGAGAAGGAAAGGAATTAGCAAGGTTAAATAAAGGTGATAAAATTTTAAGAATAGAATTGTCACAAACTCAAAATCCAGATGGAAGATTTATGAGATATTGGGATAAAGTTGTTTTAGCAGATGGAAGAAAAGGTTATGTAGTAAGAAATTATCTTACTCAAATTGCAGATATTACAAATTGTAATGAAAAATACATTGTTACAGCATATACAAATTTTAGAAATGGACCAGGAGTAACAAATACTACAATAATAGAAACTTTATCTCCAGGACAGGAACTTACAGTAATAGAGAAAGATAAATATAAAAATGTTGATGGAGAAAGTTGGTATAGAGTTAAACTTCCAGATGGAAGGCAAGGATATGTTGGAAACGGCTATATAGAAAAATGGACAGATACAAGTGGATATGACCAAGTAAAAGTTGTAAATAATTCGGGAGTTAATGTAAGAGAAACACCAGGTACAGGCTCTAAAGTACTAACTACAGCATACAAAGGCGATATTATGACAAGAATGGAAAAAAATGCGTCAGATAAAGATGGTTATATTTGGGACAAAGTAAACTATAATGGTATTATAGGGTATGTAGCAAGAGGAGACAGCAAAGAAGATTATATAGTTCCAGTAGACGAAGAAGGAAATGGTGACAACAATGGAAGTGGAGATGAAAATATACCAAGTAAAAATAATCAAGTTAAAATGGATGGAAAACAAGTTATATGTGACGCAGTATCAAATGTAAATACGATAAAGAGTGCATTTAGTGGTGCTGTTGTAAAAGATGGTAAAGGCAAAGAGATTACAGGAAAAACAAATGTAGGAACAGGATATACAGTTACAGTAAACAAGAAGACTTATACTATTGTAAAAAAAGGCGATGTAAATGGAGACGCAAATATTAATTCAGGTGATTTATTAAAACTACAAAAACATTTGTTAAAAGATACTAATATAGTGGGTACCCCATATGGAAATGCAGCAGATTCAAATAATGACGGAAAGCTAAATTCAGGAGACTTGCTAAAAATACAAAAATTTTTATTAAAAGATTCATCTAATATAAATATTTAAATTTAAAAAGAGATTTAAGTTAATTTACAATAAAAAATGCAAGCAATAACTTATAAAACTTAATTGTTGTGCATAATATAAAATCACATAAATTAAATGATAAATTACTAATTTATTATTTAACAAAAGAAAAAGGTTATTATATTTGCTTTAAGCAAAAGAATGGAGGATAATATGAGAAAATCTTTAAAAATGACTTTAATAACTATGATAATTGCAATAGTCATCTGTATGTTAAATGTGACTATTGTAAAAGCGGCAAGTTCTAGCATAACAGGAAGTAAAACGGTAACAGTAGGAGAAAGCGTAACAATAAATGCATCTGTAAATGCAGGAGCATGGAACGTAGTTTTATCTGGAAATGGACAAACTAAGGAATTAGTAGGGCAAACTGCAACACAAGGAAATAGTTCTGCATCAACAAGTATAACTTTTACTCCAAATAAAGCAGAAACATACACATTTACACTAAGTGGAGATATAACAGATTATGAAACAGAAAAAACAGACAGCATAAATAAAACTTGTACAATAACTGTTAAAGAAAAAGAAACTTCTGGTGGAGGTTCTAATTCAAATACAGGTTCTGGGTCTAATACTGGAACAGGGTCTAACGCAGGTTCTGGTTCAAATCAAGGATCAAGTGGAAACTCTGGTTCAAATTCAGGGTCAAATAATAACTCAAGTTCTGGAAATTCATCAAATGCACCAAGTTTTACAAGTGTAAATGAAACAGTTTATGCAACAGGAAGTGTAAATGTAAGACAAAGTTGGTCAACAAGTAGTAAAGTAGTAGGTTCACTTTCAGAAGGACAGAGTATTACAAGAACAGGAAAAGGAAGTAACGGATGGAGTAGAGTAACATTTAATGGTTCGACAGCATATGTTTCATCTGAATACTTAACAACAGAGAAAAAAGAAGATAAGTCTAAGAATAGTGCGTTAAAACAGTTGACTTTATTACAAGGAACATTAACTCCAGAATTTAAAAAAGATGTAACAGAATATACTGTACAAGTAGGAAAAGATGTAACAGAATTACAATTAGATGCAGTTCCAGAAGACGAAAAGGCTAAAGTAACTGTAGAAGGAAATACAGATTTAAAAGATGGAGAAAATAAGGTAACTATTACGGTTATGGCAGAAGATGAAAGTAAAACTGTATACACATTAATAGTAAATAAAACAGATAAGACAGCTGAAACAGGTTTAACATTAAATAAATTAGAAATTGCAGGAGTTACATTAACCCCAACATTTACTCCAGATGTATATTCATATTCTATAAATGTTGCAACTGGAACGACATCTGTGGATATAACAGCTGAATCAGGAGATGAAGATGCAACAGTAGAAATTACAGGAAATACAGATTTAAAAGATGGAGAAAATTTAATTACTATAATGGTTAAAAAAGGCGAAGGAGACAAACAACAAGTTACAACATACCAAATAACAGTTAATGTAGGTGAGCAAGAAACTGTAGTAACTACAGAAAAAAGCTCAGGACCAAATATATTAATAATTATATGTGGAGTAGCTGCAGCTATTATAGTTATTTCAATAATTACATTAATAGTAATAAATCGTAGAAATAAAATGGACTATGACGATGAAGACGATGATGAGGACTATGCAAATACAACAATTCTTAACCAGAATTTTAACTATGCAGATGAATTAAAAGCAAAAAGAGAAGAAAAAAACGAAGCAAAAAAACAAAGTAGAGAAGAATATTTAAATAGTTATAAAGATACTATTGCTACTAATGACATTGATGCAAATAATGAGAATAATTATGAAGAAGATGATGATACAACAAGAAAAAAGAGAAAGGGTAGACACTTTTAGTTAGAAAGTTGGGGTTAACTCCCACTTTCTAAATTAGAAATTAGGCTTGTCTTTGGATTAAAAAATAGAGACAAGTCTATAATTTATATTTTTGCCAATATAGCTCAGTTGGTAGAGCAACGGATTCGTAACCCGTAGGTCAGCAGTTCAATTCTGCTTATTGGCTCCAATTAAGTAAAATCGTTGAACCAAGCGAAAACATTGATAAATCAAAGTAGTCAAAATTCGTATTATAAGACTAAGTACCATTATAATATTTTGTATTTATTAATATAAATCGGAGATGATATTTGTGAATGATGAAATTAATAGTTTAGCAATTCAAGACAATTTATCAAATGAAGATATAAAAAATTTAATATATACAATAAAAGGAAAACAAGTTATGTTAGATAGTGATGTTGCAAGATTATATCATTATGAGACTAGAAGAATAAATGAAACTGTAAAAAGAAATATTGAACGTTTTCCAATAGAATTTTGTTTTCAATTAACGACTAAAGAGTATGAAACTTTGAAGTCGCAATTTGCGACTTCAAACAATACAAGAGGAGGAAAACAAAAATTGCCTTATGTATTTACAGAAAAAGGTATTTTAATGCTTTCAGGATTATTAAAGAATGAAGTTGCTATTGAGGTCAGTATAAAAATAGTAGAAGCATTTGTTGAGATGAGAAAATTTTTATCTTCCAATGGACAACTATTTGAGAGATTAACAAATGTGGAATATAGATTGTTAGAGCATGATAAAAAATTTGATATAGTATTTGACCAATTACAACATGAGGAAAATATAAAACAAAAGATATTCTTTCAAGGACAAATATATGATGCATATAGTTTGATTATAGATATTATAAAGAAAGCAGATAGAAAAATTTTAATAATAGATAACTATATTGATGATAGTATTTTAAAAATGCTTACTAAGAAAAATAAAAATGTGGAAGTTGTAATACTAACTTCTGATAAAAGTACTATACAAAAGATTGATATTCAAAAATTCAATAAAGAATATCCTATATTAAAAATATCAACTACAAATAAATTTCATGATAGATTTATAGTGATAGACAATAAAGAAATGTACCATTTAGGAGCTTCAGTTAAAGACTTAGGTAAAAAATGTTTTGGAATTAATAAAATTGAGGATATAAGTATTATACAAAAAATAATAAACATAAGTTGAATATCCAATAAGTAAAATCGTCATATTTAGAAAAAGGCACAGTAATTGATAATTAAAAAAGGGGATTAAAAATATGAATAAATATTTAGTAACTTTAAACGAAGAAATAAGAAACTATTTAAAAATATTATCACCAGAATTTCCAGAATGGTTGTTAGAATATATTTATACTCCAGAAATGCTTAAACTAGATGGAATTGGTATGTCTTGCGGTACGTTATATACAAAAGTGTATAATGACAAATATTTTTATTCTTCACTAACTCACAGTGTTGCAGTTGCACTAATTATATGGCATTTTACACATGACAAAAAACAAACTATTTCTGGTTTATTTCACGATATTGCAACTCCTACATTTAAACATTGTATTGACTTTATGAACGGAGATTCGGAAAATCAAGAATCTACTGAAGAAAGAACAGAACAAATAATTAGAAACTCAAAAGAAATAATGGCATTATTAAAAAGAGATAGTATAAAAGTAGAAGAAGTTTCGGATTATCATATTTATCCTATTGCGGACAATGATACTCCTAGATTGAGTGCCGATAGATTTGAATATACTTTATCAGGAGGTCTTTATCAAGTAAGGGTATTTGAACTTAAAGATATAGAAAGATACTATAATAATATTGTAATTTTAAAAAATGAAGACGGAATAGATGAATTGGTTTTCAATGATGCAAAATTATGTGAAAACTTTATACATAATATTTCAAAATTATGGCCTCGTTGGGTTGAAGATGAAGATAGACTTTGCATGCAATTTATTGCAGATATTGTAAAATCAATGAATATAAAAAATTATATTACAGTTGATGATTTATATAAATTTTCTGAAAAAGAAGTATTACAATTAATCCAAAATTGTGAAGATAATTATATAAGAAATGCTTTTAAAAACTTTCAAAATGCAACAAGAGATTCTGTGTATAAAAGTGATGAACCAAATAATGAAATATACTGTACTAGTGTAAAAGGCAAAAAAAGATACATTAATCCTTTAGTTAATTTAGAGAATAAAGTTAGTAGAATAAAAGATGTTTCTTTAATAGCTAATGATGATATAAATAATTTCTTAAATATGAAAAATCATAAATTTATAGGATTTGATTTTAAATTTAAACCATATGAGATATGAGTTATAAAATATATAAACTGCAAAAATAAAATACCCTTGTTAATTTTAAAATTAAACAAGGGTATTTTAAAATCTAGAAACTAATTATTAATTTTCTTTTGATTCTAATAGTTTGCGTTTATTTTTAAAGTATGCAACAATCAAGTATATTATATAACCTATTATTGTTATAAAAGAAATTACCATACAAATTTTATGAAGTGTTGTAGTATGATATTCTACATTAATGTGTCCTTTCATAGATGGGTCTAAGTTAATTTGTATAAATCCATTATCTGACTCTGTAACTTCTAATTTTACTTTTTCATTTGAAGAATTATTATTGTTACTTTCGGTAGAATTATTATTTTCTTTAGAAGGTGTATATGTTACAACATAGCCTTTATAGTATAAATAAGGTAATTCTACTACAGTACCTTCTTGTACATCTGATATATTAAAGTCTAGCACGCCATTTACTTTACTTTCATCTAATATATTAGCTTTTCCAGATGTAACAATTGCTTTGTTTTCTCTATTCATTGTATAGTCAAAGTTATTAATTGATTTTTGTGGCCAGTATTCTAAGTAAGATGAATATCTACTAACTTGCCAACTATAATCTATAACTTCTGGCTCTTCAAAATATGCATTGTCTTTTACAGGATAGTCTAAGTCAGATATAAAGTGTAATGCATAAAAACCAGAAAATATAATAAGTGAAATTGTTACAACTGTTTTACCGATGATTTTACTTTTTTCTTGCCATTGTTCCATTAGTATATCTATTAAGAGTGCAAAGTTTATTCCTGCAATAATAGAGAAGAAGAATATTATAAGTCCAACCATTCTCCATGGAAATTGTATCATTTGTAATGGGTCTGGCATAAAATACCAAGGGGTAATAAATGTTGCCATAATGCAAGACACAATTCCTGCAATAAGCATAAATTTATATGTAGGAACTTCTTTAGCTTTTTTATATACAAAAGGTGTAATTATTAATCCAACTAATAAAAGTATACCAATATTATAAAAGCGACCTTCTTGGCTAATTCCGTTAAAGTAAGGGAATATTAGCTCTATAGGATTTAAGGCACTATTTTGTACAGATTCGTTTGTATACATTTTTCTAGAAACTTCATATTCTGTTCCTGACATTTGTTCCATTAATGGTCCATAGAAAAATAGTACAGATAAAATTATTATTAATGTAGAAATTACAAAGTTTTTTAATATTTTTTTGTCTTTTAATTTTTTTATATTAACAAGTACATAGAAAAGTCCAATTAAAAAGGTAAGCATTGTACTTATATTGTGTGATAAAACTAATCCAATTGTACCAAATACATATATATATGACTTTTCTGTTTTTCCTTCAAAAAGTAAGTATACACCTCGCAAAACAATTGGTATAAATATAAATCCTGCAATTTCGCCAACCGCAAGTCTTGTGTATGCATTAAGCATACGGTAAGGTGCACACATATAAAGTACAGCAGAAAGCATTGCTGCAAATTTATTATTAGAAATTGTTTTTACTAATTGGTACATCGCTATTCCAGATAGTACAAAAGTAAGGAAAATAAATATCTTCATAGCTGTTACAACATTATTTGTTAAAAATGCAAAAACAACGTTAATTATAGTTGAAACAGGTGGATAAAATAAATTCCATGGAAATCCAAAGCCTAAAGAAAAACGGTCTATTATAAATGGATTTTTACCATTTGTTATTTGCTCAATTGTTCCAATAGTTCTAGAAATGTGAAATTCTCCATCATCTCCAGTGTGTATACCCTGCTGAAATAGGGGAATACACATTATTAAAGCTACTCCAATAATTATTAAATAGTAAATTATGTTTTTTGATAAAATTTTTTTCATGTTTACTAATCATTCCTTCCACAAGCATTTTTATATTACACAAATACTATTAAAATATTATTTAAAAATTTGAATATAAAAATGCTACATTTATTTTCAAAATGATTATACACTATGAAAATAGATTATTCAATAAGACAAATAGAATATATAAGGAAAATTGATAAAAATAAAGGTCAATTGAAAAGTTAAATGCAATTTTGAAAAAGTAAATGAAATTTATGATTAAAAAAACAAAAAAAGAGTTGAAAAAGTAAAAATGGTATAGTAGAATAAATAATGTATTTAATATCTATAAAAAGGTACAAATAATGTAGATATAAATACAACTAATGAGGAGTTATTTTATGGAAATGTACTGTAATTTAGATATTAAGTACAAAGCAAGAAGAAGTAAGCAAGAAATAAAAGAAAAAAAGTAAAAAATTATAGTATAAGAAATAAGAAAAGTGGGTAAAAATAACAAAGGAGGATGGATAATATGAAAAAAGAATCATTAGAAAAAATGAGTAAAGTAAAAAAGATAAAAAAAATAAGCGGAATAACTCTAATAGCGTTAGTTGTGACTATTGTAGTATTGTTAATATTAGCAGGAATAACAATAAGTTTGGTGTTTAGTGAAAATGGAATAATAGCAAAAGCTAGAGAGGCTGCAGAAAAAACAAATCAAGCTGTAATAAATGAGCAAGAGCAAATGAATGAAGTAGGTACAATTATAGATAATATGTTAAATGGAATAGGAGAAAGTACTCCGCCTAAGCCAGAAGGACCAGAAATGCCAGAGGGTTGGGATGGTAATAAAGTAAATGCAGTAGAAAGTGCAGATAAAGTAGTAGTTCCTGTGCCAAAGGGATATACTGCATCAAGTGTGGCTACGGAAAATAAAGTGTCAGAAGGATTTGTAATATATGAGAATACAAATGGAGAAGATAAGAAAGAAGAAGTAAATGATAACAATAAAGATACAGCAAGAACAACAAGAAACCAATTTGTGTGGGTGCCAGTAGCAAATCCAAGTGAGATGTATGGAACAGATAAAGATGGGAAGAAGTGGGGAAAGTTATATGAATTTTCAGCAAGTGGAATAACACCACTTAATTGGACAGAGCAAGATGGGGTAATGAGTATAACAGCAACATCTGGTAGTGATAGTTATCGTGAGCCAGATGTAGTGGATTCAGATTCTTCAAACAGTATAACAATATCACAGTTAGAGACAGAGTTTAATGATATGATAACAAGTGTAGAGAAGTATGGAGGATTTTATATAGGAAGATATGAGACTGGTAATTTATCTCAAGAAAAAGCAACTGTTGTAAAAAATAATACAGATATAGGAAATCAAACATGGTATAGTATGTATAAAAAAGCAAAAGGAATAGCAGTAAATAACAATGTAACAAGTAGTATGATATGGGGAAGTCAGTGGGATGCAACAATGAGATGGATGTATAATAGTGGAAATGAAGAAAAGAAGAAGTATACTTATGATAGTACAGGAAAGGGAAATTATAGTGGTACAAATGGAAATCAACCAATAGCAACAGGTTCAATAGAAGCATATGCAGTAAATAATATATATGATATGGCAGGAAATGTAAGTGATTGGACAATTGAAGCGTACAGCACCGTCCTTCGAGTTACTCGTGGTGGTAACTATAGCGACGATGGCAGCAACGGTCCAGCGTCTGTTCGCCGCAGCAGCAATCCGACGAACAGCATCGACAACTATGGTTTCCGTGTAGCTTTATATATGTAACCCTGTCCCCCTGTATGTAAAAAACTAGAAGAGGGTATACAATAGGATTATTAAGATGAAATAAGAAATTAAATAACAAGTCAGTAGCGGATTTATTCGCTACAAGGAGCAAAATTTTTCTATGACCGAAGGCTAATAGAAAAATTTTGCAACTATTCGTTGACAGGCGCCCGCCAACTATTCGTTGACAGGCGTTTTTATTATGCTTTTTAAAATTTACATAATATAAAATGCCGGAAAGGAAATAAAAATGAGTTTTAGTAAAATGGTAGAAGGACTAAAGGAAAGAGATAAAGAAAAATTATTAATAATAGGTTTAGGAGCATTTTATATAGCAATAGGAGAAGATGCGGTATTATTACATGAAAAATTAGGATTAAAATGTACATGTTTTAAAAATCATATATGTAAGGTTGGAATACCAAGAAATTCAATAGGAAAATATATAAAAGAGATAGAAAAATTGAAATATGGATATATTTTATATGACTACAATAGTAAAAATAAAAGATTACTAGAACTTTCTTATAAAGAAGGTAAGAAAAATAAAATAATGAATAAAAATATTAATTGTTTGGCATGTATGGGAGCTAGTAAATATGAGGAAGATGATTATTCAATAGCGTTATTAAAATTTATAGAAGAGTTAAAAAGGAGAAAGGGCATAGAATAAATGAAAGAAGAAAGTATAGAAAATAAACAATTAATATTAATACCAAAAATAGAAGATTATATAGAATATATGATAAATGTTATTTTGAAATTACCAAGAACAGAAAAATTTAATATAGGAAATGAATATAAATTAAGTTTATATAAAATGATGTATGCTGTATTGTATATAAACAAGATAAATAGAAAAAAACAAGTTTTAGAAGGAATAGAATTATTAAATAAAATAGATACAGAACTAAATTGTCAGAGAATATATTTAAGGATAATGAGAAAACAAAAATGGATAGATATAAAAAAGTTTGATGTATCAATGTCAAAAATATATGAAATAGGGAAAATAATTGGAGGATTAATAAAAAATTATGCCAAAAACAATTAGAAATTTATATGACAAAAAACTTACATATGATAATTTAATAAAAGCACATTATAAAAGTAGAACAGGAAAAGGATATAGAAAAGAAATAATTTTATTTAATTTAAAACAAGAAGAATATATAAAATGGTTGTATGAAGAATTGAAAAATGGAAAATATAATCATGGTGGATATACAATATTTTATATAACAGAGCCAAAATTAAGAAAAATAGAAAAAAGCAAATATATAGATAGAATAGTGCATAGATGGGTTGTAGATAATTTTATAGAACCATATTTTGTACCAACATTTATAAATACAAGTTATGCATGTTTAAAAAATAGGGGTATGCATAAAGCCTGTTTGGACGTGCAAAAGGCAATGAGAAGTTGTAAAAGTAAATGGAATAACTATTATATATTAAAGATGGATATAAGTAAGTTTTTTCAAAATATAAATAAAGATATTCTATATAATATTTTAAGTAAAAAAGTAAAAGATATAAAATTATTAGATTTACTAAAGAAAATAATATATTCAAATGAAGGAAAAACCGGATTAGCAATAGGGAACTATACATCACAAATGTTTGCAAATATATATTTAAATGAAATAGACCAGTATGTAAAGAATACACTTAATGCAAAATACTATTTCAGATATATGGATGACTCAATTTTATTAATAAAAACAAAGGAAGAAGCAATAGAAAAACTAAAAAGAATAAAAGAATTTTTGGAAAAGAAGTTAGAACTTAAATTAAATAATAAAACACAAATATTTAAAAATAAACAAGGAGTGAATTTTTGTGGATATAAGATAAATGAATATAGACTAAAAATAAGAGATAGAGGAAAAAGAAAGTTAAAAGAGAAAGTAAAAAAATTGACTAAAGAGATAAAAGAAGGAAAAATAAATAGTAAAGATGCAAAGAAATATTTGTGTGGACATTTAGGATATTTAAAAATAGCAAATACATATAATATAGAAAATAAATTATTTGAAAAAGAATAATGTAAAAAGAAAAGTTAAAATAAAAAGAGAATAAGTAAAAAATAAATAATGCTAATAATAGGGACAAGTTAAAAAGCGAACAACACCAACAATCGAGTTAATCGTGGTGGTAACTATAACAACAATGGCAACAACAATCCAGCGTCTAATCGCAACAACAACAATCCGACGAACAGCAACGACAACAATGGTTTCCGTGTAGCTCTAATATTATTCTAGATTATATATTTTAAGGAATATGTACAATGAAATATTAGATATTAAAGGAACTTGTTCCTTCCTAATTTAGGTAAAAATGAAACAGTAAAATACATATTAGTAGAGTAATTAGAAAATATGTATTTTACGAAAATTATAATAAATATATATAAAATAATGAATAAAAAATGAATGCTATATAAAAAACTATATATAGTAAATTTAAAAATGTAATTTAAAATGAAAAGGAAAATAAAAAAATGAATGAAGTATTTTTAATAGGAAAAGTATTAACAGATGTAGAGTTTAAATTTATGATTAATTCAAAAAGAATAGCAAAGGCAAGATTTAAAATAAAAGCAATAATAGATAATGAAATAATAAATATAGTAGCATATGATGAAATAGCAGATTATGTTTATAAAAATATAAATACACAAAATATGGTTATGATAAATGGATGTATAGAAAACAATAATGTAATAATTAAAAAAATAAACACTATTTCATAAAATTTTCTAAAAGTTTCATTTGAAATGCAACAAAAATTTAATAAAAAAGTAAATGAACAGT
>ENA-OPBS01001067-OPBS01001067.1-human-gut-metagenome-genome-assembly--contig:-NODE-1067-length-22011-cov-3.297732_pt1 | contig 22011 bp, 14 predicted proteins | sample MGYA00241074_ERZ501463 | MGnify/ENA primary metagenome ERZ501463 (study PRJEB25962, sample SAMEA2042578) | human gut metagenome | biome: human gut; feature: human-associated habitat; material: faeces...
ATCGCTTGCTGAACTGCGGAGCGCGACGAGCTGCTTTGAGACCGTATTTCTTACGCTCTTTCATTCTCGGGTCACGAGTTAAGAAGCCAGCTTTCTTCAGTACCGGACGGTAATCAGCGTCTGCCTGAAGAAGTGCTCTGGAGATACCGTGTCTTACAGCACCTGCCTGGCCTGTAAAACCACCACCACGTACGTTTACAAGTACATCGAACTTATCAACAGTCTCGGTTGCTACGAGCGGCTGACGTACAACTACTTTCAGGGTCTCAAGACCAAAGTACTCGTCGATGTCTCTTTTATTGATTGTAATCTTGCCGGTTCCCGGTACAAGGTATACTCTAGCGATAGATTTTTTTCTTCTGCCTGTTCCGTAAAATTTGTTAGCCATTATTGTTTCCTCCTTCCAGTGCCTTTAATTAAAACTTGATTTCTAAAACTTCCGGCTTCTGAGCTGCCTGCTCGTGCTCCGGACCTGCGTATACATGAAGTTTCGTAATCATGCTTCTTCCTAAAGGTCCCTTTGGAAGCATACCCTTAACTGCTAACTCAACAACCTTCTCCGGCTTCTTAGCCATCATTTCACGAAGGGTTGTCTCTCTCATACCACCTACATAATCAGAGTGATTGTAGTAGATCTTCTGCTGAAGTTTCTTTCCTGTTACTTTTACTTTCGCTGCATTGACAACGATCACATAATCTCCTGTATCAATGTGCGGTGTGTACTCCGGTTTATTTTTTCCTCTGAGCACTTTAGCAACCTCAGATGCGAGACGTCCGAGTGTACATCCCTCAGCGTCAACCACATACCATTTTCTTTCAATCTTGTCAGGGTTAGCCATATAAGTTTTCATGGGTGTTCCTCCTATAAAATCATCAGATAACATTTACTTGCCTGTATATGTGAAATCAGCACACTCCGGGGCTATGGCGTATACTGTTTCTCCTTTAGTCATGCTGTAATAGTATAATCCCTGCTCTCACACATGTCAAGCTTTTTTGTAAAACCTCTTCCCTTATTTTATAAAACCTCTTTCCTTATTTTCACAAAATCTATCATACTATTTACAAATCTTATCGTTTCCCCTGCATTTCTCAGCACTTTTTTCAATTTTCCGCTATCGCATTTTCCGCCAATAAAATTTCCTGTTCGATTTCTACTCCTTTTTCCAAAATACACTTTTTAAGCTCTTCTAATTCTCCCGCATTAAGCTTTTCCAATTTTTCTTTCTTTTTCTCTTCCAGAGGAATGCCCGCTCCTCTTTCAAGCGCTTCTTGAAATGCTTCTCGATCCATTTTATACGGCTTCAATTTCGGAAAAATATTTTTCTTATTAAACCGGAAAATACGAATGCCTCCCATATCCATATCTCCCCAATGAAAATACTGTATCTCTCCTTCCGCCACTTCCATTAATCTTTTCAAAAAAATCCGTTCTTTCGGAGAATAAAATCCATGACAGAACAGATAAAGCGTATCCTCTCTGTATTTCATTTCTTCATAATTTGCCTTATTTTCAATCGTTACAATTCTTTGGACTCCTTTTATAGAAACGGGAAAGGCACGTTCCAATGTCTGCGAATTAATCACTGTTCCGTATTGATTTTGAGATGTATCTATTTCATATTCCTTTTCCCTCGCCTTATCTTCTATATACTCCTGTCCGCCCTTTAATTTATACAGAAGCGGACCTTTCCATTCCATCACCTGTGCATAACTGAGAATTCCATGAACGCTTAATATCTCATCGTCAGTCATCCCCTCTTCATACAAAGGTGATCTGACCAGTACTTTCACCACTTTTTTCTCATAATCTTTTTTTAAACGCTTAGAGTCATTAAGCACAGCAGCACTGAATACGCGCATCCACAGAGATTTTTTCAAATTCACAACTGCATTCAAACATCGGAAAAAATCAACGTCCTCCATATCGGGTGATTTTACGATCTCCCCAAGTTCCAACCGTCTTATGATCTCATCATAATAACCTTCCAAAAAACTGCCTTGTACCTCAGCGCGCAGTTGTTCTATTTGTTTTATATAACGAAGCTGCTGCTTTCTTGGATCTTCAATTCCTTCTTTTTCGCACAGCTTTGGAATGACATCTATGGAATAATAGATTTTTTTCATATCCGCGCCCAGATTGCTTTTTTCTGTCCGGATATATCCGCTTTTCTCCAACTCATCAGCCTGTCTGATCAGCTCAGGCAAGCCACCTGCTGCCTTGATCATTTCTCTGTCCGGTTTCGGATGTTTCATGCCTGTCAGCGTTCCCGCCCGATAAGCTTCACTTTTTTCCGCTTTCCCAATAATCCACTTTGCCAACAAATTGCCGCTCATATGCGATTCAACATTTTCCTTCCTTTTTATCAACTTTTAACTATTGCTCCATCATCCAAAAACATTTCTACACCTCTTCCGATCTGCTTTCCCCTGCGATCATATCGAGATAATTTCCTTTGTCAATATGCATCATCGTAACCTGATTTCTAAACCTGCGGAAGCCGTATACGCTGTCCACATTTCGGATCAGAGACTGAAGTCTTTCATCCGGCACGCAGACAATCAACTGAAGTTCCAATTCTCTTGCGTATTTTAAGCAGACTTCGCTTCGCTCCTTATCCATTTTTGAAAATGCCTCATCAAGAAGAACAAGGCGAATCTTTGAATCCCGATTACTCTGCTGCATATAGAGCATTGCGAATCCTGCAAGAAGCGCCACATATTTCGGGTTCTGTCCCTCTCCTCCGGAATCGACGCCCGCCATGTCGTCCACATAATTTTTCTTCTCGATCCCGTTTTCATCGATAGATTGTTCATACATATTAAAGTCCAAATAGTTTCTGTAGTCAGCAAAGCGTTCCATTTCATTTTTGTGCTTTTCACGCCCTGCCCCGTCTTCCTCTCTGGACGGCATGAATTTCTCGGTAAGAAGTCCGATCTTCCTTTCATATTTTCTGAAAAATTCATCTTCCATCAAACTCATCTGACCGTCAAACCCACTATGATCTATTACTTTGCTGTCCAGTTCTTCTGCCATAAGCATCTCATAAAACTGTCCGTTTTCATTTTTTGCCGGAGAGATATCAATCTGATAAATGCTGTCCGAAAAACGGATCTGCGACAGCATTTTATTGATCTGACGCCGATGTCTGTATGCCGACTTGATTTCCCCGTGTATCGTTGCGATCACGTTATCGCGCAGAGAATGGTACACGAGCTCGTATTGTTTTTCAAATTCTTCTTTATATTTCGGCTCAAAATCTTTTCTGCATCGCTCCAAAACTTTGTCGTAAACTTCATTGTCATGTTCTACACCTGAAAATCCATATGCGGGATATGTATTGTTAAATGCATTTCTTGATTTTATCCGCTCATCCTGAAGTTTTATTTCTTTCTCAAAAAGCCTCTCCGCCATCACTGTCATCTCTTTTTTATAAGCCGCTTCGCTCTTCGTTTCCAAAGCCGACCTCACTTCGGCAAATATCTCATCATTCGGAACATATCCCTTCATCAAAAAATCGAGTCTTTCTTTCAGCGCTTTAATTTTCTCTTCCAGTTTGCCCTTTTTCTTCCCTGTTTCGATTTCTTTTTCTCTTAACCTTCCTGCCGCCTGTTCTTTTTCTTCAATCCGGCTTGTAAGTTCTTTCGTTTTAGCCTGCAGTTCTGCTGCCAAAGTTCCGTTTTTCAGTTCTTTGATTTCTTCTTTGAGCCGGTCTTGGCGGCGGTAATGATCGGCCAGTTCGTCTGCCGCACCCGCAAGACGCATCAAATGTTCCGGTTCCTGACCGAACCGTTCAAATTGCCGGGCTTCTTTCAACGACTCTTCCGTCTGACGATCTGCGATCAGCGAACTTTGAAGATCTATAATTTCCTCCTGCAGCTCTCTTAGCTTTGCCTTCGATACTTTTGTACCGATACATGCATTTTTCGTATAATCCTTCCTGCGCAGATGCCGGAACATATATCCGCTGTACGAATAACAGTCCGGTGTAACTCCGTCTTTTACCGTACTTAACTCTTCCACCGTCTCACATTTTTGTATTCTTCCAAGATAACGTTTCAAGCACCGGTCAACATATCCGCTTTCTGCGTGTACCGCTTCATATAGCGAGTTTTCGTCCGCTTCCGGAGAATCCTTTTGAACCGCCTCACTATTGATCAGATCAACTTCTTCAAACTGCTGCATCCTGCGAAATATTTTCGCTGCATCAAGAGCGTATGCCGGTTCTGTAATCATACTTTTTTTAATCCTGCCAAGCCGTCCTTCGATCGCATTTTTCCATTTTTCATCCGTAATATCAAACAAATCCGCGAAAATATGAACTTCGATTTTCCTTCCGTACCTGTCGCTCAACGCACGCTGCAGTTCCTGTCTCGCCTTTTTCAATTCCAACGGATACGGTTTTCTGTCGTTTTGGAGATCTTCGACAGCATCTTGTTTTTCTTTGATGTCTTTTTCCGTTTCATGGATCGAAATACGAAGTTCCGACAATTCATTTGTAATATTATCAAGGGCCAAGTCAAGATGTGTCCTCAGTTCTTTACATAACTTTTCCGTAAGCGCTCCGCCTCGTATTTCCTGAATAAGCTGAAGAGCTCTGTTGCTCACATAATCAGTGACAACATCCTCTTCTTCCCATCGTTTCAATCCTTTCACGATCTGCCGCCACTGTGCCGAATTATCCGCCAGAAGAGCAATTCTGTATTCTAAATCTTTTAGTTCCTGTTCTTTCTTTCCATAATCGCTGTTATTTAATTCTGCCTGTACCCGGGCTCTTTCATCCCGTATCGTCTGCAGTTCGTCCTGAAGTATCTTCTGTTCTTTTTTCGCCTCGTCCGCTTCTTTTTCAACGGATTCCAACTCACTTTCCCGTCCTTTGAGTCGAATTATATTTTCCTCGATATCAATGCATTTGAGCACTGTTTCCGTTCGTACTTTCTCCGCACGCACATTCGTCAGTTCTCTGTCATATACTTGGATCTTATCCAGCATTTCGATCCGTTTTTCCAGATCTTCCACCCGTTCTTTGATCTCTCTGTACGCGCCAAGCTGTTCACTGATCGTCGCCACCGTATCTTCTTTCGTTTTCGGAAACATATAATCTCTTATAAACTGACCTGTTCCACTCGTCATTTTCAGAGCAATGGCGCTTTTTTCCATCGTGATCATACGACCTTGTTCTACCTGACCGAAGATTTCCCCGTACAGCGTATAAAGATAAGCTTCTTTCGACGGATACACTTTATTTACTTCACCCCGGCCTCTGTTATCGGCGCTTCTGCTTCTTTCTTCCGTAAGTTTTCTAATCTGTGCGATCGAATAAGGTACGTTATTTTCCAAATATTCATCCTTTGGAATTCTTCCCGAATGACTGAAATAAGTATATTTTTTCAGATCCGTATCCCCTTTTGCCACCTCGAACGCCGCCCCGACACAAGTCACAATATGAGTGGCGGTATCTTCAATCTCAAGAACAATCTGTGAACAAAAATCAACGTCTCCCCTGTTTGCCGTTCCGTCTTTTTGCGCTCCTCTAAGATAGCTTAAAACGCTTCTCTTGTTTTTAGAATCATCTGCCGCTTTATTCAGAAAATTAGCAGACACACTCCCATACAGAACAACCTGTATCGCATCCATAACCGTCGATTTCCCCGATCCGCTCTTTCCGCTGAAAAGATTCACATACTCGTGGAATTCCAACATTTTATGGCTGATGCCGCCCCAGTTATTGATCAGCATTCTTGTAAAAATTTTCTTCGGCTGTTTCATATCCGTCTGCCTCCTCTCTATATTCTTCAATCAAATCATTCATATCTTTCGCCGTCACATACAGATTGATCGTACTGTAAATATAGATCGGCGTATCGTCTTCTACGTCCCTCACCGCTCCCGGCACGTCGATGATCTGATGAAGCCGCATCAGATAAAGAGAAGCTTTCCATTCATCTGCCTTCAATTTTCTTACGATCAGGTTCGTATTCTTTCCGTATTCGCGCATTTCTTTCAGCGTTGTCACAGGAGCGTTTAACCCTTCTCCCATAATTTTATCTTTATAGATCAGTTTTATGATAAGAAGGATCACCGTTTCTGTCATATTCAGTTTTTCCCTTGCAGCTCCGTCGCCTGTCAAACAGAAAATATGCTCTTGTGCATCATGCGTAAGCTCACATCCAAGTACCGAAAGATAGTCTTCTATAAAATGTCTGTGCCGGACACAGATTTCATACTGTACATTATCTTTCGGCACAAGTGTTGCCGGATCATATTTCACCTGCAAAATACATGTCTGGCGAAACAACGCCTGTATCGTCTTTTTTATCTGTTCCCCTTCTGTGATAGAAATACTTTCCAAATACTCAAACATGACTTAGTCCTCTCTTATTTCCAGCGTTGAAAAACGCATTCCCTGTTCGGTTTCTTCTTCCTCTCCTACGGTGATCTCCCCACTGCCAAACGCATTTTCCGTCGCTTCCTGCCATATAAAAAACAATTTTTCCAAATCTTCAGCCGACCGAACCGTCTGCCGCGTAGTTCTAAATACGTTTCCGACACTGTTTCTTTCTTTGAACTCCTGCAGCTCTTTCCTTGTATAAAGCGGTTTTAAGACAAACGACTCCAAATTTTCTTCCGCCTGTCCGCCTTCCGAAACAGTAGCCGGAACAAACGCTTCTCTCCCTTTTTCTTTCCGTTTGTACAGACTTTCATCCGTCAACGCTCTGTGAGGTCTGCTAAGGCGGATACGCTCCGCCAGTTTTTCCGATATTTCTTCTTTTCTCCTGCTTTTATTCAACAGATCTACAAGCGCAACCGTACGGTCTTCTTCTGCTCCTTCCTGAAGAACGTACCGTATTCTCGCAGCCGCCCTGGACGCAAAAATCGTCTTCTGTTCGATCAGTTTATTATATCTTCTTTCGATCGCATCAAACTGCCTTTCGATTCGTATCAGCGTATCTGCCGCTTCCTCGCACATTGCCGCCGCCCGTTCCAGCCGCAGTTCTTTTATTTTCTCCGCCTCATCTGTTTTTTTCGGATCTTTAACTTTTCCCGCGTTTTCTTCGTCTTTCATCTTCTTTTGACGGACCTCTTCCAGTTCCCGCAACAGTTTCAGCCTGCTCATATCATTTTCCTGTAAATTTCTGTCAAGCAGTTCTTTAACAGCTTCTTTATATCGATAAAAACTGTCCGTTGTCGTCAAGATCGCATATTTTCGGCTGTCACTGTTATTGATCTCCTTTACAAGGACGTCCTGTATTCCCCGAAAATCTTTCTGACGGGACAGTTCATCAAAATACCCTCTCATACCGTCCTGCATATTTACAAGCATCTGCACAAGCTTTTTAGAAACACGAAGGGCGCTTTTTAAAATCTCATTATTTTTTTCTTTATCGGAACTATATGTATACAGATGGCTGTATATCGTCATAACGCTTTCCCGCTCTTCGCTCTCTTGTTCATCAAGCAGACTCCTAAACAACTCCACATACATCTGACTATATTCAGGAAATGTCACAACGTAACTGTTCAAAGCCTCGTCATAGTCCTGTTTCAGCCATCCCCACTCCTGAAAATGTTTCAGACACACGGACGCCATATTAGAACGTGTAAGAAACTCTCCCTCTTCATCATAATTTTCCTCATCCCACAGAAGAGCCGCTGCCGCGATCTTTTCATTCATAACTGCCCTGCACTCTTTTTCCGTCAATCCAAGCACGGAATAAGACAGACTCATTTCCTCATAGATTGCCGTGAGAAACAGCATATAGTAATCCGTATATTTACTTGAAAATAATTTATAAAAATCTTTGGGGATCCTTTCCATCAAACTCATTTTTTACCGTTTTTACTTCCTTTATCTTTGTTTTTGTGCCTTTATTCAGTATATCTACTACACTTTTTAATGTCAATTCTGCCTTGATATGTTACAATCTACCTATCAACAGTTGGCTGTACAGATGTCCGTTTACGAGGAAACATATATCTGATCACAGCAAAAATATAATAACTGAAAGGACTGAAATTATGTGGGCTTACAATGAAACTTTTTATCAGATTTATCCGATCGGCTTCTGCGGCGCGCCGACGCACAATGACGGCGTGACAATGCACCGGATTTTGAAAATTGCAGACTGGGCCGGATATCTCGAAGAGCTCGGGATCGGATCGATCATTCTAAATCCGATTTTTGAATCAGATAATCACGGCTATGACACAAGAGATCTTACGAAGATCGACTGTCGCCTCGGAACGAACGAAGATTTCCAAACAGTATGTGAAACGCTTCATTCGCACAATATCAAGATCATGCTCGACGGGGTATTCAATCACGTCGGCAGAGGTTTTTGGGCATTTCAGGATGTGTTAGAGAAGAAATGGGATTCTCCGTATAAAGACTGGTTTTATATTAATTTTGACGGCAACAGCGCATATAACGACGGCTTCTGGTATGAAGGCTGGGAAGGACACTACGAACTTGTGAAGTTAAACCTGCAAAATCCTGCCGTCACAGACCATCTGCTTAGCTGCATAAAAATGTGGATCGAAACTTTCGGCATTGACGGACTGCGCCTTGATGTCGCTTATTCTCTCGATCATAACTTCATGCGCCGCCTCCGCTCTTTCTGCGAAGAGATTAAGCCGGGATTCGCTCTTGTAGGAGAAGTTTTATTCGGAGACTACAACCTGATCGTCAACAACGAAATGCTTCACAGCTGCACGAACTACGAATGTTACAAAGGATTATATTCCAGCTTTAACAGCATGAACTTGTTCGAGATCGCCCACTCATTAAACCGCCAATACGGACCGGAGCAGTGGTGCATTTACAGAGGAAAGCATCTCATGACTTTTGCAGATAACCATGACGTCACGCGGCTTGCTTCCATATTGACAAACAAGCGGCATATCCCCCTTGCTTACGGACTTTTGTTCGGTATGCCGGGTATTCCCTGTATTTATTACGGAAGCGAATGGGGAGAGGAAGGAACGAAATCACCTGATAATGATTATGCCTTAAGGCCTTGTTTCGATGCGCCTAAGCCAAACGATCTCACCGATCTGATCCGCCGCCTGATCGCTCTTCGCAGAGAAAGCGATGCGCTGTGCAGCGGTTCTTATCGAAATATCGTTATTACAAATCATCAGCTTATTTTCGAGCGCAAAACAGAAAAAGAGCAATTCCTTGTTGCCGTCAACGCATCCGACTGTGAATTCACAGCCGGACACCATGAGTTAAACGGCACATATGAACAGATCCTTTCCTTTGAAAACGAAACGATCACAAGCGGCAAGGACACTTCCGTACAGGAACTTAACGGACAGCTCGTCCTGCCCGCATACAGCATCCGGTATTTAAAAAGAGCTTTATAAAAGTCTTATATGATCCAGCGGGCATGGCTTCCATGGCCGCTTTTTGTCACAGTCAGCTTCCAGTCGATCTGCTCTTTCAATTCATTGACATGAGAAATGATACCTACAAGTCCTTTTTCTCCTGCAAGTTCTTTCAAGATACGGATCGCCCTCTCCCGCGACTGATCATCCAAAGAACCGAATCCTTCGTCTACGAACATCGTCTCCAAACTCACCGCTCCGGCTGTGTTCTGAATGATATCCGCAAGTCCTACCGCCAAAAAATATGTATCTGACCACATCATTTCCATACAGGCGAAGAACCAGATCTTTGATTTTTTTCATTGCTTTCTCCTCTTATGCATCATCTCTGACAGAATCTGTCACCAGATCGTACACATCCAGATCTAATCCGGCCTGCCCCTGACTGCTTAAATCTTTCAATTCCCGACACTGCAGGATAAATCCTCCGGAAGTCATTTTGGCAAGCCTTCGGTTCGCCGCTTGTATGATCTGCCGGAAATACTTTCTCTGAACATACGTCTCAAAATCAAGCTTCACACTGCCTGTCAAACTTCCGTTCGCCGTCCTGCTCAGATTACCGACAACTTCATACTTTTCCCGAAGTTCCTCCTCTGCCGCAAAATACTTTTTAAGGCTGTCACAGGCGCTTTGATGGGTAATATTTTTCCCGTGAATCTCCAGTTTTCGCACATTCTTTTCTTTCAAAAGCATATCTGTCTCATTTTTCTTTCTGACGTCACTTTCCGTCTCCTGCCGCCTTTTACCGTTTAACTGACCTTTCAATGTCTCAACACTGCTTTTCTTTTGAACGACCAGACTTTCATACGTCTTTACTTGATCGTTCATCTGCCTCCAGCCTTCGATCCATTTTTTCGCCTCCCGGTATTCCTCCTGATCCGCAAACCGCTGCTTTCGTATCTCCTGACGAAACATTTCCTGTTCCTGCTCGAACCGCTCTTCCAGTTCCGTTTTCTGTAAAACCAGATTTTCCGCCCGCCCTGCCTGACGTTGGTTTTCTTCTGCAGTTTTTCTGTATGCGTCCTGAAGCTTTTTCAAATTCGATCTTTTTTGCGCAAGCAGGCTCTCATATTCTGCAAGCCGGTCTTCCGCCTGTTTTTCATCTTCCCGAGAATACCTTTCTCCAAAAAGCGCTTTTTCTTCTGTTTCAAATTGTGCGCGAACTTCCTGATATTTTTCCTGTGCCGCCGCTCTCTTTCGCTCCGCTTCATCACGGATCTTTTTCGCCTCTTCTACTGTCTTTTCATCGACTCCGCCTTCGGAAATTTTCGCCTTATGCGGATGATGCACCGACCCGCACACAGGACACGGAGAACCTTCCTTAAGTTCTTCTGCAAGAATCCCCGCCTGTTCGCCTAAAAAGATTCTGTATTTTTCTTCATAATCTTCCGACGCCGCTTTACACTGATCTATGCATCGTGTCATCTGAACTGTCTGTTTCTCATACTCTGCTTTTAATTTCCGTACTTTTGCATATCTGGGAAGAATCTCACGCAAACGCACGATCTGTTCTCGAAGCTTCGGTTCGATCCGATCCATCTCACTCTCCGCCTGCTCCGCATCTTCTTTCAGCCTGTTTTCCCGCTTACTTCCATCCACTCATTCAGAGTAACGATTTCTTCTTTGATCCTCCGTGCATCTTCCTTTGTACGAAGCGCCTGCACTTCCAATCTTCTCGCCTGTTCCGAACGTTCTCCCAACAGCGCGTGATTTTTCAAAAGCTCATATTCCGCGCTTTGTTCCTGCAGTCTTTTATATTCCGATTCTGTTCGCTCTAACAGACCGAAGATCCTGTTGATCTCCTCTTTCTTCCCGATCATAAGATGGAGCTGCTCCGATTCTTTCCGAAGCGCCGTTTCTTCGGCTTCCATCGTTTCGTACGCTTCTTTTCCTTCTTTTAATATCCGGCCGAGCGTTTCTGTTACAGCCTCTGCCGAGGGCATTTCCTGGGAAATCAAATCTTCCCACACCTTTTGCACCTTCGATCCGTCTGCATCGACGCGCTCCATCTCACGCCGAATATCGGCTTCATTTTCTTTTAACTGTATATACAATGCTTTTCCTTGCTCTTTTAATTGTTCCTGGACGTCTCTGTATATCTGCGTCTGAAAAATCTTGGAAAATATCTTCTTTCGCTCTTTTGATTCCGCATGCAGCAGCCGCAGGAAGTCTCCCTGCGCTATCATAGCGATCTGCGTAAACTGCCCTGCGTCTAATCCGATGATCTGCTCTATTTTCTGATCAACTTCACGCTTTTTCCCCTGAAACTCCTTCCCGTCGGGCATGATCAGGCTGACTTTTGACGTTTCCTTTACAAGGCGGATCTTTCCGTCTGCATTTTTCCGCTTTCCCGCGCGCATATATTCCGGGTTTCTTCGGATCGTATACTGCCCGTCCCGATATGCAAACGTATATTCCACGAATGTTTCCGCCTCGTCGTCGGCATACTGGCTTCTCATCATATTTCCGTCGCGCCGTCCGCCGCTTGTCCTGTCGTAAAGAGCATATGTCACCGCATCGAAGATCGTTGTTTTTCCGGCTCCGGTATCGCCGGTAACGAGAAACAGCCCGCCTCGAATTTTCGTAAAGTCAATCGTTTCCATACCGGAATAAGAACCAAACGCAGACATCGTAAGTTTGATCGGTCTCATCTTTCTTCTCCTTTCACATCATCAAAAATCTGCGTCATCATTTCCGCCTCTTCTAAAGACATCTTTCTTCCATGCATTTCTTCATAGAAATCCGAAAATGTTTCCAGTGGATTTTCCATGCGGATATCCTCATCCTTAAACTCAAGTTTTTTACGCGTCCGTTCATTATCCGTCCGCACTTCTAAAATACGGCTGTACACTTTTTCCAACTGTTCTTTCGGTCTATAAGGATCGATTTCGTCTGTAAGCGTCACGCTCACATAATCATCCCGCTTTTTCGGATCTGCCGAACTTAAGATTCCAGAAAGACATCCCCGCACTTTCTGTACGTCCCGCAGCGGATGAAGCGGAAATTTTTCGATTGTGACCACCTCTTTTTTCTGCCCTATCGTCACAAGATGAAGAGACTTTTCTAAGTCTGCTTCACTGACCGAATATTTCAAAAGCGTCCCGCAATATCGAATATGTTCCGCCCCCACTCTCTGTGCCTTGTGCAAATGTCCAAGCGCCGCATAATCAAATCGGCTGATTGCGGAAATGTCTACATTATCAATTCCGCCGACACTGAAAAGTTCTGAATCACACGTTTCCGGAGTCTCGCCGTTTCCTGTATAAAACTGATGAGATACAAGTACGTTTCGCTCCGAAAAGTCGATATCCTCTCTCCTTAAAACCGCATCGACAGCCTCTGTATAACTGCCCGGCGTCTCGTTTTCACACAACAACCTTACATATCCCGGCTTCAAAAAAGGAAGCAGATAAAAATTCACCGGACCATACTCATCTTTTAATACAACTTTTTTCAAATGTTCTTTTTCCGTCTCAGGCGCTTTCCCCGCAATATAGATGCCGCGGCTTCCAAGCAGACGGCTGGCATAATCAAGTCTTTGCGCCGAATCATGATTCCCCGCGATGATCAAAATCGACACCTGAGGGCTTACCGATGAAAGCCGTGTCAGAAAATCGTCAAACACTGCGACCGCCTCTGCCGACGGAACAGATTTATCATAAATATCTCCCGCGATCACAACCGCATCCGGCCGAAGCTTCTCTGTGTATCCGATCACTTCCTCCAAAATGTGTTCCTGATCTTCTTTCATATTGTAATGATAAAGATGTTTTCCGATATGCAGATCCGATAAATGTATAAATTTCATTTTACTGTTCCTTTCCGCTTCATCCTGATCGTTTTCTTTTTCTGCGAAAACACGCTTATTAAAGTTTCAGTTTTCTGTATCTGTCAAAGCAGGCAAAAATTTCCTGCGCTCTTGGCATCGCCATACATGCGATACTTGATCTGCTCTCACAGAGAGCATCAAGCGACTCTTTTTCTATAACTTTTTCCATCTCTGCGATCACTTGACGAAGATCTTTCTTTCCGTTCATAAGATGTTTTTGAGCATATCGCATACAATATCCGAGCGCTGTCACCTGTTCGCTGTCAACAATCTGTTCCACATAGCGAAGATCGATCATTTCTTTGTTGATCATGACAGCTTCTTTTCCCATCGTCTTCATCTTGATCCGGTCATTCCCCTTTAAATCTGCATTTGCGATCGGACATCTCTTAAAATCAGGCTGCCGCGCCGGCTCTTGAGAAAGACTGATCGCAGGAAATGCTTCCGCTTCCTTTTTCGCATATCCGGTAATATCTTTCGGCTCGTATCGATCCATCTGAAGGATCGTATCTGCAATATGGAAATAAGCTCCTGAACTTCCCGCTACGATCACGGTGGAAATCCCCTGTTTTTCATACAATTCTCTTATCCGCTCGATAAACGGCGTGATCGGCTCCATCTCCCGATGAATCACTCTTTGCATCAGTTCATCCCGTATCATAAAATTCGTAGCGCTTGTGTCCTCATCGATCAAAAAAAGAGAAGTTCCGGCTTCCATGCTTTCGATTACATTTGCCGCCTGAGACGTACTTCCACTGGCATCTTCCGTACAAAATAAAACCGTGTCCTTTCCATTTGGAAGATCGTTGATAAACATAGAAATATCCGTCTTTTTAATACTCCGCCCGTCCTCGGCGCGAATCTTTACCGCCGTATCGTCGGTGATCACATACTCCCGTCCGTCGCCTGCAACATGCGGATAAACTCCTGTTTCCAACGCCTTTAACAGCGTAGATTTTCCGTGGTATCCCCCGCCCACAATAAGCGTGATCCCTCTTTTGATCCCCATTCCGCTTATGACTCCCGCATGCGGAAGTGTAATCGTCACTGCCTGCTCCTTTGGAGACTGAAACTTTACTGCGCCGCGCATCGGCTTAGACGAAACGCCGGACTCTCTCGGAAGAATGCTTCCGTTTGCCACAAAAGCGCAAAGTCCGAGTTTCGGAAGCTGATCTCTTATATACCTCTGATCTTCCGCAAGATCTATAATTTTACGCAGACGGGCCGCATCTGCATTTTTATAAAACAAAGAGGCCTTTACACATTCCGGCACAAACTGAAACAGGATCTTCTCAAGCTCCCGCGCATTGATCGTTCTTCCGTTTGCGGGAAAACCGATTTCCATCCGCAAAATGATATCTCCACTGTTCGGATCAAGTCTGCAGGCCGTACGTTCCAAAACTTCCTGCCCGCAGCGGCTTACAGCGATCATCCCACTTTTTCCCGAACCTTTTGCCTGAAAAGCAAACTGATCCGCCTTTTTTGCAAACTGACGCGTCAATTCATCCTGAAGCGCGATCCGCTGATCTTTCCCACAGTAAAGATCACTCGGAAATGCCGCTGCCTTTCCTTCTACATGTATGCTCACCTTTGACGGAGACGCAAACGGATCTCCCTGTACATGATCTATAGACAACACATATCCCGGAAACCGATATGTTCCTTTCGTATCTTTATAAGCAGGATATCCACGATGATCGATCCTGTTCAATAAACTTCTCAAATCTGCTGCTGACTGCATTTTCTCGATTCCTTTCTTCCACTATTTTCCCGCGCCGCGCATCGGCTTACGTTTTACGTTCTTTTACTCTGTCTGCCGTTATCTTAATGTTCTGATTTCACTGCCTGACAATATTCATACTGACGCTTTACTTCAACTTTAAAATCGTACATGAAAACGGGGCCATTTCCAACACATTTTCATATACTTCTCCACTTTCTGCATCAATCTGCTTTCCAATGCCTTCCAAACGAACCTGCCTGTCATTAAAATTCATCACAAAAACAAGACCTTTTCTTCCTGTCTCATCCTCTCTTTTTGCAGCCGTCACGCCATGGGGAAGTCGTTTTAATATGCGGTCGGCAGATGATGCTTCTTTCAACAATCCCGCCTTTATAAACACATCTTTATAAAATGCACTTAGAAACCTCTGATCCGATTCTGCCGAAAGATAATACGCCCTTCCGCTTCCATATGCATTTTCAGTTACTACCGGACATCCTTTATAAAAGTCTTTTTTATAAACAGAGTAAATTTCCGTCTTAGCTTTTGCATGAACGATATCACACATCGTATACGCCGGATATTCTTTTCCGTTATAATCAAAACAATTCTCAAACTCCTTTGACGGCGCGTCCATTTCTTCAGAAACCACCCCGAGTACATCTTCCAACGGATGCCGTCCTATAAAACAAAGATCGGTTTCATTTACAATCCCGCTGAAATACGTTGTCACATAAGTTCCGCCCGCTTCCACGAACGCTCTGACCTTTTCGGAATATCCCTTTTTATACATATAATTAAGTGGCGCCGCCAGAAGCCGATATCCCGAAAAATCATCGTCCATACTTACAAAATCAACGTCCAAGCCACACTCCCAAAACGCACGGTAGTGATCCGTCACACATTTCACATAATCAAGATCCTGACGCGGTCCGCTCGTGTCTTCTACAGCCCACCAGTTTTCCCAGTCAAAAACAATGGCCGCTTTCGCCCTGTTTAAAAAAGTTTTGATCCCGCCGCTTAAGTGCTCCAGCCGCTTTCCTACTTCCGTCACTTCTCGAAATGTTCTCGTATCAGAACCGTTCTTATGATCTACGACTGCTCCGTGAAATTTCTCATAGCCGCCCCTGCTCTTTCTCCACTGAAAATACTGAACCGAATCTGCTCCGTGCGCAACTGCCTGCATAGAAGAAAGCATGTGCATCCCCGGTCTTTTCAGCGGATTGTGAGAACGCCAGCTCACAGAAGAGGGCGTGCTTTCCATTAAAAGAAACGGCTCTCTTTTCAGACTTCTCATAAGAGCATTACCCGCAGATGTATATACCGCCTCCGGCACTTCATCTTTTCTCTCATGCCAAAACGGATAATTATCCCATGATATGATATCAACTGCATTTTTCAGAGTATTGTAATCAACTCCTTTGAAAAATCCCATCATATTCGTCGTTGTCGGAAGATCGGAAAATTCTCTCAATGCATCGGCTTCCATTTTGCAAAAATCTGTAATCTGCTCGGAAGAAAATCTCTTCCAATCTAAAGTCAACGCTGTCGTCAGACATTCGCCCTGCGGAGAAGGGCTGTGGATCTGATCCCAATCTGTATATTTGTGACTCCAAAATCCCGTCCACCACGACGCATTAAGCTTATCCAGTGTTCCGTACTTGTTTTTCAGCCATTCCCGAAACTTTTTCTGACATTTTTCACAATGACATGTGGAATCTTTGAAGTTTCCTCCGAACTCATTGGAAATATGCCAGAGGATCACATTTTCTTTCTTTCCGAATCGCTGCGCAAGAGCCCGGTCTATCTGCTTTACCTTCCGCCTCATGACCGGAGAGGAATAGCAGAAGTTATGGCGCTTCCCCGGCAGGTTTACCGTACCGTCCGCCTGCACCTGAAGCGTCTCGGGATACTTTTGTGTAAGCCAGTGCGGCATTCCTCCCGACGGAGTCGCCAAAACTACCTGTATCTTCCTCTCTCGGAGTTTATCTATAATTTCCTCCAGCCATTCAAACGTATAAACGTCCTCCTTAGGCTCTAACTCCGCCCAAGAAAACACTCCGAGCGTCACACAGTTTACATTTGCCTTATTCATCAACTTTAAATCTTCTTCCAATATCTCCGGATATTCGATCCATTGTTCCGGATTATAGTCTCCACCGTGTAATAAGTGTCCTCCTATCATAGTACAACCTCCTGTTTTCATTTCGGACAATGTGTGTTTTTGCCGCATTCCGGTAATAATACAGTCTCCAGCTCTTCTTTCTGCAATAAGTATGCCCCGAGATTTTTCAGATGTCAATTATAAAAAGAAACAGAGGCTTTCGGAATCATATCTCAAAAAGTCTCTGTTTCCACTTTATCGAAACATCGTTCGCAAGAACATTGTTTCTAATTATACTTCAAATATCAGATCTCCATAAGACGGCATCGGCCATGCCTCTTTATCAACGATCATCTCCAGCTTGTCGATCGGCGCACGCAGATCCTCCATTGCAGGGCACACTGTCTCATAATAATAAGCCGCTTTATCAGGACCGTCGTCCATGGAAGAAGCCGTCTCCGTCACTTTCTCAAGCTGTGCCTGAGCGCGGCTTGCTTCTTTGAGCAGCACGGTAATCTCATCAAGCGTCGCAAGCTGAACACTGGCATCCACACCTGCGGCTTTTACCGAATTAACCGTATCCGCCAGCGTCTTTGTATATTTAATGATCGCCGGAATAAACTGTTTTCTTCCCATATCGATCATCGTACGAGCCTCGATATTGAGCGCCTTTGAATAATTTTCATAGCGAATTTCCGCGCGGGATTCAAGCTCTGTGCGTGTAAATACTCCGAATTTCTCAAAAAGTTCTACCGACTTATCAGATACAAGCGCCGGGATCGACTCAACCATAGACTTAATGTTTGGAAGTCCTCTTCTTTGCGCTTCTTCTACCCATGCCTGTGAATATCCGTCTCCGTTAAAAATGATCTTCTGGTTCTCGATCGCATATTCCTTGATCAGGTCATGGATCGCTTTTTGAACGTCATCCGCCTGTTCCATAACATCACATGCTTCCGAAAACGCTTCCGCCACGATCGTATTGAGCACAATATTGGCAGATGCGATCGAGTCTCTCGAACCTACCATACGGAATTCAAATTTATTTCCCGTAAATGCAAACGGAGAAGTTCTGTTCCGGTCTGTCGCATCTTTCATCAGATCAGGAAGAGTACGCACACTCGTCTCCAGCTTTCCGCCTTTCAAACTATGTGTCGCCTCCCCTGTACTTACAAGCTGATCGATCACATCCTCGAGCTGCTCTCCAAGGAAAACGGAAATAATTGCCGGAGGCGCTTCATTTGCCCCAAGCCGGTGATCATTTCCCGGATCAGCCGCAGATTCTCTGAGAAGTTCCGCGTGTCTGTTGACCGCTTTCAAAACACATGTCAGAACAAGAAGGAACTGAATATTCTCATGCGGTGTCTTTCCCGGTTCGAGCATATTGATGCCATCGTCTGTTATCAGCGACCAGTTATTATGTTTTCCCGATCCATTCACCCCTGCAAACGGTTTCTCATGGAGCAGACATTTCATTCCGTGCCTGCTTGCCACCCGTTTCAAAGTCTGCATCACGATCTGATTATGGTCTACCGCAATATTCGCTTTTGCATAGATCGGAGCAAGCTCATGCTGAGCCGGCGCAGCCTCGTTATGCTGAGTTTTCGCCGTAACGCCTACCTTCCAAAGTTCTTCGTTTACATCTTTCATAAACGATGCGATTCTCTGTCTGATCGTTCCGAAATAGTGATCGTCCATCTCCTGACCTTTCGGAGGCATCGCGCCAAACAGCGTCCTTCCTGTATAGATCAGGTCTTTTCTCTGAAGAAACTTTTCTGAATCTACAAGGAAATATTCCTGTTCCGCACCGACAGACGGCGTCACTTTCTTTGAAGTTGTATTTCCGAATAAGCGAAGCAGACGCATTGCCTGCGTATCGAGCGCTTCCATCGAACGAAGAAGCGGTGTTTTCTGATCAAGCGCCTCTCCGGTATAAGAACAAAATGCAGTAGGGATGCACAGGATCGCGCCTGCCGCGTCTTCTCTTATAAATGCCGGAGAAGTACAATCCCACACTGTATACCCTCTTGCCTCAAACGTAGCTCTTAATCCTCCTGACGGAAACGAGGAAGCATCCGGTTCTCCTTTGATCAATTCTTTTCCCGAAAAACTCATAAGAACTTTTCCGCTTGGCTGGGGAGCCGATATAAATGAATCATGCTTTTCTGCCGTAACGCCTGTTAAAGGCAGGAACCAGTGTGTGTAATGCGTCGCGCCTTTTTCAATCGCCCACTCTTTCATCTCATGAGCTATGACATCGGCCGTCTCCAGATCAAGTTCCCTGCCCTCTTCGATCGTGTGCTTCAGATTTTTGTAAATCTTTTTCGGCAGACGCTCTTGCATCACTGTATCGTCAAAAACATTCTGTCCAAAAATTTCAGCTACATTGATTGCTTCTGTACTCATAATTCACCTTTCCTTCCTACCTTTTAACAAGACTGCATGAACGCTTTTTTGTATCAGACTACTCTATGTATTACTGCTTTTACAATATAATACAAAAAAGATTATGGCATACCATAAATCACCGGAAGCACCGAAGAGAACATTCCGGGATCGTAAGCAGCCGCCAAGATCTCTGGCACTCCCGTGCTTTAGCTCGTTGCTATTACAAAAAGGGCACTCCATGCTATGCTGGAACGCCCCTGTTCATGTCTCTGTCAGTCAGTATAACTCCGCCAACTAAAAAAGGCAAGTATTTTTTTGAAAAATTCAGCCGCCGAAAGCAGACGTCAGATATGCTGCGCCGCTGCTTAAGCTTGTCCGATAGAACCGAATAATTCCATTTTCTCTTTTACAGTAGCCATGATTGCGTCTGTACCCGGTTTAAGAAGTTTACGCGGGTCAAATCCTTTTCCTTCAAGGTCTTTTCCTGCTTCAACATACTCGCGTGTAGCTGCCGCAAACGCAAGCTGACACTCTGTATTTACATTAATCTTAGCAACGCCGAGGCTGATTGCCTTTTTGATCATATCTTCCGGAATACCTGTGCCTCCGTGAAGAACGAGCGGCATATCGCCTGTAAGCTGCTGGATCGCATCCAGAGTCTCAAAACTTAATCCTTCCCAGTTCTCCGGATATTTTCCGTGGATATTTCCGATACCTGCTGCAAGGAAATCGATTCCGAGATCGGAAACCATCTTACACTCCTGCGGATCGGCACACTCGCCTTTTCCGATTACTCCGTCTTCCTCTCCGCCGATAGAACCGACTTCTGCCTCGATGGACATGTTCTTCTCATGAGCGATCTTAACGAGCTCTTTTGTCTTCTCTACGTTCTCCTCGATCGGATAATGTGATCCATCGAACATGATAGATGAGAATCCTGCTTCGATACACTTCATACATCCTTCGTAGCTGCCGTGATCAAGATGCAGAGCAACCGGAACTGTGATTCCGAGTTCTTCCAGCATTCCGTTTACCATGCCTACAACTGTCTTATATCCTGTCATATATTTTCCGGCTCCTTCAGATACACCGAGGATTACCGGAGAGTTGCACTCCTGTGCTGTAAGAAGAATTGCTTTTGTCCACTCAAGGTTGTTGATATTGAACTGTCCTACTGCATAATGTCCTGCTTTTGCTTTTTGAAGCATTTCTGTTGCTGATACTAACATATTGTTTTCCTCCAATTCTCTTCTCCGCGCAGATACATCTCATAAGCAAGCTGCATCTGACCGAAAATGTTAATTTAAGCTCTGCGTTCATTATAGCTTATCTCTTAAAAAAAGACAATCAAAATTCGATTTATATTACAGACGTCACGAATGAAATTTCAAATAACGCTCTCATAACGATTTTACAATACTGTTTTCTTCATATTATATTTTGAAAATATCCATAATCCGCTCTTTATATAATGCCTATTATCATAATAAATATTTATGAATATATAGTTTATTATAATTTTACAAAATAACTATCCAAGTGTATAGTATGAATTAAGGGAACACTTTAAAATGCAATTTATGAAAGAAAAGAGGATGAAGTTATGATGTATGACGTAGTGATCATCGGAGCAGGACCGGCAGGGATCAGCGCGGGAATTTATGCGGCAAGCAGAGGAAAAAAAGTGTTGATCACAGAAAAAAACACCGTGGGAGGATTGATCGGAAAAGTATCTACCGTTACCCATTATGCGGGAATTATGACAGAAGAAACCGGAAGTTCTTTTGCCAAGAGACTGAAAATCCAGGCAGAAAATACAGGTATTGATATCATATACGAAGAAGTGACGCAAGTTGAGCTGCAGGGCAGCATTAAAAAAGTGTTCACAAAAGACGGCGCCTATGATGCAAAAAAAATCGTTCTGGCAAACGGTACAACCCCCAGAAAACTCAACATCCCCGGAGAAGCAGAACTTACCGGCAAAGGGATGGGAATGAACGCTCAAAGAGACGGAAGAAAATATACAGACAAAAACATTTACGTCGTAGGAGGCGCGGACGGAGCTGTAAAGGAAGCTCTGTATTTATCAAAATTTGCGAAACAAGTTACGATCATTCATTTTGAAGATACACTCGGCTGCATTGAGGAGTTTAAAAACAAAGCAGAACAAACTCCAAACATAAAACTGCGTTTAGGATCAAGACTTCACGCCGTATATGGAGCAGAACAGGTAGAAGCGTTGGAAATTTCCGATGAAAAGACAGGTTCTGTCGAAAAGATCGCAGACTGCGGATGCGGTATCTTTGTCTACGCCGGAACGACACCGAATACAGAGTTATATTCAGAATTAGAATTAGATAACGGATTTATCCCGGTTGATGAAAATATGGAAACAAACATAGCAGGAGTTTATGCAGTCGGAGATATCCGAGTAAAACAAGTACGTCAAGTATCAACGGCAGTCGCAGACGGAACAGTCGCGGGAATCCATTTGGCAAAATAAAAAAAGTCCGTAAATACGGACTTTCCAAATGACTCCGAGGGGAATCGAACCCCTGATTCCAGCGTGAGAGGCTAGC
>ENA-OPBS01001080-OPBS01001080.1-human-gut-metagenome-genome-assembly--contig:-NODE-1080-length-21756-cov-3.926870_pt1 | contig 21756 bp, 15 predicted proteins | sample MGYA00241074_ERZ501463 | MGnify/ENA primary metagenome ERZ501463 (study PRJEB25962, sample SAMEA2042578) | human gut metagenome | biome: human gut; feature: human-associated habitat; material: faeces...
TACCTGACCGTCACTTACATACCACCAGCCATACTCATTTGCTACAAGTCCGGTATAAGTATCATCCACTCGGCCGCCGCTTACATACCACCAGCCATATGCACTGTTTACCAGTCCGTTACAGTTAAAATCTACCTGACCGTCACTTACATACCACCAGCCGTTCTCGTTCTGACCGAATCCGGTATAAGATAAATCAAGTACGCCGCCTTTTACATACCACCAGCCATATTCATTGGCAGTAACGCCGGTATAAGATCTGTCTACTTCACCTTTTACGTTCGCATAATACCATCCGGTCTGCTCGCCGACTGTGATATATCGCAATGCATAGGTACGATTCAGATCCGGATCATCCTGTCCGCAGTTTGTGCAGGTTCCGTTTACATAATTATGACCTTGGGCTGCGATCACTTCACCTTTTCTGACAACCTCATCACATACGGTACAAATTTCATCTCCTGTGTAACCATCTTCTGTACAGGTTGCCTTTGCTGCACCACGTACTTCCGTCTTGTGACCAGCTGCCTTGATTACTTCACCTTTTTCGATGGTCTGACCGCATGCGGTACAAACTTTATCTCCTGTATAGCCATCCTCAGTACAGGTTGCTTCTGCTGCCCCCTGCACTTCTGTCTGATGTTCCAGTGTCTTGATGGCTTCACCCTTTGCAACGACTTCACCGCAGTTAATACATACTTCATCTCCGGTATAACCTTCCTCTGCGCAGGTTGGCTCTTTTGTATCAACCACAACAGTGGAAGCATGGTCACATACAATACCTTCTTCTTTGACTGCTACAAAGTAAATCACATCTCCGACTTTTACAGAGGTACTTCCATTTGCCACTCCGGTAAATGTAATGGTAGAACTTGCTGTCGCTGCCGGATTTACATAAGTTTCATCGGAAACTTTTGCCACATGCTTGTAGTTGATGCTTTCCAACGTCGGGTTCATGATATAGTAATTTCCACTGACTTTTGAAGTGATCAGATATTCGCCGCCATCCTCGACTCCGGATACACCATTGACGAGTTCATATCCCGGTATTGGAGAATCTGCCGGGGCATTTGCAGACGGTTTATACAGTTCAAATTCACAGGTCAGTGCAGCCAGTGTGGAGTTTCTGTCATAGTATAATCTGGATGCATCGTGCCAGAAGTACAGATAACGCTGGCTTGTAGTGCCATAAAATCCAATGGTCTGATTACTTCCTGACTGCAGTTCAATGGTTTCACCCACATTCCGGTTCGGAATTCTTGGTGTTCCGATATTTAAGAATGTGGTGCTTCCATCGGTTGTATGTCCGGAAATAACATAGCGGTTTTCATCTACTTTTTTAAATGTATACAGATTATCGGAAATTGCTTTCTTATTCTCTGTAGTAAATGTTGCCACATCGGATGCAGCTAAAACTGCCTGTTCACTGGATGAAACTGTTTCTGTGACTAATTTTGCCACATGATCATATTTTTCCGTTCCGGTGGAAGGAACCAGCACATACCGGCTGCCATTCGCATCTGCTTTTGTAACGATCAGATAGTTTCCGCCCGCTTTCAGTTCTGCAGTACTTTTTACTTTTTTATAACCGTTGATCAGCTCATAATCAGACGCTGAATCAGACGGCATATAGATTTCAAAGTAGCAGTTTGCATCTGCTGTATTCTGTCTGTCAAAATGAAGCTTGGATGCATTTGTATGGTGGAAATACAGATATTTTCCTGCCCCTCCTGTGGAATTATCCATCAGGCTGAATGTATCATCAGAAGCGTTTTTTGTAAATGTGATCAGCGGCTGACTTGCTGTTACATTTGGAAGTCCGGATTTGCTGGAAGCTTTCGGCCCCAGATAAATTGCCGTACCGTCTGCACCCATTGCTTTTACTTTATAAGTATCTGTGCCGCTTCCTGCCTCCAGTGTATACAGGCATTTATTCAGATTTACTTTCTGCCCGTTGAAAACTGCAATGGCTGTGCCAAGCTGTGCACTTGTTTTTTCAATGGTCTCTTTTATATCTGTTCCATCGATGGTCACATTTGCGACTTTACTATCTACGGAAGAAAGATCTGTATCTGCATAATTTACACCTTTGATATCAACTGTTTTTGTCTCGCCTTTTTCAAGATCAATGACTTTGTAATTTTCAGCATCTGTTACAGTGACATTCATAACCACAGATTCATCTTCTGATGTGACAGTTACTTTTACCTGTTTTAAACCTGTGACATTAGATCTTGCTTTCAGTGTCAGTTTTCCATCCTTATAAGTTGCGCCCACAACCGCTCTGTTGGATGATGAAACCTGTACGTCAGCATCTTCTTTTGATGTATTTACCTTATAAGATACTGTTTGATCCGGTTTCATTACCGCAGATTTCACGACTTTGTCATTCTCATCGGTAACCCATACTCTGTCGGTTGACACATTCGGTGCCACATCCTCAAATGCAAGTTTTTCAAACTGCAGTTTGTTATCATCATACTCATACAGAAGTCCCAGGTCACCATTTTTCAGTTCTGTAATGCAGGAGTATGCATAATGAGAACCGTTGGTCACTACATATGGATCGGACTGCCACTGGATACTGCCATTCTCCTGCACCAAGCCCAGCCAGATCCTGCCGGAATTGCGCGCACTTGTATCGGATGGTCCAGCAAACAGGATTGCTGTCTTTCCATTGACTTTCTTGGAATAAGTGATGGCTGTCAGCTGGCAGTTATTATTGTAACTGATGCCCATGGATTTCGGCCCAGACCATGTCGTTCCGTTATCCTCTGATACATAGTAAACATTCTGTCTGCGGACAAACATATAGACTCTTCCGTCTGCCTCTGTCATAACTGCCTCAGAACTGATCGCAGACATAGACGCTCCACGATGCCAGGTCGCACCATTGTCATCCGAATAAATTATTGAACTGTTCTTGTCTCCGCCGGTAAACTCATAACAGGTAAACATGATTCTTCCGGTGGATGTCACAATACCACGTCCCGGTCCAACCAGAAGTGTCTGCTCACTTTCCTTCTTTACATTTGCGAGCTGTGGTGCAGACCATGTGGCTCCGTTATCTGTTGATTTTACGATATAAATAAAATCCGTCGGATATGGGAAATATGGAGAATCGCCGCAGAACAGGTTTGTATCTACTGCATTTTCTCCCTCTATGCTCTTAATATTGAAATGATCATCGATCACATATCCTGCAACTGTGTTACCCTCATTGTCTTTGATCTCATAATAAGAATCTGCTGTTGCATCTGATTTTTTCTCCAGATGATAGCTGAAACTTGCCACGGAACGCAGAGCAGAGTTTGATACTCCATTCACGTCTTCTGTAACTGCTGCCAGAAGCAAATTTCCATTCGCATCATATCCGGTGCTTCCGGTCTTTGGCGCATAAGCCGCACTGTTCAGCCCGATGGCTGCCGGATACAGATCACAGGCCATATAGATGGCATCTCCTTTGGTAACCAGAGCCGCATCGATAAATGCGCTGGAATAATAGTTGAACTTGTTTCCATTATCTCCCAGATAATTTGCCACGGTGTAGGACCAGTTTTTTCCATTATCTGTAGATTTGGAAACAACCGTATCAATTCCGCCGCCATCGCCGCATTTATCCCAGCGGATATCTGTCGCTGCCACCAGTGTGCCATCCGCTGCGGTGGTCAACGCCGGAATACGGAATCTGGTATAACCGTTTGTGGAATTGTGCTCTCCCAGAAATAATTTTTCCGGAAACGGCTGAGACACGGTTGTGCCATTTGCCGGTCTCGCTCCGTCTCTTACATTGTTTGCCGCACTTGCAGTAATCGGCAATCCCCCAAATGCAAGAACGCCTGCCAGTAAAAGTGCCAGGATTCTTTTCTTGTTTCTCATATGCTCTCCCTTTCTGTTCAAGACCTGTCCGCAAATGTTGTGGTATTCTTCGTTTTCATACAATCATTACAACTTTTTTTGCATGACAGTTTTATCAATTTAGTTACTATAATTTCTATTGTATCTTAAACAGAAAAAAACTGCTTGGGATTACTTGCGTTCTCTTCAGCAGTTTTTATATAATTTGGAACTTATTCCTCTATTTCTCAGTTAATTTCCCACCTGGCCTCATCAGGGTCTCCGGCAGAATCTCATATTCCAATCCAATCATAGTGAGACCGTGAGCCGGTGCAGTCGGTCCTGCCGCTTTCCGATCCTTTTTCTCTAATATCGCTGGAATATCCTCCGGTGCAATTTTACCGATTCCCACATCAAAAAGCGTTCCTGCAATGATCCTCACCATATTATAAAGGAATCCGCTTCCGGTGATTCGAATCATCAATACTTCACCATCCTGTTTTAATTCGCAGGAATAAATCGTGCGGGTCGTATCTTCCACAGCCGTATTTACCGAACAGAAACTTTTAAAATCATGTGTTCCCTCGAACCGTCTTGCTGCCTCACACATTGCCGGAATGTTCAGTTTTCGATAAACAAACCATGTATCCAGCCGTCGCTGAGGCATCGGGAATTCGCGATTCAAAATGCGGTACTCATATGTTTTACGGCTGTTACAATGACGCGGATGCCAGTCCGGTGGTACCTCGCAGGAATTCTGCACTACAATATCCTCCGGCAGCCGCTGATTTAACGCATAGGAAATCTTTTCTGCCGGCATACGGGCATTCGTATCAAAAACTGCCACATTTCCATAAGAATGTACGCCGGAATCTGTACGGCTCGCACCGATCACCACAATATCTTCCTTCAATAATTTACTTAATTCCCTGTTCAGAACACCCTCTATCGTAATTCCGTTTGGCTGCACCTGCCACCCACAATAATTGGTGCCATCATAGGCCACCACAAGTTTCACTCGTTTCACACTCATCTTTATCCGTCTCTTATGTTATTATATAGAAATTCTAATCACAATAACCACTGCCAGATACAGTACCATCACCACATACGCTTTGTAATCCACAGAAATATAATGCAACGGTTTCATCTTTGTCCGTCCTTCACCACCATGATAGCAGCGTGCTTCCATTGCTGTCGCCAGATCATTTGCTCTACGGAACGCTGACACAAACAACGGTACCAGGATTGGTACCATCGCTTTTGCTTTTTGAATGATATTACCCTCTTCAAAGTTCGCTCCTCTTGCCATCTGCGCTTTTTTGATCTTGTCCGCTTCCTCTGCCAGGATTGGGATAAAACGCATGGCAATGGACATCATCATGGCAATCTCATGCACCGGAACACCGATCTTAGAAAGTGGTTTCAGTCCTTCTTCCAAGCCGTCTGTCAGCTTATTCGGTGTGGTAGTCAGCGTCATTACCGAGGTTCCCACAACCAGATACACCAGACGGATCGTAAAATAGACCGCATTGCTGACACCGGTATCTGTAATATGAATAAATTTCCAGGCGAAATAAGTCTGCGCTCCCTGTGTGAAAAACAGGTTACACACCGCAGTGATGACCACCAGGAGCCAGATTGCCCGCACACCTTTCAACATAAAGGAAAACGGTACATGTGACATCCGAATAATGGCTATCAAAAACAATGTCACCACGATAAATCCCACAAAATCATGAAACAGAAACAGAGACACAATGTACATCAGTGTCGCCACCAGTTTCACCCGGGGATCCAGCCGGTGAATGACTGATTCCGTCGGATAATATTGTCCAAGTGTAATATCCTTTAACATAACTTTATAATCTCTTTCTTTGCTTCCTCGATCGTTGTCACTGTCGTATCCACAGGAAATCCGGCTTTTTCCAGATCTTTCATCAGATAAGTCACCTGCGGGGCCGCCAATGACACCTGTTCCAGCTCTTGCACATGGGAAAATACTTCTGAAGGTGTTCCGTCCAACATCAATGTTCCATGATTTAAAACTACGATCCGCTGTACATAATTTGCCATATCTTCCATACTGTGTGATACCAGAAGCACCGTCATGTCCATCTTTTCATGTAATTCCCGGATCAGATCAAACAGTTCATCCCGCCCCTTCGGATCCAGACCGGCCGTTGGTTCATCCAGGATCAATACCTTCGGATTCATGGCAATGACTCCGGCAATGGCGGCACGCCGTTTCTGTCCGCCGGACAATTCAAAGGGAGACATTTCCCAGTATTTTTCAGAAAGTTTTACCCGCATCAGAGCCTCTCTGGCTTTTTCCAATGCCTCTTCCTCAGAAAATCCCTGATTCTGCGGGCCGTATGCCGCATCCTTCAACACGGTCGTCTCAAAAAGCTGATACTCCGGATATTGGAACACCAGACCGACACGTCCCCGCAGGGATCGCAGAGAATAGCCCGGTGCATAAATATCTTCCCCGTCATAATAAATATGTCCTTCATCTGCTTTGATCAGGCCGTCCAGCAGCTGGATCAGTGTAGATTTTCCTGAACCGGTATGACCAATAATGCCAATAAATTCACCGTCGTGAATCTCAAGGCTCAGATTTTTTAACGCATGTATTTCATATGCACTGCCTTGTGCATAAGTATAACTCAGGTTTTCGATTTTAATTGACATATTGCCTCCACCAGTTCCTGTCTGCTCAAGATTCCATCCGGAAGCGGCAGACCTTCCTGCTTCAGTTCCCAGGCCAACCGGGTAATCTGCGGAACATCCAGTCCGTATTCCAACAATGTATCCACCTGTGAAAATATATCACGGGGCATGCCCTGCATCACTACATGTCCATCATCCATGACAAACACATAATCCGCATCAATGACTTCTTCCATATAGTGCGTGATCAGAATGACTGTCACACCTTTTTGCCGGTTCAGACGATGCACCGTGTTTAATACTTCTTTCCGTCCATTTGGATCCAGCATGGCGGTAGGCTCATCCAGAATGATGCACCGCGGGCGCATGGCCATCACGCCTGCAATAGCCACTCTCTGCTTCTGCCCTCCGGAAAGTTTGTTTGGGGACTGATAACGATAGGCTGTCATACCGACTTTTTCCAGGCTGTCATTCACCCGTTTCCAGATATCATCTGTAGGAACTCCCATATTTTCCGGACCAAAGCCTACATCCTCTTCCACAACGGTTCCTATGATCTGGTTATCCGGATTCTGAAATACCATTCCTGCCTTCTGGCGTACCTTCCAGAGTTTGGTCTCTCTGGCGGTATCGATCCCGTCCACCAGCATCGTTCCCTCTGTTGGGATCAGAAGCGCATTCATATGCTTCGCCAGTGTGGATTTTCCGGATCCGTTATGTCCCAGAACTGCCACAAATTCTCCTGCTTTAATGTCCAGGTTCACATCATTGACTGCACGCTGCATGTCTACCACGTTGCCGTCATCATCGTATCTCTGATAGTCAAATCCCAGCTTGAGCGCCTTGATAATTCCCATCTTTTTGTTCTCCTTAATCCTCTGTAGCTGCCGGTTCAGCAAGTCCGGTCAACTCGTCGATCAGTGCCCATATCTCGTCTCTTCCCTGCTTTGTCTCCGCAGAAAACGGAAGGATCTTTCCCTCTTTCGGAAGGCCCAGTCCGATGCGGATTTCCTTCAGGCTTTTTGCCACCTGGCTGCGTTTCAGCTTGTCAAGCTTGGTCGCGATGATCACCGGCTCATATCCGTTGTGACAGATCCAGTCATACATCTGCTTGTCATTGGCAGAAGGTTTGTGGCGGATATCCACCAGAAGAAAAACTGCACGGAGCTCTTTGGAATTATGAAGATAGCCCTCGATCATTTTTCCCCATTTTTCCTTCTCTGCCGCAGAAACCTTGGCGTAGCCGTAGCCCGGCAGGTCTACGAGATACATTGCTTCATTAATATTATAAAAATTGATCGTCTGTGTTTTTCCCGGCTGTGCGCTGGTTCTTGCCAGGGCCTTGCGGTTCATCAGACCATTGATCAGGGAGGATTTCCCTACATTTGATTTTCCCGCAAAAGCTACCTCCGGCCTTCCTGTGTCCGGGATCTTGCTTGTGATGCCGCAGACGATATCCAGCGATACGTTTTTGATTACCATTCGTTATTCCTCCCTTTTCTTTTAAAAGCCCTGTCCTGAAGGTCAGGGCAGGGTTTTTCTGTTTTTTGTTTATGCAAGAGCTTCACCGAGAACTTCTTTCATGTTATCCACAAACCGGATATCCAGTCCCTGGATGATCTCTCTGTCCATCTCCTCGATATCCGGACGATTTTTTTCCGGAACAAGGACTTCTTTGATCCTGGCATATTTAGCTGCAAGCAGCTTCTCTTTCAGTCCGCCGATCGGAAGCACACGGCCTCTTAAGGTGATCTCACCGGTCATGGCAAGATCCGCACGTACCGGTTTTTCGATAATTGCAGACAGCATGGCAGTTGCCATTGTAATACCGGCGGACGGGCCATCCTTCGGAACGGCACCCTCCGGAATATGTACATGCATATCATGCTTCTGGAAAAATTCCGGATCGATCTCATATTGGTCAGAAACCGAACGGATATAGCTGATACCTGCCTGTGCAGATTCCTTCATCACATCTCCAAGCTGTCCGGTGAGAAGCAGCTCACCTTTTCCGGGCATGATATTGACTTCGATCTGCAGGGTATCACCGCCTACCTGTGTCCATGCAAGACCGCGGGCGATCCCGATCTCATCCTTCTCATTGGCCATCAGATAGTTATATCGTTCTTTGCCAAGGAATCTGGAAATATTTCTGGATGTGACAACTACCTTATCCTTACCCTCTTCCATGATAGCACGTGCGGTTTTTCTGCAGATACGTCCGATGCTTCTCTCCAGAGAACGGACTCCTGCTTCCTTGGTATAGTTGTTGATCAGCTTGCCAAGAGCTGCCGGCTGGATCACCAGCTTGCCTTCCGGAATACCGTTGATCTCCATCTGCTTCGGGATCAGATGTTCCCTTGCGATATGTTCCTTCTCATTTTCCGTATATCCCGGGATTTCCATCAGCTCCATACGGTCAAGAAGAGGTCTCGGGATTCCCTGAACATCATTTGCAGTGGCAATAAACAGTACCTCGGAAAGATTCTGGGGAATCTCCACATAGTGATCATTGAACTTACTGTTCTGCTCCGGATCCAGAACCTCCAGAAGTGCTGCGGAGGTATCTCCTTTATAATCGCTGCTGGTCTTGTCGATCTCATCAAGAAGCATCAGCGGGTTGCTGACTCCGGCTTCCTTCAGTGCGACTGTGATCCTTCCTGGCATGGCACCGACGTAAGTCTTTCTGTGGCCACGGATCTCTGCCTCATCACGGACACCTCCAAGACAGATGCGGACGTATTTCTTGTTCATGGCCTCTGCCACAGAACGTGCAATGGAAGTTTTTCCGGTTCCCGGAGGTCCCACCAGACAAAGGATCGGACTCTTTCCCTTGTGGGTCAGCTTACGTACAGCAAGGAATTCCATGATACGCTCTTTGACCTCTTTCAGTCCATAATGACCCTCTTCCAAAACCTTCCATGCGTTCTCAAGATCCTCGGAATCCTCGGATTTCTTATTCCACGGAAGTGCAAGAACAGTCTCCAGATAGCCTCTCTGTACCGTTGCCTCCGCTGCACTGGCTGCCATTCCTTTAAAACGGCTGATCTCCTTGGAAATCTTCTCTTTTACTTCATCAGATGCATCCAGCTCCTTCAGCTGTTTTTTAAATTCATCGATATCATCAGCAGTATTCTCCTCGCCCAGCTCCTCACGGATGGTTTTCAGCTGTTCCCGGAGGATATACTCTCTCTGATTCTTGTCGATATGGGATTTCACCTTGCGCTGAAGATCTTTCGTGATATGAATCACCTCGATCTCGCTGCCAAGAAGCGCTCCAAGGATCTCATAACGGTCATTCAAAGACACTGCTTCCAGAAGCTTCTGCTTGTTCTGATACGCCATCGGAAGATTTACTGCGATCTGGTCGATAGTTTCCTGCACATCTTCGATGTTCAGGATCTGGGTTACCAGATCCTTGCTTACTTTTCCGCTTTCTCTGCAGTATCTCTGAAAAAGCTCCCGGATGCTGCGAAGCATGGCGTCCTTTACCGGTTCCGGGTAATCCTCTTCCTGTGCCGTAACGATCTCGCATTCCGCCTTCAGATATGGTTCCTCCTGCTCCAGGCCCAGAACCTCTGCCCTGTCCAGTCCCTCTACCAGAACCCGGTAAAGATCCTGTGGAAGCTTCACCACCTGCTTGATATAAGCGACGGTTCCTACCTGATACAGATCCGTAAGTTCCGGTATTTCCACCTCAGGATCCTTCTGTGTCAGCAGAAAGATCTTCTGGTCATGGAGCATGGCTGCTTCCACGGCACGGATAGATTTCTCCCTGCTCACATCAAAGTGTACGATCATATCCGGAAGGACTGTAGTCCCACGGAGAGCGATCATTGGCAATATATTGACCTGATTTGTCATTTATGTCATTCCCTTCATCAAGCTGTTTCCGGCTTGCCTTTCTTTCTCGAACGGGATGTTTTGCGTCCTGCTTTTTTTGCAGGAGCCTTGGCCTCCCCGTGGATGATCTCCGGCTCTCCGGTTCCCTCCACTGCCTCTTTTGTGACGATACACTTACGGATGGTGTCGTCCGATGGTGTCTTGTACATCAGATCCATCAGGGTATGCTCCATGATGGCACGAAGTCCTCTGGCACCTGTTTTTCTCTCAAGAGATTTCCGGGCAACTGTCTCAAGTGCTTCATCCTGGAACTCAAGCTGCACGCCATCCAGCTCAAAAAGCTTGTCGTACTGTTTTGTGAGGGAATTCTTAGGCTCCTTCAGAATACGGATCAGTGCTTCTTCATCCAGAGAATCCAAGGTTACCACGACCGGAACTCGTCCGATAAACTCCGGGATCAGACCGAATTTAATAAAGTCCTCCGGCATAACCTCCTTCAGAACTTCGCCCACATTGCGGTCTTCCTTCTCGGAAACCTCTGCTCCGAAACCAATGGATTTGGTATCCTGTCTTGCCTCGATGATCTTCTCCAGTCCGTCAAAGGCACCACCGCAAATGAACAGGATGTTTGTAGTATCGATCTGGATAAATTCCTGATGAGGATGCTTTCTTCCTCCCTGAGGAGGTACGCTTGCAACGGTTCCTTCCAGAATTTTCAGAAGTGCCTGCTGTACGCCCTCACCGGACACATCTCTGGTGATGGAGGTATTCTCGGATTTTCTTGTGATCTTATCGATCTCATCGATATAGATGATTCCGTACTGGGCACGCTCAATATCGTAATCGGCTGCCTGAATGATCTTCAGAAGAATATTCTCAACATCCTCGCCAACATAGCCTGCCTCTGTGAGAGTAGTGGCATCTGCGATGGCAAAAGGAACATTCAGCAGTCTTGCCAGTGTCTGTGCAAGAAGTGTCTTACCGGAACCGGTCGGACCAAGCATCAGGATATTACTCTTCTGCAGCTCCACGTCCAGGTTTCTTGAAGCAAGAATCCTCTTGTAATGATTGTAAACAGCTACGGAAAGTGCCTTCTTGGCATCATCCTGTCCGATCACATACTCATCCAGGATACTGTGGATCTCTTCCGGTTTCAGAAGGTTGATCCCTGTTTCATAATCTGCCTCATGATCATACATACTGAATTCTTCTTCCATGATCTCGGAGCAGATCCCGATACATTCATCACAAATATATGCTCCATCCGGACCTGCGATCAGCTTGCGTACCTGATCTTCAGTCTTATGGCAAAAGGAGCATCTTACCTTTCCTTCTTTTACTTTATCTGCCATATCTTTTTGTTTCCTTTCTAAGCGTAAATGTCCGTCTCTCGCAGACATTTAAAATTCCTTTTTAAAGCAAGATAAGACTCCTGTGTCTTTACAGGAGTCTTTTCTTACGCATTATTTGTGGATCACAACACCGTCGATCAGGCCGTATGCCTTAGCTTCTTCCGCTGTCATATAGTTGTCACGGTCAGTATCTTTTTCCACAATTTCAAGAGGCTGTCCGGTATTCGCAGAAAGAATCTCGTTCAGCTTCTTTTTGGTTTTTGCGATCTGGTCAGCTACGATCTGGATCTCTGTAGCCTGCCCCTGTGCACCGCCTGATGGCTGATGGATCATGATCGTCGAATTCGGCAGTGCATATCTTTTGCCTTTGGCACCGGAGGACAGGAGGAAAGCTCCCATGCTGGCTGCCATTCCAAGGCAGATCGTAGATACATCGCACTTGATATACTGCATTGTATCATAAATTGCCATTCCGGCAGTTACAGAACCACCCGGGCTGTTAATATAAAGCTGGATATCCTTGGAAGGATCTTCTGCTTCCAGGAAGAGAAGCTGCGCAACGATCAGGTTCGCACTGACATCGTTTACCTCTTCTCCAAGGAAAATGATTCGGTCCTTAAGAAGTCTTGAATAGATATCGTAACTTCTTTCTCCTCTGCTGGTCTGCTCAATGACGTAAGGTACTAAACTCATTTTGCCCTCCATTTCCGAGGTTTATTACGCCTCTACAGCTGCATCGGCAACTAATGTAACAGCTTTCTGAACAGCCATATCTTTCTTCATCTGCTCCATCTCGTTCTCACCGATGAGATCTTTTAATTTGTCTGCTTCCATCTTGTACATCTCTGCCATCTTGGAGATCTCTTCGTTAACCTCTTCCTCTGTTGGCTGGATGTTCTCTACCTCAGCGATCTTCTCAAGAACAAGTCTTGTCTGGATTCTCTTAAGAGCCTGTGGCTTCATGTCTTCCATCATCTTGTCAACGCTCTGGCCTGTGAACTGGAAGTACTGCTCCATGGAAAGACCCTGGGACTGCATTCTTCTTGCGAAATCGTCAAGCATCTGACGTGTCTGTGTCTCGATCATTGCCTCCGGAATATCCATCTGTGCATTCTCGATCACTTTATCTACTGCTGCATCTTCTTTTGCACGACGTGCATCTTCTGCTTTCTTCTCTGTCAGGTTCTTCTTAACGTCTTCCTTGTACTCAGCAAGTGTATCAAACTCAGATACATCCTTAGCGAAGTCATCGTCAAGCTCCGGAAGCTCTTTTGCTTCGATCTTCTTAACATCGCACTGGAATACAGCTTCTTTGCCAGCCAGCTCTTTTGCCTGATACTCCTCCGGGAATGTAACCTTAACTTCTACGTGATCACCTGTGTTAGCACCAACAAGCTGCTCCTCGAATCCCGGGATGAAGGTGTTGGAACCAAGTGTCAGCGGATAGTCTGTTCCTTTACCGCCCTCGAATGCCTCACCATCTACGAATCCCTCGAAATCGATAGTTGCTGTATCGCCGTTCTGTGCTGCACGATCCTCAACTGTGATGGTTCTGGAGTTTTTCTCCTGCTCTTTCTTAATCTCAGCCTCAACTTCCTCGTCTGTTACCTCTGTCTCAGACTTCGGAACCTCAAGTCCTTTATAGTCACCAAGAGTTACCTCTGGTTTAGTAGCTACTTCTGCTGTAAAGATAAATGGTTTGCCAGGCTCAACCTGTGTTACATCGATCTTAGGCTGGGAAACGATCTCAAGATCACACTCAGCAAGTGCTTTGCTGTAATGCTCAGGGATCAGAGCGTTTGCAGCGTCCTCAAGGAATACTCCCTTTCCGTACATCTGCTCGATCATTTTTCTTGGAGCTTTTCCTTTACGGAATCCCGGAATAGAAATTCTGCCTTTTGCTTTCTGATATGCGTTCTGCATTGCTTTGTCAAGATCCTCGGCGGAAACCTCGATTGTAAGTTTCGCCATGTTTTTCTCCATTTTCTCCACCTGTAAACTCATGTTTCTTGTTCCTCCTTAATCATATCGAGTAAATACCTTATATAAAATAGTTAACACTCGCATTATATATTTACAGTCATTTCTGTAGTATAGCATAACCACTGTAAAAACGCCAGTATTTTTTTCAGTTTTCCATATGTCCCCACAGGGCATTTCTCAGCTGCCCACGTCCTCAATGTTAAAGTAATTTTCTGTCTTTCTTATGTTGTTAAGACAAAATGTAAAAATCCTTTTATAAGTTTTAGGCGTATAATGAACACCATCGTCTGTACCGTCTCCCGTATTGGATACAGTACCATATCCGGTCCGCATCAGATAACTGTAAACATCAATATAGTGGTACTGACTTCCAAGCTCACCGGCAAGACCGCTGTTAAAAGTCCGGACATCCTCACATTTACGATTCTTGGTACTTCCCTTTTCCCCTCCATTGATCGGATTCACAGACATATAATACAGACTGCAGTTTTTCATGGAAAGCTTTGTTCCCAGCTTTTTCATATAAGACACGTACTGTGAGAGTCTATCATTCAGATCCTGTTTTCCGTTAATATCTCTGAGATCATTGATACCATGATTAAACACCACTGCGATCTTTGCGTATTTTTCATTTTTACGACATTTTTCTATTTCTTTCAAAAGAGCCTGTGCGCCCGTTGACTTCAGCCAGCCCAGTTCCGTATTAGAACAGCATACAAAGCTGACATGGCTGTCCACATACTCCTTTCCAAACTGTTCGTACAATACCTTCTGAAGACCATATGTCCTGGAATCTCCCACAAAGATGATCCTTTCGTAATTCTCAGGATAATGAAAGCTGTTCCTGACCAGATTCGGTTCCTGATACCGCCAGAATCTCACCGCATAGAGATGCATGGTCCCACTGACTGTGATCACCTGTCCGGCTTCATACCTTGGTGCGGTCTTCTGACCTGCCCTGGTAGACCATCCAAGGAATGTATAATTCTCTTCATTGGCCATCACCGGTAGTTTCAGTTTTCCGCTTGGAGCCTGGATGATCTTGTAGATATCTCCGTCATTCCTGTGCAGGATCAGTTTGGGATTGTTCTTCTTTTTTATCACTGCATAAAACGTTACATTTCTTTTTACAAAATATTTTTTTCCCGGCTTATATCCTGCCTCCGCTCCTCCTTTTTTCAGAGACCATCCTTCTGCCTGATATCCTGCTGGGACCTGCGGCACTTTGGGAATCGTGATCATGGAACCATATTTCTGTTTCTTTTCCAATTTTTTATATATAGCAGAGGAGGCTCCTCCGCCTGACCTGAAAGATACGGAATACACTTTTTTGCAAGCATTCCCGAATGTATCATCCGACCAGTCAAAGCCGGCAGCTGACACCAAATTTCCTGTGGCTGTCATCAGTATAACAAAAAGCGCCACTACCCACAGGACCTGTTTCATCTCTTTTTTCATGCTCTTACATACACCACCGATTCAGCGATCTCTTCTGCCTTTGCGCTTCCCTCCAGCTGTCCGATCAGGGAAAGGCTGAAATCGATGGCTGTTCCAAGGCCTCTGCTGGTAGTTACATTTCCATCTACCACTACAGGCTCCAGAGATGTTCTGGCACTTTTAAGCTGTTCCATAACAGATGGGTACGATGTAGCATTTCTGCCTTTCAGGAATCCAAGTCTCTCGAATATACCTGGTGCCGCACAAATAGCTGCTACCTTGCCACCATTCTGATAGAAATCTGTCAGAAGCTCAGTCAGCGGTTTATATTCCTCCAGATATTTTGTTCCCGGCATTCCTCCCGGAATTACAAGCATATCCGCATCGGAAAAATCACATTCTCCAAAGGTACGGTCTGTAAGAAGATCGATCCCATGAGAGGTTCTGATCTCTTTTGTCTCTTTGATAGATACTGTCTGGATGTCGATCCCGGCTCTTCTCATCAGATCTACCACGGTCAGTCCTTCAATATCTTCAAAACCATCTGCGAAAAAAATATATACTTTACTCATGATCCTGTTCATCCTTTCTTTTATAAAATCCATAAATATTTTCTGTATTCCCCATTCCCTTCCATAATGCTTTTTTCATCTGAAAATGTCAAGAAATTTCAACAGATATGCCATTGCAAATCCTGTTTTTTTCCTGTAGACTGAACATAATATCTTTTCATTTCACAAACCCGGAGGTTTTTTATATGGAGATCGAACGTAAATTTCTGATCCGGAAGGATGACCTTCCGCAGGATCTGGCTTCCTATCCCTGCCACAGGATCGAGCAGGGGTATCTTTGCACTTCCCCTGTTGTCCGCATCCGCCGGCAGGATGATGACTATTTTCTTACTTACAAATCCAGGGGTCTCATGAGCCGTGAAGAATATAATCTTCCGCTCACCGCTGAAGCCTATGAGCATCTGAAGCCTAAAGCAGACGGTATCCTCATTACCAAGGACCGCTATGTGATCCCGGAAAAAGACGGACTTTTTATTGAACTGGATGTGTTCCACGGAGAATACGAGGGAGTTCTTCTGGCTGAGGTGGAATTTCCTACAGAGGAAGCCGCCAATGCCTACACTGCGCCGGACTGGTTCGGAGAAGATGTAACTTATTCCACCAGATATCATAACAGTACCATGAGCCAGGGCTGGCAGAGTGATTACTGTTCACTCCGTTCTCAGTAACACGCTTCGCGGAATATTACCAATGAACAGTAACGCAGAGCGATCACTGACTGGTATCGTAAATCGCACTTGTATTTCTTATTTCAGGTGCTATAATTAGTAATGCAGGCAGATATAGTTCATCGGTAGAACATCAGCTTCCCAAGCTGAGGAGGCGGGTTCGATTCCCGTTATCTGCTTTCATTGCCAAAGAGGGCACGCAGTCAGGCGTGTCCTTTTTTATAAATTTCAAGGAGGATTTTTGTTTATGAAGATTGGATTTATCGGATGTGGAAATATGGCCTCTGCCATGATCGGCGGTATTCTCCGTCAGGGGATCTTTTCAAAGGACGAGATCATTGTTTCCAACCTTACAGACGAAGGCAGAGCGCGCAGTGAAAAAACTCTTGGTGTTGTCACCACTCTGGATAACAATGAAATAGTCAGATCTGCAAAAACTGTCGTTCTTGCAGTAAAGCCGCAGTTTTATGAGGAAGTTCTCACAGAGGTCCACGACAGTCTCACGACAGAGCACACCATCATCGGAATCGCTCCCGGCAAGACTCTTGCATGGCTGGAAGAAAAAGCCGGTCTTCCTCTGAAAGTTGTCCGTTTTATGCCTAATACTCCTGCACAGGTTGGGGCCGGAATGACTGCTGTATGTACCAATGACCGGGTTTCGGAAGACGAACTGGCAGAAATCCTTAAGATCACAGACAGCTTTGGCTGTACCGAAGTGATACCGGAGCGTCTGATGGACGCCGCAGGCGCTGTAGGCGGCTGTTCACCTGCTTATGTGTTTATGTTTATCGAAGCCATGGCAGATGCCGCTGTCAGCCAGGGAATGCCTCGTAAACAGGCTTATAAATTTGCTTCCCAGACTGTTCTCGGCAGCGCAAAAATGGTTCTGGAAACCGGCAGACACCCGGGAGACCTGAAAGACATGGTCTGCTCACCGGCAGGAACTACCATTGAAGGTGTCCGCACCCTGGAAAAGAGCGGCTTCCGCAGTGCCGTATTCGAAGCGCTTACCGCAGCTGCTGAGAAGGGTAAGAAGTTATAATTTTCGAAAACAAAAACTCCGTGAGGTCTGCATTCACCCGGACCTCACGGAGTTTTTCCATCTCATCTCTTTTATCGTCTGCCGACAGCCCTACAGCAACTCGATCAGTGCGTCAATATCTTCCATTTTTGTTCCCCAGCTTGTGGCAAAACGGATCACTGTATGATCTTCATCATATTTTTCCCAGAAATCAAACTGAACTTCTTTGCCCAGTTCTTCTTTCTTTTTATTTTCCAAAACTACAAACTGCTGGTTCGTGGGAGAATCCAGGAAAAGCTGATATCCTTTTTCCTGAAGGGCTCTTTTCAGCTTCATAGCTGTTTCAATAGCATTTTTGCTGATCCTTGTATACAGATCATCGGTAAACAGTGTGTCAAACTGGATTCCCAGAAGACGGCCTTTTGCCAGAAGGGCTCCCTGCTGCTTCACCATAGTCATAAAGTGCTTCGGAGCTTTTTTCGTAAAGACCACTGCCTCACCGCAGAGTGCTCCTACCTTGGTTCCGCCGATGTAGAACACATCTGTACATCTGGCGATATCCTCAAGTGTCACATCTGCTTCCGGACTTACCAGACCGTAGCCAAGTCTTGCTCCGTCCAGAAACAGTGGAAGATCGTATTTATGGCATACCTCGGAGATTTCTTCCAGTTCCTTCTTTGTATAAAGGGTTCCGTACTCGGTCGGATGGGAAATATAGACCATTCCCGGAAATACCATATGCTCATGGTTCGCATCCCCATAAAAGGTTTCCACATAGTCCGTGATGCTCTCTGCGCTGATCTTTCCATTTTTTTCCGGAAGTGTCAGCACTTTGTGGCCTGTGTATTCAATCGCGCCTGCTTCATGACAGCCTACATGACCTGTCTGTGCCGCAAGGACTCCCTCATAACGGTTCAGGACAGATGCGATGATCGTTGCATTGGTCTGGGTTCCTCCCACCAGGAAATACACCTCTGCATCCGGACAGCTGCAGGCTTTTCGGATCTTTTCTTTGGCAGAATCGCAGTATTTATCCGTGCCGTAACCGGAAAGCTTCTCCATATTGGTTTCCAGAAGTTTCTGCAGGATCGCCGGATGAGCGCCCTCGCAGTAATCATTTACAAAATATAACATCTCACATGCTCTCCTCATCTGTATTTTTTGCAATCTTTTTTAAGTATAAATCCCGGAAAATGTTTCTGTCAACCGGCATTGCTCTGTATACTTCTGAAGCTTTTTCACTTTTCTTTTACTGCGTTCTTTGCATATTCCGTCTGCACCAGTTCTTCATACTCTGCACGTTCGCCTAGCTCTCCTGCATCTTCCAGGATATCCTGCAGAAGCTCAAAGCTGTCTTTTTCAAAAATAAGATTTTCTTTCCAGGTATCCTGGTCATAATAACGTTTTACAATGGCAGTAATGGTTTCAAGATCTGTTTCTTTGAACTGCGGTGCGATCACTTCTGCGATTTCCTCCGGCGTATGACTCTGCACATAGTCCATTCCCTTCTGAAGTGCATCGGTAAATTTCTGGATGATCTCAGGATTTTCTTTCATGTAGCTTGCTTTTGCACTGTAGGATGTATATGGTACATAGCCGGATGCCTCTCCGAGAGATGCAACTACATAGCCCGCTCCTTCTTTTTCCAGAATGGTCGCAGATGGTTCGAATTCTACTGTATATGCCGCGGAATCATCACTGGTAAAAGCTGCTGCTGTGGAACCGAAATCAACGCTCTGGTCGATGGTCAGATCCTTTTGCGGATCAATGCCGTTTTTCTTCAGTATATATTCAAATACCATTTCCGGCATTCCGCCCTTACGACCGCCAAGAACCTTCTCTCCTTTTAGATCCTCCCATTTGAAATCAGGCATCTCTTCTCTTGCCACTAGAAAATTCCCCGCACGCTGGGTTAACTGTGCAAAATTTACGACAGGATCCGTGGCGCCCTCCTGATAAGCATAAACAGATGCCTCTGCGCCCATAAATCCAATATCTGCCTCACCGGAAATCACAGCAGTCATCGTTTTATCTGCTCCGAATCCCGTCACCAGCGTCAGATCCAGACCTTTCTCCGCAAAATATCCCTCCTCAATCGCCACATACTGCGGTGCGTAAAAGATTGAATGTGCGACTTCATTCAGTGTAACCTTTGTAAGCTTCTCTTCTGTGCTGTCTTTCTTCGCAGCAAATACTCCCATTGGCAGCGCCGTCACCGCCAGCACAACTGCTGCCGCCAGTGCAATCCATTTTTTATTTTTCATGCAGATACTCCTTTACAGACTTCTTCTGTTAGAGTATGCATAATTAATTAATTGGTGACCAGGGAAACATACAAAGTATCGTAAAACACAGTCTCCATGATTCCTTTTGTTAGGATATGCCCAAAAACCGACTGCTGATCACGATCAACTTTCCCATCAGTTAAAAAATATGAATTTTATTTAACAACAATTCAATTGTGTTCAATTTCCAATCCTGCTATGATTTAATCACAAAAGCTTTTGAAATTTCAATCAGGAGAGAATTAGGATGAATATTGGAAATGTGATAAAAAAATATAGAAAAGAGTCTGGTTTCACCCAGGAGGAAATGGCAAACCGCTTAGGAGTAACTACTCCAGCGGTGAATAAATGGGAGAACGGGAACTCCAATCCAGATATTGAACTGTTAGCACCAATTGCAAGACTGCTACATATTTCCCTTGATACCCTGTTGTCTTTTCATGAAAATCTGACAGACGTTGAAATTACAGAACTTATTCAGGAAATGGACAAAATGTTTTCAGCAGAAGGTTACGAAAAGACCTATCAATGGGCAGTAAATATCATAAAAGATTACCCTAACTGCAACATGCTTATCTGGCAGGTGGCGGTGATGCTTGACTCGCGAAGAATCATAGGTCAGTGTGAGCATCCCGATAAGTACGACGAACAGATTAATTCCTGGTACGAAATGGCACTAAATGACAAGGACGAAAAAATCCAGCACCATGCGGCAGATTCTCTGTTCGGATTCTACTTGCGAAAAGGGAATTATGAAATGGCAGAAAAATATCTGAACTATTTTTCCGACTATGATCCCATGAAAAAACTAAGACTTGGGCAATTATACATGGAACAGGAAAAAACAGAAGAAGCATATGAAAAACTGGAAAATATAATTCTTTCAGAGTATACTACTTTGAATCTTGCCTTTGGCATGATGATCACAAAAGCTCTTGACAATAAAGATCATAAATCCGCAAGATTCCTGGCCGAGAAAATGTATGCATTAGCAGGTATTTTTGAGATGGGAAAATACAATGAATGTGCAACCATGTTTAATGTTGTGGTGGCAGAACAAAATGTAGAAGATACTTTTAAGGTAATAAAACAACTGCTGGAGAATGTCGATACAATCTGTGATTTTCAGAAATCAAGATTGTATAAACATATAAAATTCCAAGATGTAGAAAATCCATATGCTGAAGAAATGAAAAAAGAACTGATTGCAGGCTTCCAAAATGAAGAAGACTTTGCTTATATGAAAGGCTATAAACCCTGGAAAAAATTATTAGCAAAGTATTGATCCTGCTTATGTTTATTGCAAAATAAAAAACCTATTCATTCGCAATAGATCACATTTATAGATGAAAGAGATGCAGGCGTCGCGGCTCCTGCATCTCTTTTAACCCATAGGGTGCGTGATTGCAACGAAATTTACCACCTCAATGGATGATAAATTGCAATATATTTCAAAAATAAAAGAAGAACGTAATAAGGCACAGGACGAACTTGCTGAACTAAGGAAAATTCTTGAATTGTCAGATGATATTTCTTTGACAGAACACATTACAAAGATAAAAATAAATATTGACAAGGAGTAATTGAACCAGTATTATATAAGTACAAAGAAGTCTTTTTCCGGAGTGAGAAAGATATTATTACTTATTCAAAGGAAAGGGGCTCTGGACGAGTTCCTTTTTACATTTCATAAAATTTGATTTTATAACATATACTATGATCACAAAGTAGCTCTGGATAGGATATTCGGAGTTGTAAAACGGCGGAAATATCATTGCTGGTATTTCCGCCACTTCTTTTATAGATTATTCGCACTATTCAACCCATCCACTCAATTACGCAAAATCAAATCGTCTCATAATTTACATTAATATATGTACGCCACCCCCAAAATATGATAAGGTGAAGCAAATAGAATTTTTCAGGAGGTTATTAACAGTTAAATATAAATTATAAAATTATAAGATCATATAAGTACATGTTGAGTTTTATAAGATATTAGAGTGGAATATTATTGAAAGGAGTTGATGCTTTGAGTAAATATTATTCTATACATGAATTTTCAAAAATTATAGGCGTATCTGC
>ENA-OPBS01001085-OPBS01001085.1-human-gut-metagenome-genome-assembly--contig:-NODE-1085-length-21707-cov-3.326252_pt1 | contig 21707 bp, 20 predicted proteins | sample MGYA00241074_ERZ501463 | MGnify/ENA primary metagenome ERZ501463 (study PRJEB25962, sample SAMEA2042578) | human gut metagenome | biome: human gut; feature: human-associated habitat; material: faeces...
TTACATCATTTGCCCGCAAAGTGACTCAAAGTAGAGCAAAAATATGAAGTATGGGGGATAATTGGAATATGGAGAATTTAATAGTATTAACACCAGCTTGGTCGAGTATGAAAGAACCACAAAAAGGGTCCCGACGATGAAAACAGTGGGCGCAAGCGAGAATAAAAAAGGTCAAGAATCTGCAACAGCAGGAGATGACAATAATGGATTTTTTACAGCAAACGAAAAGATTGATTTCTCTAATGCAAAGATTGAACCAATCTTTGAGGAAATGGTAGATTTCGAAACATTTGCAAAATCTGATTTCCGTGCAGTGAAGATCCTGGCTTGCGAAGCAGTACCGAAGTCTAAGAAGCTTCTGAAGTTTACACTGGACGACGGAGTACGCAAGGATCGTGTGATCTTAAGTGGTATTCATGAGTATTATGAGCCGGAAGAACTGGTTGGTAAAACAGCAATCGCTATTGTGAACCTGCCACCGAGAAAGATGATGGGAATCGCTTCCGAAGGTATGCTGATTTCAGCGGTAAACAACCTTAAGAATTCAGAGGATGAAGAACTTCATCTTCTGATGGTTGATAACCACATCCCGGCTGGTGCAAAGTTATATTAGAATAAAAAAGATCAAGATGCTTTAGGGCGAAAAAGTGTTTACTACAACGCTAACTACAACAAATTTGAAATTTGAGATGAAGAAATATGGGCTCAAGTGACGGATTGCGCTAAAGAGTATTGGAAAAAAGGATATAAAATAGGAATCTTTCCTTCAGAAATAACTGAGGAGAGGTTCCTTTTTTGTTTGTAGTTTCCAAATAAAAAAGATGAACTTGTGATATGGTGAAAAATTTATGTGAATTTGGAGCGCTCTATGATAAAGCATAGAGCGCAGGATAAAAATGAAAGGGGATTAAGTGTAATGGAGAAATTGAAACTGGATTTTTATTACGGGAGAGAAGCAGAGCAGTTTACATTTTACAGACTTCCGAAAGCTCTGATCACAGATGCGTGTTTTAAAGGAATGACAAATAATGCAAAGCTTCTTTATGGGTTAATGCTTGATAGAATGTCTCTTTCTAAAAAAAGAGGATGGCTTGATGAAGCGAATAAGGTTTTTATTAAGTACTCCCTTAACAATATTGAAGAAGATTTAAATGTTAGTCGAAAGACAGCAAGCTCTCTTTTGAAAGAGCTGGAAGAAATTGGTCTTATTGATATGATTCAGCAGCCAGGAGTAGCAAATATTATTTATGTTAAAAATTTTGTGTCAGAGCGAGATGAGCTGACGCAGATTAAAAATCGCCGTGGCTTTATGGAACAGGCAATGGACGCTGAATGCCAGAGTAAAGGCAATGATGGTGAATAATGTTTGAGATTGCAGAAGAATTAAAAAAACTCCCGGATCAGCCGGGAGTTTATATTATGCATGACAGCAGGGATGCGATTATTTATATTGGAAAGGCTGTCAGCCTTAGAAAACGGGTGCACCAGTATTTTCAGGCAAGCCATGATGAGGGGATCAAAAAAGCGCAGATGGTAAAACAGATTGCGCGTTTTGAATATATCATCACGGATTCTGAACTGGAGGCACTTGTTTTAGAATGTAATCTGATCAAGGAACACAGACCAAAATACAATACCATGCTGCGGGATGATAAGACCTATCCCTATATCAGGGTGACGGTCGGAGAGGATTTTCCGCGGGTTCTGTTTTCCAGACAACAGAAAAAAGACAGGTCACGCTATTTTGGACCGTACACGAGTGCAGGAGCAGTCAAGGATACGATCGAACTGATCAATAAATTATATCAGCTCAGAACGTGTAACCGGAATCTGCCAAAAGATATCGGAAAAGACCGCCCGTGCCTGAATTACCATATTCATCAGTGCAATGCACCGTGTCAGGGATATATCAGCAAAGAGGAGTACAGACAGCGTGTGGATGCAGCCGTTGAATTTTTAAATGGAAACTATGCACCAATTTTAAAATCGTTACAGGAAAAAATGATGGCTGCTTCCGAGGAGATGCAGTTTGAGAAGGCAATCGAATATCGCGACCTTTTAAACAGCGTGAAGCAGATTGCACAGAAACAGAAAATCACGCATAACGACGGCGAGGACAAAGACATTATTGCACTTGCTGCGGATGACAGAGATGCGGTCGTACAGGTATTTTTTATCCGGGATGGAAAACTGATCGGACGGGATCACTTTTATGTAAAGATCGGAAATGAAGATACTAAGGAACAAATATTGACTACATTTGTAAAACAGTTTTATTCTGGCACGCCGTTTATTCCGAGGGAGATCATGCTGCCGGAGGAGATCGATGACCATGAAGTATTGGCAGAATGGTTGGGGGAGAAGCGCGGCGGCAAAGTCTATATCCGTATTCCGCAAAAAGGAATGAAGGAAAAACTGGTGGAGCTGGCGCAGAAGAATGCGGAACTTGTGTTGTCGCAGGATAAGGAGAAAATCAAGCGTGAGGAGGGAAGAACTATCGGAGCGATGAAAGAGATCGCAGGATGGCTGGATCTTCCGGGCTTACAGCGTGTGGAAGCGTTTGATATCTCCAACATCAACGGATTCGAGACGGTTGGTTCCATGGTGGTTTATGAAAAAGGAAAACCAAAGCGCAGCGATTACAGAAAGTTCAAGCTCCGCACTGTCACCGGGCCGGATGACTACGCTTCCATGCATGAAGTCCTTACAAGGCGTTTTACACACGGCATGCGGGAGCAGGAAGAAATGCAGGAGAAAGAACTCGGTGCAGAGTATGGCAGTTTTACACGCTTCCCGGATCTTATTATGATGGATGGTGGAAGAGGGCAGGTCAATATCTGCCTGAAAGTGCTGGATGAATTACATCTGAATATTCCGGTCTGTGGTATGGTAAAAGATGATAATCACAGAACCCGTGGGTTATACTATAACAATATTGAGATACCGATTGACCGGGGCAGTGAAGGATTCAAACTTATCACAAGAATTCAGGACGAGGCGCATCGTTTTGCTATCGAATACCACAGGTCACTGCGCAGCAAAGAACAGGTGCATTCCATACTGGATGATATTCCGGGAATCGGTCCGTCCAGAAGAAAAGCTTTGATGAAAAAATATCAGTCGTTAGAGGCAATCCGAGAGGCCTCGGCAGAAGATCTTGCCGACACCGAGAGTATGAACGAAAAAGCGGCGCAGGCAGTATATGAATTTCTTCACAAAGACGCTGTTCTGTGATATATTTATGACAATGGGTTTTCTATGCGGCAGAAGTATTTTCCGGCGCAGAGGAAAACAAAAAATCCCCAGAACATAAAGGAGAAAAGGGTATGAATGGAACGAATGGAGTAAGTGTCAGCAAAGTAGCACAGATCATGGATCTGTATAATTTCCTGCCGGACATGGATTTGAAAAAACACCGTATTAAAATCAGTGATGTGAACCGTCCGGCGTTGCAGTTGAGTGGGTTCTTTGAACATTTTGAGCAGTCGCGTGTACAGATCATCGGAAACGTTGAGTACACCTATTTACAGAGACTGGATGTGGAGAAGAAGGAAAAGATTTTACAGAAATTTACCACATATGATATCCCATGCATTATCTTCTGCAGGGATTTACAGCCGGATGAAGATTTTTTACAGATTGCTTCGGAAAATGATGTTCCGGTTTTGGGAACGAAGAGAAGCACATCGGAATTTATGGCAGAATTGATTTTCTGTCTGAGTGAACAGCTGGCACCATGTATTTCCATTCACGGAGTTCTGGTCGATGTCTATGGTGAAGGACTTCTGATCATGGGTGAGAGCGGAATCGGTAAGAGTGAGGCGGCATTGGAGCTTGTGCGCCGTGGACATCGTCTGGTAACAGATGATGTTGTGGAGATCCGCAAGATTAATGAGCATACGCTGATCGGCACTTCTCCGGACATCACGAGATATTTTATCGAGGTGCGTGGTATCGGTATTATCGATGTGAAAGCGCTTTACGGTGTTGAGTGTGTCAAGGAAAAACAGCAGATTGACCTTGTCATCAAGCTAGAGGACTGGAAGAAAGAAAATGAGTATGACCGTCTGGGTTTAGAGGATGAATACGCAGAATTTCTTGGAAATAAAGTGGCGTGTCATTCGCTTCCAATCCGTCCGGGACGAAATCTTGCAGTCATCTGTGAGACAGCAGCGGTTAACCACAGACAGAAGAAAATGGGTTACAATGCAGCACAGGAGCTTTACCGCCGTGTGCAGGAGAATATCACAAAAGGTCATGATGATGACGATTAAGCCGGAGACGACATATTTACATTTTTGCATATAGCGGAAAAACCGTTATAAATATATAGTTAGATTTGGAGACAAAATTATGGAAAACAAAATTGCATGGGAAAAATACCCGGAAGGAAATAAACGGGAGGAAGTATTTCAGTTCGCAGAGAATTACCGCAAGTTTATTTCTGATTGCAAGACAGAGCGCGAGTGCGTTACTTCTTTTGTGGAGAAAGCAGAAAAAGCAGGTTTTGTAAATCTTGAAAAGGTAATCGCAGAGCATACAGCATTGAAAGCAGGCGACAGAGTATATGCCAATAACATGGGAAAAGGCATGGCTTTATTTGTAATCGGAAAAGAGAGCATGGAAAAAGGAATGAATATCCTTGGAGCACACATTGACTCACCACGTCTGGATTTAAAACAGGATCCATTATATGAGGATACCGATTTCGCTATGTTAGACACCCACTATTATGGTGGAATCAAGAAATACCAGTGGGTAACGTTACCTTTGGCATTACATGGTGTTATTGCAAAAAAAGACGGAACTGTTGTAAAGGTAAATGTCGGCGATAAACCAGGCGATCCGGTGTTTGGAGTGAGTGATCTTCTGATCCATTTATCAGGAGAACAGTTAGAGAAGAAAGCTGCAAAAGTGATCGAGGGTGAAAATCTTGATCTTTTGATCGGAAGCATTCCAATGCAGACAGAAGACGAGAAAGTAAAAGAAAAAGTGAAAGCAAATATCATGAATCTTTTATCCAAAGAATATGGTATAGAGGAGGAAGATTTCCTTTCCGCAGAGATCGAGGTGGTTCCGGCAGGAGAAGCAAGAGATTACGGCTTTGACCGCAGCATGATCATGGGTTATGGACATGACGACAGGGTGTGCGCATATCCATCCTTTGAAGCAATGCTTGTGTCAGAAGATCCGGAGATCACAAGTGTCTGCCTCTTAGTGGACAAAGAAGAGATCGGAAGCGTGGGAGCCAGCGGAATGCAGTCCAGATTTTTCGAAAATACCGTTGCAGAAGTAATGGCAGCAGCAGGAAGTTATTCAGAACTGGCACTCAGAAGAGCACTGGCAAATTCCAAGGTGCTTTCCTCCGATGTATCGGCAGCGTTTGATCCGAACTTCCCAAGCGTTATGACAAAACGAAACACCGCATATTTTGGAAAAGGACTTGTATTTAATAAATATACAGGTTCCAGAGGCAAGGGTGGTTCCAATGATGCAAATGCAGAGTATATTGGAAAATTAAGAAATATTATGGATACAAATGAGGTGTCCTTCCAGACAGCCGAGCTTGGTAAAGTAGATCAGGGCGGCGGCGGAACAATCGCTTACATTCTTGCAAATTATGGAATGAATGTCATCGACAGCGGTGTTCCGGTATTGAATATGCATGCGCCATGGGAGATCATCAGTAAAGTTGATCTGTATGAGGCATACAGAGGCTATATTGCATTCTTAAAGGAAGCTTAGGGAAGATCAATGAATGACCAGTTTTTGACAGAACTTCAAAATGTAATGGGTGGCTCCGGGATCTTTATGGAAGAGCCAATGAAAAAACATACAACGTTTCGTGTGGGTGGACCGGCAGATGTGCTGGTCCAGCCGGATGAAACAGCACTTGTGGCTATCCTTGCACTCTGCAGACAGTATCATGTGTCATATTCTTTTATCGGAAATGGCAGTAATCTGCTTGTGGGAGACAAGGGAATCCGTGGTGTGGTGATCGAGATGACAGACCCAATGGGAAACATTGAAGTGGATGGAACGAAAATCACGGCACAGGCAGGTGCGATGCTTTCGAAAATTGCCAATACTGCGGCATCGAATGGTCTGGGCGGCATGGAATTTGCTGCCGGTATTCCGGGAAGTGTCGGCGGAGCAGTTGTCATGAACGCCGGAGCCTATGGCGGAGAGATGAAGGACATCATTGAGAGAGTATATGTTCTCGATGAAAACGGTGCACAGTTGGAACTTGACAGAGATGCGCTCGACCTGGGTTACCGGCATAGCTGTATTCCAGAGAAAAAATATATTGTTACAAAAGTTGTTTTGGAACTTGTGCCGCGCAATGAGGCGGAAATCCGTTCCGAAATGAAAGAATTGAATGAAAAAAGAGCAGAGAAACAGCCACTGCAGTATCCGAGTGCCGGAAGCACTTTCAAAAGACCGGAGGGATATTTTGCAGGAAAGCTGATCATGGATGCAGGACTTCGCGGCTATCAGGTGGGTGGTGCGCAGGTGTCTGAGAAACACTGTGGTTTTGTGATCAACAAAGGGGATGCAACAGCAGCAGATATCTGTCAGCTGATGAGGGACGTATCGGATAAGGTACAGGCACAGTTTGGTGTAGTATTGGAACCGGAAGTGAAAATGATTGGTGAATTTTAAGCTGCAAACTTATGAGAAAGGTGTGGTTATAATATGAAATTCGTGATATTAACAGGAATGTCTGGAGCCGGAAAAAGTACAGCACTGAAAATGATGGAAGATATCGGCTTTTACTGTGTCGATAATCTTCCAATCCCTTTATTGGAAAAATTTGTGGAATTGTCTGATCTGCAGCAGAATGCAGAATTACAGAAAGTCGCTGTCGGGATCGACATCCGAAGTGGACAGGCACTTGAGGAACTTAGAAGTGTGCTTGACCGGATCAAGGCAAACGGCGGCGCTTATGATATCTTATTTTTGGATGCGGAGGATTCCGTACTTGTAAAACGATACAAAGAGACGAGAAGAAGCCATCCACTGGCAGGCTCGGAGCGTGTCGATAAAGGAATTGCAAAAGAGAGAGAGAGACTTGCTTTTTTAAAAGAGCGGGCAAGTTATATTATAGATACCAGTCAGCTTCTGACAAGAGAGCTGAAAGCGGAGATTGAAAAAATATTTGTGCAGAACCAGGATTATAAAAATCTGTTCGTCACGATTTTATCGTTCGGATTTAAATATGGAATCCCGGCGGATTCCGATCTGGTTTTCGATGTGCGTTTTCTGCCGAATCCATATTACGTGGAAGGGCTTCGTGCCAAGACAGGAAATGACAAGGAAATTCAGGATTATGTGCTTCAATTTAAGGAGGCGCACGAGTTTCTGGATAAATTAGAGGATATGATCAACTTCCTGATACCAAACTACATTGCAGAGGGAAAAAACCAGCTTGTCATATCAATTGGATGCACAGGCGGAAAACACCGCTCGGTAACGCTTGCCAATGAATTGTACAAGAGAATGGCGGACAAGAAGGAATATGGTCTGAAGATTGAGCATAGGGATATAGGAAAAGATGCCCTGCGAGGTAAATAGAATGTCTTTTTCAAGTGAAGTAAAAGAAGAACTTTCCAGACATCTTGGGAAAAGCCGTCATTGTCAGATCGCGGAGCTGGCGGCGCTGATCGCATTTGATGGAAAAGTGCAGGTGAGTGAATCCGGGTGTGACCTTTTTCTGGATTCTGAAAATGAACTGTTAAATACAAAGTACGATCTTTTGTTAAAAAAACTGTTCGATTTTCCGGAGGGAAAATCCGGGAGGGAACAGAAGAAGATTTATGAGACAGTAAAAATGTGGGATGAGGATCATCAGATCCCGATCATCACAGAGACGGTCAACGGTCTGCTGCTTTTGCAGGGCTGTTGTAAAAGAGCCTACATCAGAGGAGCGTTCCTGGCCGGCGGTTCCATCAGCGATCCGAATAAGTCCTACCACTTTGAGATTGTGTGCAGAACTATGCCACAGGCAGAACAGCTTCGGGATACCATGAACAGTTTTGATGTGGATGCCAAGATCGTGGAACGAAAAAAACATTTTGTTGTTTACTTAAAAGAAGGGGCACAGATTGTTGATATTTTAAATGTGATGGAAGCACATGTGGCACTGATGAATTTAGAGAACGTGCGCATTTTAAAAGAGATGCGTAATTCCGTCAACCGTAAGGTCAACTGCGAGACTGCCAATATCAGCAAGACGGTCAATGCGGCAGTAAAACAGCTGGAGGACATTACATATATCAGGGAAATGATGGGGTTAGACAGCCTGCCGGACAATTTAAAAGAGATGGCGTTATTGCGGCTGGAATACCCTGAGGCACCACTCAAAGAACTTGGAATGTATTTAGATCCGCCGGTTGGAAAATCGGGTGTGAACCACAGACTTCGGAAGATCAGTGAGATCGCAGACGGATTGAGGGAATAGGAGGAGAATGATAAGACGATGAGAAAGACAGTAGAAGTGCAGATGGATGCAGGAATGGAAGCAAGACCGATCGCATTGATGGTACAGACCGCCAATCAGTTTTCCAGTCATCTTTATCTGGAGATGGACGGGAAACATGTCAATGCAAAAAGCATCATGGGAATGATGAGCCTTGTTCTGACAAACGGAGTGGTTGTCACGATAGATGCGGAAGGAACAGACGAAGTGGAAGCAGTGGAAGCATTAGAGAGACTTTTGACAGGCAAATAAATGTTGAATGAATAAGAGAGTATAGTGATTTATGGATATGAAAAAGAAATTATTGTTTGTATTCAATCCGTGCTCAGGAAAGGCACAGATTAAGAATCAGTTGTTAGACATCGTGGACACCATGGTAAAAGCGGATTATGAGGTTACGATATATCCGACGCAGTGTGCAGGAGATGCAAAAGAAAAAGTGGAAGCGTATGCCGGAAATTATGATCTTGTTGTGTGCAGCGGTGGAGATGGTACATTAGACGAAGTGGTAACCGGAATGATGCAATGCAAAGCAAAAGTTCCACTGGGATACATACCGGCCGGAAGCACGAACGATTTTGCTTCTTCGCTTGGAATACCGAAGGATATGGAAAAAGCGGCAGAGGCGGCCGTCATAGGAAAACCGTTTCCGTGCGATGTCGGTCTGTTTAATGGGGATTATTTTGTCTATGTCGCAGCATTTGGACTTTTTACAGAAGTGTCTTATAAGACGAGCCAGGAATGGAAAAATGTACTCGGACATGCCGCTTATATTTTGGAAGGCGCAAAATGCCTTCATGATATCCCATCCTTTATGATGCAGGTGGAATATAACAATATGCGTATTCAGGACGAGTTTATCTACGGAATGATCACAAATTCTACATCTGTAGGCGGATTCAAGGGGATGACCGGAAAAGATGTTCTGCTTGATGATGGTGTTTTTGAAGTTACACTGATCAAAAAGCCGAGGAACCCGATGGAACTGAATGAGATTATCGCATCACTGATCAATCTCGTAGATGACACGGATATGATTTATTCATTTAAGACAGCCGAAGTGAAGTTTACCGCTTCCAGGGAGATCCCATGGACTCTGGACGGGGAATTTGGCGGTGACCATGAGGAAGTCTGTGTGAAAAATCTGAAACAGGCAGTGGACATTATGGTCAAAAAGCCGGAAGAATAAAAGATTTGACAGTTATATATGTTAAAAAAATAACTTTATTTTTGCATGAAAGTAATATATAATAATGAGAGAAATAATGCTGGATAAAGCAAATATTTTAAATTATGGAGGAATTAACAATGTTAGTATCTGCAAAAGAGATGTTAGACAAAGCAAAAGCTGGTCATTATGCTGTAGGTCATTTTAACATTAACAATTTGGAATGGGCAAAAGCTGTTTTATTGACAGCACAGGAGTTAAAATCCCCTGTTATCTTAGGTGTATCTGAAGGTGCTGGAAAGTACATGACAGGATTCAAAACTGTAGCAGCTATGGTAAAAGCTATGGATGAAGAACTTGGAATCACAGTTCCTGTAGCATTACACTTAGATCACGGAACTTACGAAGGATGCTACAAATGCATCAAAGCTGGTTTCACATCTATCATGTTTGATGGTTCTCATTATTCAATCGAAGAGAACATCGAGAAAACAAAAGAATTAGTAGCAGTTGCTCACAGATTAGGTTTATCTATCGAGGCAGAAGTTGGTTCTATCGGTGGAGAAGAGGATGGCGTTATTGGTATGGGTGAATGCGCTGATCCTAACGAGTGTAAAGCAATCGCTGATCTTGGTGTGGACATGCTTGCAGCAGGTATCGGTAACATCCACGGAAAATATCCGGCAAACTGGCCAGGATTAAGCTTTGAGACTTTAGCAGCAGTTCAGGAGAAAACAGGAGCATTACCATTAGTACTTCACGGTGGTACAGGTATCCCGGAAGATATGATCAAGAAAGCAATCGAACTTGGTGTATCTAAGATTAATGTTAACACAGAGTGTCAGTTATCTTTCGCAGATGCTACACGTAAATATATTGAAGCTGGTAAAGACCTTGAAGGTAAAGGATTCGATCCTCGTAAATTATTAGCTCCAGGTACAGATGCAATCAAAGCAACTGTAAAAGAGAAAATGGAATTATTTGGTTCTGTTGGAAAAGCTGAATAAGATAAGAATGCGAAGAGAGTGCTTCTGTTTTGGAGGCACTCTTTTTTTCTTTACAAAAAAACTTCGGACGATAAACTGCCCGAAGTTTTTGCGTGTATGAAAAAAGTAAATGGCTGTAAGCACCAGATCAGGGTTGTGGCAATATGGCATGCCACATATTAATATACAGGATTTTCTACATTGACTTTATCAACTTCCTGATAAGGAGCAAGTGTAGAAACCATTTTGATTGGTTTGTCATATGCATTTTTTACATAGTGAACTTCGCCAGGCTCGATATGGATAAAATCGCCTTCTGTTAAGGTATGGCATACGTTATCGACAACGATATCAACTTTTCCCTCTAAGATATAGAAGTTCTCTTCCATCACATTATGATAATGTGCCTGAAAATCCTGGCCAGGCTGGAACTGTACAAGTGCATAATTCATACGAGGTCCTTTCATTAAATATTTTGGACCACTGTCTCCAAAACGATATTCAAAATCTTTCTCATTAACTACAAACATATTTTTTTCCTTCCTTTTCTTAAGTTTTCTTCATGATTGAATTTTATAAACCTGGTGCAATCCACATATTTTTGGTAAGCTTACGGTCACACAAATCGAGATTGGCTTTGTAGACCTCTCTCCAGACTGGATACATTTCATCATATACTTTTTTGTTCTCTAAATTAGGTGTGTAAGTTTTATCTACTTTAGCACAGATTGCAGCACCCTCAGCGATGGATGGGTAAATGCCAACACCATATCCGGCAATGATCGCAGCGCCCAGTGCAGTTGCTTCTTTTACAACAGGAGTTACGACAGGTTTTCCGGTTACATCAGCAAGAATCTGTGACCATAAATCACTGACAGATGCGCCACCTGCAAAAATAAGCTTATCCGGTTCATTTCCGGTTGCTTCTTTTACAAGTTCAATATGTCCTTTGACTAACATAGCTGTATTTTCCAAAATGGAACGATAGAAAGTATATTTATTAAACTTTTCCGGTAACAGCTCAAAGTTTGTGAAGGTAGGTGCTGCATGTTTCCAGTTAATGAAGTTCATAATATCACTGAAACAGCACATCATGCCGTAACATCCGGCAGGGATTTTCTCTGCTGCTTGATTCATAAGGTTGTATGGATCGTCGCCAATCTCTTTTGCTTTCCGTTTTTCCTCCTGACAGAAACCATCACGGAACCATCTCATGACAAGTCCTGGTTTAAATGCAAGTGCTTCATATTGCCATACGCCTGGTACTGCATGGCAGTTGACACGGACACGGCCATAAGGATCGGTTTTACCACTTTCTGTGTTGAATTCATACTGCCAGAAGCTTCCACCGAATACGGCTGCTTCGCCAGGTTTGCATGCACCGACACCGATTGTGCCGAGCTGACAGTCACCACCGCCGACAACAACAGGAGTACCTTCTGCCAGACCGGTTTCAGAAGCTCCCTTTGCAGTTACTTTTCCTGAAATGGAACCACATTCTAAGATATCCGGGAAAATGTCAGTACGCAGATTACATTTGGCTGCAATTTCCGTATCCCAGGTGCGGGTCTGAAGATCGAGCAGTCCGGTTGTGGAACCATTACTTGGTTCGACTGCAAGTACACCGGTCAGCTTGTAAATTAACCAGTCATTAAACATACCGATTTTAGCAGTTTTCTCATAGATATCCGGCATATTATTTTTTACCCATAAAATACGTGGAATCGCATTAAGGGCATAACTTTGTCCGGATTTTTTATACAATTCCAGTTCAAGATCAGGATTCATGCGGATAAGTTCGGCTACTTCATCATTGCTGCGGGCATCGACATTGGCACACGCCCAGATTTCATTTCCGTCTTTATCGTATAGAAGTATTCCTTCACGCATACATGTTGTAGAAATAGCAGCAATCTCTGCCGGGTCGATATTGGTCTCTGCAAGGACATTGCGAACACAACCGCTGGCGAGTTCCCAGTTGTATTTCCAGTCAAAATCCATACTTCCCGGAAAACGAGGATCTTCATTGTGCGTCCACTCATGCTGGGAGCAGCCTATCTGGTTTCCTTTCAAATCGAACAGAACAGCACGTACACTTCCTGTTCCAGCGTCAATTGCCATTAAATAATTTTTCATTGCAATGCACCGTCCTTTCTCTCAGTGTCTATATTGTTTTTTGATTGATAAAGATCTAATACTGCAGTAGCGGTATTTTCATCTGTGATGAGAACATCCAGATATTTTCCTGTCAATACAGCATAAATTGCTTCAATCTTGTGCGGACCACCTGCCACGCCGACAACGTTGTTATATTTTTCGATGTCCGTGAGTGCCGGGCTCATAAGCCGCTTTTCCAAATCTGTATCAATCAGATTTCCATTGATATCAATGAAGTGACTTAAAATATCGCCGACAGCGCCCTGTTTCTTCAAAAGAAGGTAGTCATCCGGTGTCAAAATCGAGTTTTTGATGATGGTTGCATTTGTATCAACGCCACCGATACCGACAACCGTAAAATCAGAAATCAAAGCCATTTTCGAGATACGCTGAATGGCAGTTTCTTTTTTTAATTCTTCCATTATAAAGGAAGAACTTAAAATTAAAGGACACGGAATCAAATGTAAGCGGGCATTAAAAACATTGGACTCCGTATTTGGCAGATAATAATTGACACCGCCAGTCAGTGAAATTACATTAATCGGACTTTCGGATCGCTGGGCAAGGTAGTTTAAGATTCGGCTTGGAGTATCTCCGTATCCCATATTAATGTAAGAATTTTCTTTAATACGCTGGTTGATATACATGGAAGCAGCCTGCGCAAGTGAATCATTTAAAGAATCACTGGAAGGAACAGATGGAATGATAAGAATATCATTTAAATGGAAGAGTTCCTTAAAAGTATTTTCCATATGAAATCTTTTTGCGTTACTGTTTCGAATCTGGAAGGTGATCAATCCATTTTCCTTTGCCTTGTCAAGCAAACGCAGGATTTTGATGCGGTTAATACCTAATATCTTGGCGATTTCCTGCTGGGTAAGATTCTCAATATAGTAGTACCACGCAATTTTGATCATAAGTTCTTCTTCATAATTATAGTTCGAATCCATATTTAATTCTCCTAACAAGTAAAATAAAACAATTGTTCATTAAACTGAAATATGTTAATTCATAGTATAATTATGATTGTGCAAAATGTCAAGATAAAATGTTTTTGTATAATTTATATAGGTAGAATGACCAAAAAAATAGAAAAAATCTCGAAAAGCTATGTTGACAAATGATAATACGAGTGTTAATATTAGTTCATCACTTGAACAAAAGTACTTGAAGATAACGGAGGGGATAACATGGAGAACAACAAAAAACCAGACGCTGAAAATCTTCTGCAGGTTTGTGATATTTATAAATCCTTTGGTGACAATGCAGTCTTAAAAGGCATGACATTGAGCCTGGCATCTGGAGAAGTTCTTTCTCTTATTGGAGGTAACGGAGCTGGTAAAAGTACCTTAATGAAAATCATTATGGGTATCTATACACACGACAGTGGAAAAGTCATTGTAAATGGAAAAGAAATGACAGCAGGAAAAACAACAGAAGCGTTATCCAGCGGTGTTTACATGGTACCACAGGAACCATTGCTTTTCCCTAATATGACAGTTGAAGAAAATATTCTGATCGGTTTCACAAAACCACAGTCAGAACTTCATAAAGAACTTGTCGATACAATGAAGAAGATCGGTTGGAATCTTGAACTTAATCGTAAAGCCAATACATTGTCAATCGCAGAACAGCAGTTGGTCGAGCTGCTGAGAGGCTTGCTCAGACATGCAAAGATACTGATTCTGGATGAGCCGACAAGTGCACTTACTTTTAAAGAGGTAGAAAGTCTTTTTAAAGTAGTCAAAGACTTGAAAGCACAGGGAATTGGAATTATTTATATCACCCATCGTCTGGATGAGGTGTTTGAGATTTCCACAGACGTTGGAATCATGAGAGATGGTCGAATCACTCTCATGGGAAAGATTGAAGAATTTACAAAAGCAGCCCTTGTAAAAGGCTTGCTGCCAGATGCCACTGATCAGCAGGAAATCGTGAATAAAAATACAGTTGATTACAGCAAAGATCCGGTTCTTGAATTAAAGAACTACAGTGGATATGGATTTAAAGATATTTCCTTAAAAGTATATCCGGGAGAAATCCTTGGAGTTGCAGGTGTTGTAGGTGCTGGAAGAACAGAGATGGCACAGACAATTTTTGGAATGGACAAAGTACTTGGAGGAAAAGTTTATCTGGATGGTAACGACATTACAGGACTGAGCACACAGAAAGTTATGAAAGCTGGTGTGAACTACGTTTCAGAAGACAGACATGCGGATGGAATTTTCAAGATTTCATCGGTTGCCTACAATATTACAAGCGGGGTGTTAAGCGAATCTTTCATGGGAAAAGTTTTCTTAAACCAGAAGAAAGAAAAATCACTCACCCAGCAGTACATTGATGATTTCCGCATCAAAGTTACCGGACAGGAACAGGAAGTTGGAAGCCTCTCAGGTGGTAACCAGCAGAAAGTAGTGATCGGACATGCGCTTGCTACAAATCCGAAGCTGATTATTCTGGATGAGCCGACACGAGGAATCGATGCAGGTGCCAGAACTGATGTCTACAATATTATTAAAGGACTTTCGAAAAAGGGATTGGCTGTACTTTTGATCTCATCTGATATGGAAGAAATTATCGAACTTAGCGACAGAGCAGTGACGATCCATCAGGGCAGATTAAACTGTGAGTTTGACAGAGCAGATATCAATCAGGAGAATTTAACAAAAGCATCCTTTGGTGTTATTGGAAAGGAGAAAGAATCATGAACAGTTTACGGGCAATCTTGAAAAAGAGAGAAATGACAAGTTTCCTTTGTCTGGTCTTGTTATTCATCGTGGTTGGCTGTATCAACCCGGCATTTTTTACAGTAGGAAATATATCCGCATGTTTTAACTCATCTGTTGTGTTTGTCATTATCTCCGTTGGTATGGCATTTACGATCATGATTGGTGAAATCGATGTTTCCGTTGGTTCCTGTATGGGTATGACGGCGGTTGTAGTCGGCACCATGATATGTGATGGAAAGAACTGGATACTTGCATTTATTGTCGGAATCCTGATCGGTGTGATCGTTGGATGCATTAATGGATTTGGTGTTGCAATTATGAAAGCACCTTCCCTGATTTTTACATTAGGTGTAAACGGAATCTTACGTGGTCTGATGTTTATTTACACAGACGGTGCAGATGTTAACAATATTCCAAAAAGCTTTAAAGACATCTCAGCAAAAGCTCTTCCGGGAGTGAGACTTACATATTACTTTATTGGAGCGCTGATTCTTACAATTATCATCCATTTGATCCTTACAAATACAAGAAAAGGAAGATATGTAAAAGCAGTTGGTGATAATGCAGATGGTGCGAAGTTAGTAGGTATTAACCCGGTTGCAACAAAATTTGTTTCCTATATTATATGTTCCGTTATGGCATCTATCGCAGGAATTTTATTCTGCAGCCGTATCGGTATTGTCACAACATCCAGTGGTAATGGTTACGAAATGACAGCAGTTGCCGCATGTGTATTAGGTGGTATCAGTCTTACCGGTGGTGTTGGTAGTGTGATCGGTTCAGCAATTGGTGCTGTAATTATGAGTTCCATCAGTTACCTTTTAGTATTTATGGGATTCTCATCTGATTATAATGATGCAATTACCGGAAGTATCCTGATTGTGATTGTGGTAGTTGACTCTGTAATGCAGATCAGATCAAGAATGAAATTAAGACATGAAAGACTGCAGGCAAGAACGCGGGATGACATGAATACGGAAGAGGGGGATGCATAATGAGCGGAATTTCTTCAAACGAGAAAAAAAGTAAGCATAAGGGAATGCTGAACTGGAATTTGTTTTTGATTGTTGTAATTCTTTTCGAATTTTTGATTTTTGGAGCTGCGAATCAGAAGTTTTTGAATATCTCTTCCATGTTTCGTAGTATGAACGACTTCGTTCCGATTGGAATTATTGGTATTTTTGTCACACTGGTTATGATTACCGGAGGAATCGATATTCAGGCTGGATCAATCGTCGGACTGACCTCTATCATTATTGGTGTTGCATGGCAGGACTGGGGAATGAATATCTGGGCTGCTGTTGTACTTGCAATTGTGATCGCTATCTTATGTGGAACGCTGACTGGATTTTTTATCGCATACTGTGGCGTACAGGCGATGGTCGCAACATTAGGTGGAAGTTTCTTATATGCAGGACTTGCCCTGATGGTTTCCACTTTGAGTGATACACCATCCTACATGGGAATTACAAACTTCCCGGATGCATTCCGAAACATTACCAAATTTAAAATCGGTACAATTTCACCGGGACCGGTTTTGGTATTTGTCATTATTGCAGTGATTATGGGAATTGTGTTACATAAAACCAAGTATGGACGTAAAATTTTCCTTGTTGGTGTCAATCAGAATGCAGGAGAGTTCTCCGGAATTAATACAAAAAGAGTAATTCTTTCTACTTATGTATTGAGTGCTGTTGGTGCAGCAATCGCAGGTATTGTACTTACATCTTATTATAATGTAGCAAAATCTGACCTTGGAAGTACATTTACAATGAATATCATTACGATTGTAGTACTTGGAGGAACTTTATCAACAGGTGGTAAAGGAAATGTATTCGGAACAGTATTGGCAACCATCATTATTGGACTGATCAAATTTGGACTTCCGTTATGCTTTGGTATTAATTCACAGTATCTGGATGCACCAATCGGAATCCTGCTGGTAGTTGTATTGTTAGGACGTGCATTAATGGTTCATCCGGCATTCATAAATTACCGCGCAAAGTTAAAAAATAAGCGGCAGAAAGCAGCTTAGTACAAAATTGTTAGAAAATATCTAAACATACATATCACACATATTAAGGAGGAAATGTAATGAAGAAAAAGATTTTATCAGCATTATTAGTTGGGGCAATGGTATCTTCCCTTTTAGCTGGATGTGGTGGAAGTGACAGTGCAAGCACAAGCGACAACAGCACAAGCGCAGGAAGCTCAGATGCGCAGACAACAGAGCAGGGCTCTTCTGATGCAACAGCAGAGGCATCTGGAATCGAAGGAAAAACAGTAGCATTCATTCCAAAATTAACAGGAAATGCATTCTTCGAAGTTGCAAACGACGGAGCACAGGAATATGCAGAAAAATGGGGAATCACTGTTGATTACATGGGAAGCTCTAACGCAGCAGTAGCAGATCAGGTATCTGTTATTAACCAGGCTATTTCTTCAGGGGTTGATGCAATCTGTATTTCAACTGTAGATGCAGCAGGTGTATCTGATGCATTACAGGAAGCAAAGGATGCAGGAATCATGGTTACAACATGGGATTCTGATGCAAACAGCGATGACAGAACTTTAATGGTTTCTCAGGGAACACCAGAAGTTTTAGGACAGATGTTAGTAGATATGGCAGTTGATGGATTAAAGGAGAGAGGTAAAGATCCTGAAAACGATGAGATTAAATATTGCTGGCACTACTCACAGGCAACTGTAACAGACCAGAACAGCTGGCAGGTAGAAGGCGAGAAGATTATCGCTGAGAAATATCCAAACTGGACAAACGTTTACCCAGACAACTACTACTCAGAGCAGGATGCTGAAAAAGCTATCACAGTTGGTGAAGCTGTATTAGATGCAAACCCAGATATCGATGTTATTATCTGTAACGACTCTACAGCTCTTCCAGGACAGTTACAGGCTGCTGAGAACAAAGGTTACAACAAAGACAACATTACAATTACTGGTTTCGCAACACCAAACGCTGTAAAACAGTATTGTTCAAACGGAACTCTTTACAACTGGGGTCTGTGGGATGCAAAACTTCAGGGTGCTATGGGTTGTTATGTAGCTGCTTACCTTGCAGCAGGTAACACTGTAAAAGTTGGCGACACAATTGACATTCCTGAAATCGGTTCCTGTGAAGTACTTTCCAACGATAGTATTTCAGCTGGCGCAGCAACAGGTGATGAAAACAACGGTGTTGTTCTTCTTCCAGAGCGTCTGGTATTTACCGCAGATAACATGGATGATTATGATTTCTAATTATTAACAAACAAAAGAGAGAAGAATTATTAACTTGTGATATGTATGTAGTAACAAATAGTTTATAGTGAAAAAGGAGATATATCGATGGCAGATTTAGAAGGACTTAAAGTAGCAAAAGATTATCACATTGATACACCATTTGCCAACCAGGATGGCTTTTATGTAAAAGGTGCAAACAGTCTGGATTGGGGAATGAAACGTCATTTAGCAAATATTTTCAATCCAAAGAGTGGAAATACTGTAATGTTTGCTTTTGACCATGGATACTTTATGGGAAGCACAGCAGGATTAGAGAGACTGGATTTATTATTACCAAAGCTGGCACCATATGTTGACTGTTTTATGGGAACAAGAGGTGCTATCCGTACATGCTTAAAACCTGAGTACACCAATGCAATCGCATTGAGAGTTACATCTGGTTCCAGCATGGTTCAGGCTGATTTAAGTCATGAAGTTGTTGCAGTAGATATCGAAGATTCCATCCGCATGAATGCAGATTGTATGGCATCACAGGTATTTATCGGAGCAGACGGACAGTTATCAAGTATTGATAATTTAAGCAAAGTAATCAATGCAGGTATGAGATACAGTGTTCCAACCTTAGGCGTATGTGCTGTAGGTAAAGACATGGAGCGTACCGACAGATTCTTTAAATTAGCTACACGTATTATCGCTGAGATGGGATGCCAGATGGTAAAAACCTATAACTGTGAAAACTTCGAAGAAGTCGTTGCAGCCTGCCCGGTACCAATCGTAGTAGCCGGTGGTAAGAAATTGGCTGAAAAAGATGCTTTGACATTAGCTTATGATGTAATCAGCAAAGGTGCAAGAGGTGTTGATATGGGAAGAAATATCTTCCAGAGCCAGCATCCGGTTGAAATGGCACAGGCTGTTCATAAGGTAGTACATGAAGGCTTTACAGACAAAGAAGCATATGAATTTTACGAAGATCTTATTCATTAATACAATGAGAGAAGAAGGGGCAGGCTGTTTTGGCCTGCCCCTTTTTTGGAAAGAGGATGAGAAATGGTTATCAAAATACTGGAAATGGCATTGCCCGTGCTTATCATGCTGGGGCTTGGATATTTTTGCAAAGCAAAAAATGTGTTTGATGAAAAAGGGCTGCTTGGCTTAAAAGCGTTCATCAGCAATATTACGCTGCCGGTGGTATTATTCAATGCATTTTTGTGTGCAGAGTACAATGCGAAAATTGTAGTGTTGTTTGTTTTGATTTATGTGGGCTATCTGCTTGCAATCGGTACAGGACTTCTGCTGAATAAAACAGGGAAAAGCTGTTCTGTGTTTATGCCGTTTCTGTTGGCGAGTGCGGAAGGCGGAATGCTCGGATATGCGCTTTACGGACTGATCACTGGAACGCAGACCGGATTTGCGGCAGTTGATCTGGGACAGACTGTTTTTGCATACACGGCATTTCTTGCACTGTTAAAAATGACGGATGGAAAGAAAGTCACCGCCAGAAATCTCCTGGGCAATATGTTTTCCAATAAATGTTTCTGGGGCATGCTGCTTGGTATTATCTGTGGGGCAACCGGAATTGGAAAACTTGTCTTAAACAGCAGTGTCGGCGGAATCGTTACTTCGGTCATCAGTATGATCGCAGCACCGACGAGCGCAATCGTACTTCTTGTTGTTGGATATGAATTAAATATGAAACGTGAGTTGATGAAAAAAGTACTTATTACAGTTGTAACACGTCTGGCAATCATGGCAGTACTTTTAGTGGCAGTGAGTGCAATTGTCACAGGAATTTTCGGATACGACAAAGAACTTGAAGTTGCGTTGATGGTGTTATATTCGCTTCCGGCACCGTTTATCATTCCAATGTTTGCAGACCTCGGAGACGACAGCGAATATGTTTCGACGACGCTTTCGGTCAATACTGTCGTCACGATTATTCTGTTTGTGTTTATCTCGGCATTCTATATTATGTAGGGAATATTTTTATTGAGAAACTGCGTGAAGAAAACGATTTATTAGTTGCATTTATGTGTAGATTCTCTTATATTAGTATAAGAACATCAAATCTGAGGGGATTTAGATGAGAGAAAGGATATCAAACAAGATGATGGAGAAAGAGAACTTTAATGTTGTAGATATCTTTGGAGAAAATGTATTTAACGATTCTGTCATGCAGGCTCGTTTACCAAAGAAAGTTTACAAAAAACTTCACGAAGTAATGGAGGAAGGAAAAGAATTAGACCTCGAGACCGCAGATGTCGTTGCTCATGAGATGAAGGAGTGGGCAATTGAAAAAGGTGCAACACATTATACGCACTGGTTCCAGCCGTTAACCGGAGTTACGGCAGAGAAACACGATTCTTTCATTACTGCGCCTATGGAAAACGGCAAGGTTTTGATGAGTTTTTCGGGAAAAGAATTAATTAAAGGTGAACCGGATGCATCATCTTTTCCATCCGGTGGATTAAGAGCGACTTTTGAGGCGAGAGGATATACAGCATGGGACTGTACTTCCCCGGCATTTGTCAGACAGGACGCAGCAGGCGCAACACTCTGCATTCCGACTGCATTCTGTTCCTACACAGGAGAAGCGCTTGACCAGAAGACACCATTGCTTCGTTCCATGGAAGCAATCAACGTGCAGGCACTGCGTCTGATCCGTTTATTCGGAAACACAACCTCTAAGAGAGTAACTCCTTCGGTAGGACCGGAGCAGGAATACTTTATTGTAGACAGAGAAAAATATTTACAGAGAAAAGACCTGATCTTTACCGGACGTACTTTGTTTGGTGCAATGCCTCCAAAAGGACAGGAAATGGATGACCATTACTTTGGAAGCATCCGCGAGCGTATCGCATCCTATATGAGAGATGTCAATATTGAACTTTGGAAGCTTGGCGTGTCCTCGAAGACACAGCATAATGAGGTCGCACCTGCACAGCATGAAC
>ENA-OPBS01001089-OPBS01001089.1-human-gut-metagenome-genome-assembly--contig:-NODE-1089-length-21668-cov-2.466895_pt1 | contig 21668 bp, 9 predicted proteins | sample MGYA00241074_ERZ501463 | MGnify/ENA primary metagenome ERZ501463 (study PRJEB25962, sample SAMEA2042578) | human gut metagenome | biome: human gut; feature: human-associated habitat; material: faeces...
GATAAGAGTTATACGAAACTCCATAGGGCAACGGCCATAACGCCTCAAAACGGTGTTTATTACGGTCATTTACTCCCACATAGTGGACATTTCCTTTAATTCTTGTTTTATGTTCCATTCTTCAGTTATTAAGTGGTAAACTTATCATCTGCAAAAATAATCCTTTTTTCCGAATCCTTATACTTCTTGCCTTGATAAGCATCTCTTTCTTTCATTCTTTTTTGTAAACGTGCCACAAATTCATAATTTTTCAATCCCCAATCCGGTGCTATTAATAATTCTTTAGGAGATTGAGAAACAAAACGTTCCACCACCATATCAGGTCGGAGGTGTTCTATATAATCGATTACCAGATCAATATATTCGTCCACTTCCGTAAACAGATGGAAATCGTCCGGAACTTCAGCATACTCATGCGCCATTCGAGTACCCCGAATCAACTGTAACTGATGAATTTTAAGGGTAGATAGAGGCAATCGGGAAAGGATTCCGGCTTGCTCCACCATCGTTTCATGCGTTTCTCCCGGAAGTCCAAGAATAATATGCCCACCTGTCAAAATACCACAGGCAGCCGTTCGTTCTACAGCCTCCACTGTTTCCGCATACGTATGCCCACGGTTGATACGTTGCAAAGTTTTATCACAAGTACTTTCTATACCATATTCTACCATGAGGAAAGCATGTTTATTCAGTTCTTCCAGATAATGCAACAGTCCTTCCGGCATACAATCCGGCCGGGTTCCAATCACTAGCCCTACAACACCGTCAACCTTTAAAGCTTCTTCATATTTGCGTTTTAGCCCCTCCAACTCCGCATACGTATTTGTGTATGCTTGAAAATAGGCTAAATACTTCATCTCCGGATATTTGTGTGCAAAAAAGTATTTTCCTTCCTGCAACTGAGTAGTAATGGACTTCTCCGTCCGACAGTAATCGGGATTAAAAGTTTGATTGTTACAATATGTACAGCCTCCCCACCCTTTCGTTCCATCCCGGTTAGGACACGTAAACCCAGCATTTAATGATATCTTTTGTACTTTATAAGAAAAGTATTTCCTCAAAAACGTTGGAAAGTCATTATATAATATAGGTGTGGACATATTTACTCCCTTCTTTTAGTATTTAATCGGCAAACATAAGAAAAATCAGTGAGTTACAGAAAGTTAGTGCAAAATATCTTCAATATATTAAATATTTCATAATTACCATAAGATAAATTAATAAATATTGCGATTCAAAAAATTATTTAATTAGTTTTGCCATGATTTTAGGCATTGACGGGAGGATACTTGTGAAAGTCTTGTGCAATTTATTCCCCAATTATGATTTCATCTCACCATACCCCATGCAACTCTCGTCAATAAAATTATCCTCTCTATATTCCAAATAAGAATATGGAGAGGATTTTTAATTCATCAATAGAAAACAAATGGCAAAGGAACAAAGAATAGAAAGAAGAAAATTACTAATCTGCATTTTGGTCTTGAACGATACCATGCACCAAACTATTCATGTACATTTCCAAATTAGTATATTTGCCATTTACATCAATCATTTTCTTATTTCCATCCGAGCTATCATTGGGATCTAAGCCATACTCTATTTCCCATTCATCCGGTATACCATCACCATCAGAGTCTATCACACAACGTTTAGTATCCAATGATAATTCCGGCCATGAATTACTTCCTAATTCTATTATATCGTTCGGTGTATTGATATACCCATCTAAATTGCCGGAAGCAGTGTAAGATGCCCCCCGATTTTTCACATCCTTTATAACCAGATTATCTACTTTATCCCTATAATCACAACACCCAACATATTTCATTACTTTATTATAAGCAACTTCTGCCGTATGGGTAGTCACTGTCCCGTAATCCAATGGCTTAGATAATTTCAACCCAACTTGAGCAGCCCTTGTCCACATATTATCCACTTTGTCATCATTCGTTTGTTGGGCATACACTCCATTCGTCCAATTATCTACAGTCACTCCACTATTACCCTCCATCACATTTCCATCAATGTAAAAGGTTCCCCATTTTTGTGCATACGGTGCAAAAGAAGGGTTCTTCTGAACATATTCCTGTGTATAGATTCCTATTTTAGCAATACGGTACTGTACTTTAGAAGAAGCCTTGTCCGTAGCAGGTCCTGGTTTATAATAATTATTCACGAGATTGACATGTTGGTCTTCCCCTCCATAGCAACCTTCACCTGCCCAATTATAAAAAACGTTATTACGAATATCCACACATTCTGTCAGAGCTAACGTAGTAGGACGAGGTCCCAAACGTGGGACACGGCTCTCGCAATGTGCAATCATATTATGATGATAGGAAGCATAATGACCACCCCAGTTTCCTCCAAACCCATGCGGTTTATCTTTCGAAGGAGTATCACGTAACGCCTGAGCAGCCAAACACCATTGCACTGTCGAGTTTTCCATTCCATATACAGATAGGCATTCATCCGTGCACCAACTGATAGAACAATGGTCTACTATAATATTCTTTTTATCCATCCCACCTAATCCATCCGAGTCTAAATTTACATTTCCAGGACGAAAACGCATAAAACGAATAATTACATTATTAGAATTGATTACAAAGTCATAATCAGCAATGCAAATACCACCTGGAGAAGTTTGTCCAGCTATTGTCAAATTATCATTTGTTGTTTTTAACTGAGCTTTTAGTTTAATTGTACCTGCCACATCAAAAACGATTGTCCTTGCTCCTTTTTGAGTAAGCGCCCAACGGAAAGAACCTTTTTGAGGATTAGTAGGATTATCCTCCAATGTAGTAACATGATACACACTCCCTCCTCGCCCCCCTGTAGTACTTCGTCCATGTCCTTCTGCACCGGGGAAAGCTAATAATTGTCCATAATCCAACTTCTTTATTGCAGTAGGAATATTCTCTCCTTGATTACCAAATTCATCATGAGACTCCGTGTTTTCATTAGAACAAGCCCAAACGCCACAAAGAGGTAGAATGGTAATACATAAAAAATAAAAATACTTTTTCATCATTCAAATTACATATTATTAGATTAATGTTTTCTTTCAGACGGCACAAAGGTAAAAGAGTAATGGAAAGAAGATGTTGAAATATTGTTTTTTCTAGAGATACTACTCTCAAAGTACTAAATAACAAAAAATACGAAGCGAAAAACAAATATTACACATAGCTATATTTACATTCATATACTTTTGTAGCGATAAATAAACACAGAAAAAGAAAGTGATACAGCTAAATCAAATTAATAACTATTTATAAACATGCAAAGAATGTCTAACAAAGTGGAAAACATGCGTACCTTGCTGTTAATGCTATTTGCAGCAATATCGCTCAGCGTATCTGCACAAACAATTACTGTAAAAGGTAATGTGAAAGATACCAGTGGAGAGCCTGTTATTGGCGCTTCCGTTGTTGAAAAAGGTAATACGACCAACGGTACGATTACAGATCTGGATGGCAACTTTTCCATCAAGATTGATGGGAAGAAAACATTGGTTATTTCATACATAGGTATGAAAACTCAAGAAATTGCAATTCAAGGTAAAAAAGTAATTAACGTACAGATGACTGATGATTCTAAAGCATTGGATGAAGTAGTCGTAATCGGTTATGGAACAGTTAACAAAAGAGATTTAACAGGATCGGTAGCTTCTGTCAATTCCAAGGACCTGGCAGTTGTTCCGGTATCCAGTGCCACCGAAGCCCTTACTGGAAAACTTGCAGGGGTAAGTATTACAACAACCGAAGGAGCTCCTGATGCAGACGTAAAAATTCGTGTTCGCGGTGGTGGTTCTTTATCCCAAGATAATTCACCTTTATATATTGTAGACGGTTTTCCGGTTTCAAGTATCAGTGACATTGCCCCATCCGAAATACAAAGTATTGATGTTTTAAAAGATGCATCATCCACTGCTATTTATGGTGCCCGTGGTGCAAACGGTGTTATTATCATTACTACAAAAAGTGGCAAAGAAGGGAAAGTACAAGTTGATTTCGGTGCCTCCTATGGTTTCAAAAAGGTTACTAAACTCAATAAAGTTATGAGCCCATACGACTATGTGGCTTATCAATATGAAACCGGAAGAACGGAAGAATACGGTCTTTTTGAAGATATGGATATTTGGAAAACAATGGAAGGTACTGATTATCAGGATGAGATATTCGGACGTACCGGCAACCAAGCCCAATATAACCTGAATGTCAGTGGCGGCAGCAAGCAATTAAAATATAACATCAGCTATGCTCACAATGACGAAAAGAGTATAATGTTAGGGTCAGGTTTCAATAAAGACAATGTGAATGCTAAGATCAATTCAGAATTAAACAAGTGGCTTTCTTTAGATTTCAACGTACGTATGAGCTACAGTACACTAGATGGTCTGAGTGGAGGTGCTGACACGAACGAATCAAATGCGGCTAATTCCATTGTAGCCAATGCCACCCGTTTCCGCCCGGTCAATCCAATGACGTATGACGCAAGTGATGATGAAGCAAATAATGCCTATACCACAAAGAATCCATTAGAACGCCTATTAGGAGTATATAAGAAAAAGACTACTTTCAATCAGAATTATAATGCAGGCGTCAACTGGAAACCATTCAAAAACTTCACATTCCGTTCTGAATTCGGTTACGGATGGAAGTATGAAGATACTGATCAGGTTTGGAATGCCGATGGTGCACAAAATTCAAAGTTAGGCTATAACGGACAACCGCAAGCTGTATTCACTAGAGTTACTACTAAAAACTGGCGTAATGCAAATACATTGACATACGATAACAAAAAGCTGTTTGGAGGACGTGATAGAATCAATGTACTTTTAGGACACGAAGTAAGTAGTAACGAAAAAAAGACATTGGAGAATACTTCTGTCGCATTTCCTACCAGCATGAGCATTGAAGAAGTTTTGTCTACTGCCGGTGCAGGAACAGCATTACCCAATCAAACAACACTTGCTGCCAAAGAAAATCTGCTTTCTTTTTTCGGTCGAGCCAACTATACATTAATGGACAAATACCTTCTCACCGTAACCGTTCGTGCAGATGGTTCCAGTAAATTCGCCAAAGGCAATCAATGGGGAGTATTCCCATCAGCTGCATTGGCATGGCGTATATCTGATGAACAATTCATGCAAAACACGCGCAATTGGCTTTCTAGTCTGAAATTACGTTTAAGCTATGGTACTGCAGGTAATAACCGTATCAATTCAGGACTGACATATACAGCATATTCACTGTCAAGCAATACTGCCCGTGCTCCTTTCTTCAATGGTGATCGCACCAGCATGATGGAATTGGGCAGTTATCTATACAATCCGAAATTAAAATGGGAAACAACCGTCACAAGAAACTTTGGTATCGACTACGGATTCTGGAATAATCGTTTATCCGGTTCTATTGACCTTTATTGGAATACAACCAACGACTTGCTCATGAAAACGGAAATACCGGCTAATGCCGGCTATAACTACCAATACCAAAATTTCGGAAGTACCTCCAATAAAGGTGTAGAACTATCTATGAATGCGATCATTGCTGACAAGAAGAAGTTTGGACTGAATTTTAATTTCAATATTTCCTACAACCGTAACAGGATTGAGAAACTAAATACGGACAATCCGTGGCAAAGTAGCGGTTGGGGCGGAAGTACCATCGCAAAATATGAGGATTTCCGTGTAGAAGAAGGCGGACGACTTGGAGAAATTTGGGGATACAAAACCAACGGATTCTATACAGCCTATGACCCTGTAACAAATCCGGAAGGCGAACTAATCCTAAACGGAACAAACTGGGTATTGAAGGACGGTCTGAAAGACAATAGCGTAAACATTACAGGCGGAAGTTATTTCCCCGGAGGATTAAAAGTAGAATGTGATGAGAATGGAGAACCGATCAAACAAAAGCTAGGTAACACAGTAGCTCCGGTTTATGGTGGTTTTGGCTTCAATGGTCGCGCCGGTAACTTTGATTTCACTCTCTTCTTCAATTTCTCTATTGGAAATAAGATTGTTAATGCCACCAAACTAGCTACCTCATTCTTTGCCGGAACTTCATACGGTTACAACCTGAATGAAGACTTCTGTTCTGGAAAACGCTACACTTGGATTGATCCGACAACCGGCTATAATTTAGGCAAATCTATAAGTTCAGACGCACTTGCTTACTATGGTGGTGAAGCAGGAATCATATCACGCTTGAATCAAATCAATGCAAATGCCAGCATTTACAATCCGGTAGCCGTCACTCAAATGCAGTTGACAGACTATGCTGTTGAAAATGCCTCTTTTTTACGTGTGAACAACATTACCATCGGTTATTCACTTCCTAAGTCATGGATTCGCAAATGTTATATGCAAAACGTACGAATCTACGTAACCGGGTATAATCTTTTCTGCCTGACTAACTACTCCGGTACCGATCCGGAAGTTGATACCAGCAGCAAACGAAATCCGATGACTCCAGGTATTGACTATGCTGCTTATCCGAAAAGCCGTTCATTTGTCGGTGGTATTAACGTAACATTCTAATTCTAACACAAAGGAGATTATTTTATGAAAAAGATAGCAAAGATATTATTTCTGTCCGCCAGCCTTTTCTGCACTACGGCTTGTTCGGACTTCCTAGACCAGACAGCACCATCCGAACAACCCGGAGAAAATGTATTTGAATCTACTTTCTTCACAGAACTGGCAGTCAATAAGCTTTATGGACTTATGACACAAGATGCCACATACTCTCGTGACATACCTATCGTTCTGAGTACAAATTCAGATTGTGAACTGGTTGATGGTCTAGGAACTGATGCCAACAATACAACTCACGAACGTGGTGCAATGAATTACAATGTAAGTCCGGGATGGTCAAAACTGTCCAATGTATGGGATGCTATGTATTCAATTATTGAAAATGCAAATCTGATTGTTGAAGGAATTAATAAGAGCTCCTTATTAACGTCAGGTGACAGTGACCAACGGGCGATGGAACGTTTCAAAGGTGAAGCGTTGACAATACGTGCTATGGTCTACTTTGACTTAATCCGCCTTTTTGGCGATATACCTTATAAAAGCGAGTCTTCCAACCCGAATTTGGGCAATGTTTACTTAGGGAAAAGTGATCGGGATGTTATCATGGATGAGCTGATTAAAGATTTGGAAACAGCAATTACCCTATTACCATGGGCAGGAGAAGTTTCTGCATACACTACAGAACGGGTGACTAAAGGATATGCCCATTCCTTATTGGCAAATATCGCTTTGTCAAGAGCCGGATGGAGTATTCGTGAAGAACAGAAGAACGGCTATGTTACCGCAGACAAAAACTCGGATCCGGTCTATCCTACCCAACGTTGCGATGACGCTACCCGCACCAAGATGTATGAATTGGCACTGAAACATCTGGCAACTGTCATAGATAATGGCACCCACCAGTTAAATCCATCATTCGCCAATGAATGGTATTTGATCAACCAACGCCAATTGGATGAAACTTATCGTGAAAACATCTTCGAAATACCGATGGGATTAGGAGTCAGTGGCGAACTAGGCTACACAGTCGGCGTACGAATGAACGGTTTTAGTACTTTATACGGTGAACAAGGAAACTCCTCCGGTAAACTTAAGATGACAGCTCCATACTTTTGGTCTTTCCAGGATGGCGACCAACGTCGTGACATTACTTGCTGTAACCTGCAATTAAAAACAGAGAACAATGTTCTAAAAGAAAAAATGCTCGGTAATACACCATTCGCCATTTACTGTGGAAAATGGGACATTCGCCAAATGAATGAAGAATGGCGTCAAGTTGCCATCGCTACAGGTAAAGCCAAATGGATGTCCGGTATTAACTGCGTCCGGATGCGTTATTCCCAAGTATTATTAATGTATGCCGAAACCCTAAACGAATTGGCCAGTGGTCCTGACGGAACTTACAACGGAGCCTCCACCCGTATTAGTACCGCTAGAAAAGCATTGGAATTGGTACATACACGTGCATTTGCAGATGCAAACAAATCTGAAGCCGAAAATTATATTGCTGCTATCAATGGAAAGGAAGACTTTTTTGAAGCAATTGTAGACGAGAATGCTTGGGAATTGGCTGGAGAAGGTTTCCGCAAATATGACCTGATTCGCTGGAATTTATTGATTGATAAAATCAAACAGTTTAAAAGCGATTATGAAAGCCAACTGTTTTCTAGTAAGAACTCATATCCGGAAAAAATTTATTTCAACTATTCCAATGACGACAAGACGAGCATAGACATCAGCAGCGTCACTTGGCATGGTATTCCTAGTGGAAAAAGTAGCAGCGATTATGATGACAACAACAATTTTTGGGGAAAGGAACGGACAGATACCAAAGGACAAGCTCAGTTGACAGTCAATTTACCTTCCATTTCCAGTGGACTAGTAGGAGATAATGTAGCAGTTATCAACCGTTACTTACTGCCAATCGCATCTACTACGATCTCCGCTTCTAACGGAATGTTACATAATTCATACGGATTTTCAGACTAATACCTAATCAATAAGTAATCATGAAAAAATTAACACATATTATAAAAACAGGAGCCTTCGCACTCCTCACTTCTCTAAGTGTTGCCGCTTGCATAGACGGTAACGACTGGGAAACCATTAGTGGTAACCGACTGTTCGGTACTACAAGCTTCTCTGTGGAACCGGCTGCAATAACAGCTGAAGCTAAATGGGACGCAACCCCCAATACCGAATATTACATCATCGAAGCAAGCAGGGAACAAATGGATGATAATATGCCAATGGGCAGTGCTTCAGGTAGTATCGTATACGGTGAAGACCAATCAATCAAAAAATCGCCTTATACCCTGACCGGTCTGTTAGGTGAAACGACCTATTATCTACGCATCAAATCCGTAGCAAGTGGAAAAGAATCCCGTTGGATATATTTGGAAGACGGAACATTCGAAACTTCGAAAGAAGAAATATTAGGTATCATTCCAAGCGAAAACATTACGGAAGAAACCATTTTAATTACTTGGGAAGCCGGTCTGGAAGTAACGCATTTCATCATCAAAGCAGGAATAGATGCTCCTATAACAAAAGAAATAACTTCGGAAGAAGTCGCTGCCGGACAGAAACTGATTGAAGGATTACTGCCGGGAACAGAATATACATTCTCCATCTATAATGGAGAAATTAAGCGTGGCGAAACTACAGCGATGACAGTAATGCCCGAAATGGTAGATTTCACAAGTGTTACGCCTACCAAAACATCTGTCAGCCTTGTTTGGGATCCCGAAGCTATCCAAACCGGTTCCACGACAGTTTCTCATTATGCATGGTGCGGAGGAGACAGAACACCAAGCGTCAGTGATCATTATACTGCATTAACAGCTGAACAAATCAGTCAAGGACAATTGAATTTTGATGGACTTGAGCCTAGCACAACTTATACAGTAGCTTTAATGAGAGGAACGTACGTTCGTGCACTGACCACCTTTACAACAGCAAAAGGCATTCCTAGTGGATATACCCTTGTTTCAGTTACTGATATCACCACATGGAATGAGGCTATTAGCAAAACCGGAAAGGTGGCTGTCCTTATACCGGAAAACACAGACCTTGATTTAACCGGAATAACTCCCGAAATTCCACAATCTATTACTTCACTATTGATATGGGGAGCTGATATAGAGGGTAATCCCACTAATACCAAACCGAGTATCAAGACTAAAGGATTCAATTTCAACGGAACATTAGGCACTGTAGAATTCTACAATTTACATTTATATTCCAATGGTTCTGCTGGAAACTATATAGTCGATCAGAAAAAAGCCGATAACAATATCACTAATTTTTCTATAGAGTCATGTGTCATTGATGAAGCTCGTGGATTATTCCGTATTAGAAATACCGGAGTTTGGCAATCTATCACAATAAAAGATTGCGATTTAAACGGAATAGGAAGTTATGGACTTTTCGCATTAGAGGGAGGTACTATACAAACAATCTCCTTAAATAATTCCACCTTATATAATCCAACCAAAATTATAAAAGCCAATCAAACTACTGGTATAACCCTCAATATTGATTATTGTACAATATACGGAGCTAGCTATGTATTAATTGACGGTCAATCTGGTAGTATTAATATAAATGCAAGAAATATCCTTGTCGGAGGTTTGACCACAAACAAAGTATTCGAAAAAGGAGCAACCATCGTTACAGAAGAGAATATATTTACAACATCTGAAAGTAGCTACGAAAGCGGAAAATCATGGGGTGAAATGTTGACTATACCAGCAACCGATCTTTTTGAGAATCCCGCGAACGGTGACTTCACCGTAAAAATAGACACCTATAAAACTTACGGTGACCAACGTTGGAATAAATAACAATAAAAAGACAACTTATGAATACAAAATATATTTATAAAATAAGCAATTACCTATTCATTTGTATGCTGGCATTAGCTGTTTTCGCATGCAAAGACGATGATAATTCAGAAGACACGAGCGCATTGACGCTCGTATCTTCCAACATTACAGAAGGTGCCACACTGGAAAGTAACAGTGGCTATGTAGAACTGACTTTCAACAAGAAAGTTCGCCAAGCCCCCAATACATCCATCACATTCAATGATGCCGATATACGAATTATCATTCTTAATAATGTGGTGCGCTATAAATACAGCACATCAGACAATACAGACTGTACCTTTAAAATACCTTCCGGAGCATTGCTCGATTATAGCGGAAACCCGTATCAGGGACTGACTCTGAATTTCAAGATCATGGAAGAAGCGATCACCCCAAAACTGTTCGACGTTATAGTCGATCCTAATGGAAAAGGTGACTATACCAGTATTCAGGATGCCATTGATGCTGTTCCAAGCAACCGTACGGAACCTTATCTTATTTTTGTTGCGAATGGGACTTATGAAGAATTCATCAATGTTCCCAAAATCAAGCCTTTCATACATTTGATCGGACAGGACAAAGAAAAGACAATCATCGCACGTAAGTTAACCAGTGCCAGCAATGCTACCGGTGACGGCGGAGAAGAAGCATGGCAGTATTCGTGGAGAAACGAGGCTAACCAAAGCCAAAGATTCCAAGAAGCTGTAACTATGATCTATGCTACCGATTTTTATGCAGAAAATATATCTTTTGTGAATACATGGGGAACAGAAAAACTGATCGGTCCTATGGCGGAAGCAATGTACACAGCCAATGACAGAATTGCTTTCTACAATTGTAAATTCAGATCTTTCCAAGATACATGGCAAACCAAAGTACAGTCTTCATCTGAGAATGGTATCAATGCCAGACATTATGCCAGTGATTGCTGGATAGAAGGCGCCGTTGACTATTTCTATGGAAACGGAAACGTATTGATAGAAAACACGACCTTATACAATGTACGCTACGGAAGTGTTATAACTGCCGCTAATCATACTACCGGCACAAATTGGGGATATGTATTCAACAATTGCACAGTTGACGGTATCAACAAAGTAGATCCTGACAAATATGGAACAGAAAGCCTCGACTATCAACCGAGTAAAGGAACTGCTCAAACATTAGGAAGACCCTGGCAGAACAATCCTATCATTGTATTTCTAAACACCAAACTGAAATTCGACATTGATCCTGCCGGATGGAGAGATATGGGCGCCGTACCTGCTTTGTATGCTGAATACAACACGACGGACAAAAAAGGAAAGGCGGTAGATATGAGTCAGCGAAAGACTAAATACACTATCAATGGTACATCATATAATTATGAAGGTAAAACCGAATTAAGTTACTCCGAATACATTAAATATACTTACGAGAACATTGTAAACGGTTCAGACGGCTGGAATCCCAAGAAGTTTATGGAACAATTGGAAACCCCGGAAAATGTATCACTCAACGGAACGACCTTAAGTTGGGACGCCCGTTACAAAGCAATCTGTTACCTGATCTTCAAGGCAGACGGAAGTTTTGAAGGACAAACGACTGACACTTCTTTTACCGTAAGTGATGCAGATGCAACCTACACCGTAAAAGCCGCCAACAAATACGGAACTCTTAGTGAATAAACAATCAATAAAATATTAAAGTTATGCACAAGTTATTATTCGGAGCATTTCTTTCCGGTTTACTAATTTCATTCGCAGCCTGTTCGGAAGACGAAGCGAAACTCACCAACAGTTATCAGTATTTTCCCGGAAATTCAGATAAGACAGAAGAACCTAATGATGAAGAGTTAATAGACTATCCAACACCTGACCGTACCAAAATAGCAGCCTTTCCCGGAGCATTCGGGGCTGGCCGCTACACAACAGGAGGTGCGGGAGGCAAAGTCTACACAGTAACGTCACTTGCAGACAATGGTGCAGTAGGAACTCTGCGCTGGGCACTCAACCAATCTGAAACTCGCACTATTGTATTTGCAGTCAGTGGAATCATCGACCTGCAACAAAACCTGACTATACAAAAAGGAAATGTAACCATCGCCGGACAAACAGCCCCCGGTGACGGTATCTGCCTGAAAAGATATCCGGTTATTCTAGAGGCTGACAATGTTATCATACGTTTCATGCGTTTCCGTCTAGGAGACGAGCAAATCAATAACGAAGAAACCAAAGACGCGGATGCCATTTTCGGCAGGAATCAAAAGAACATCATCATAGACCACTGTTCTATGAGCTGGTGCACAGACGAATGCGCTTCTTTTTATGGTAACACTAATTTCACAATGCAGTGGTGTCTCATTGCCGAAAGTCTTGCCAACAGCATACATCCGAAAGGGGCTCACGGTTACGGTGGCATTTGGGGTGGTTCTCCCGCCACTTTCCACCACAACCTATTAGCTCACCACGTCAGTCGTACTCCCCGTCTATGCGGAAGTCGTTATAGCAACTCGCCCGACAATGAAAAGGTAGACGTACGCAATAACGTATTTTACAATTGGGGAGCAGGCAACGGAGGCTATGCCGGAGAAGGAGGAAATTACAACTTCGTCAACAATTATTATAAGCCGGGTGCTGCTACCAACACGAAGAAAATTGTCATTAACCGTATTGTCGCTCCAGGTCCCGATGATGGAACTAACAACCAGGCAAAAGGCGTATGGGGAGTATTTCATCTGAAAGGAAACTATTTTGACGATACGTCAGCCGCTCTTGACCAAAGCAACAAATCACTTATTGCAGAAGTCAACAATGACAATTGGGTAGGTTTTCAGCCAAACCAGAAAATCAGTGTCAACGGTGTGGATGAAACCATTCCTTATCCAAACAATGATGAAAATGCATTAAAATCACAAACGGAATTTGTTATTTCAAATGATGTCAGTACCTTTACACAATCAGCGCAAGAGGCTTACGCAGATGTATTAAAGTATGCCGGAGCTTCTTATAAACGTGACGCTGTAGATACGCGTATCATACAAGAGACACAGGAAGGGAGCTACACATACCCAGGAAGCAATGGAGGCAAATTCGGAATCATCGATTCACAACAGGATGTAGGCGGATGGCCTACTTACCAATCAGAAAGTGCTCCACTAGATACTGACGGCGATGGTATTCCTGACAGCTGGGAGACAGCAAACAAGCTCAATCCCAATGATACATCCGACGGCGTAAAATACCAATTGAGTGCTGAATACACAAATTTGGAGGTATACATAAACGACCTAGTCAAGAACTTATATCCGATAAAATAAAAATCATATTATGAACAAAGTATTATTAGGAACACTCTGCATATTATTCATGCTTCCCCTTTCTGCAAGTGCTGCAATAATAGGGGAAAATTGTCCTAGTCCCATCGACCGCTCCAAAGTCCCCGCCTTTCCCGGAGCCGATGGAGCCGGTAAATACACCACAGGCGGTGCCGGTGGCGCAGTCTACACCGTCACCTCCTTAGCCGACGACGGTTCAAAGGGAACACTCCGCTGGGCTATCAATCAAAAAGGTCCGCGTACCATTGTTTTCGCGGTCAGCGGGATCATTGAACTCCAGAAATCATTGAAAGTGAATAACGGAGACCTGACTATTGCCGGTCAGACAGCACCGGGCGATGGTATATGTCTGAAGAACTATACATTCTCCATCCAAGCGGACAACGTGATTGTCCGTTTTATCCGTTCGCGTATGGGAGTTGGCATCAAGCAAAAAGGTGACGATGCCATGAACGGAACAAAAGCGCATCAGAATATCATCATCGACCACTGCTCCATGAGTTGGAGCACGGACGAATGCGCCACATTCTATGACAACCGTAACTTCACCCTCCAATGGTGTATCATCAGCGAAAGCCTTGCCAACTCCATTCATGAAAAAGGAGCACACGGCTACGGAGGTATATGGGGCGGTCAAGGAGCTTCTTTCCACCACAATCTGCTAGCACACCACACCAACCGCACACCGCGTCTCTGCGGAAGCCGTTATACCGGCAAGCCGGAAGAAGAAAAGGTAGACCTGTTCAATAACGTAATATACAATTACGGCAGTGACGGAGCATACGCAGGAGAAGGCGGTTCGTACAATTTCATCAACAACTACTACAAGCCGGGACCTTTCAGTGCCACCAAAGGTTCTTACAAACGCCTGTTCACCGCATACGCCGATGACGGAAAGAACAATAATAAAGCCGGAGTTCACGGAGTGTTCTATTTTGACGGCAACTATATGGATCCTACCTGTTCCAGCCTGACAGACAAACAAAAGGAAGCTCTCTACAAAGTGAACCGGGACAATGCTTACGGATTGGTTATCAAAAAGGAATTCGCACCCGAAGACGAGGTTCTCTCTTCCAAAATATTTGATATAGCCGAACGCGCCTCATTGCAACCTGCCAAGAAAGCGTACAAGGATGTTCTCGAATTTGCCGGAGCTTCTTATCGCCGCGACGCGGTAGACCAACGCATCGTGGAAGAAACAAAGAAAGGGAAGTATACTTACGAAGGTTCTCATGGCAGCACCAACGGAATGATCGACCAACCGAAAGATGTAGGCGGATGGCCAGAATATAAAACAACCACCGCACCTGCCGACACAGACGGTGACGGTATGCCTGACGAATGGGAGAAAAAGAACGGATTGAATCCGAATGATCCTGCTGACGGGACGGTTTATGGACTTAGCAAAGAATACACCAATCTGGAAGTCTACATGAACAGCCTGGTCAATCACTTGTTTCCTCAAAAGTAAATTCCGCGATACCACAATCGGATAAAACGCAGGATTAACGCGGATTTTCGCAGATCAGACTCCAGATTAAGAGTTTATCTTTGCGAAAATTCGCGTTAATCCGCATTTAAACAAATCCTATTTTCCCTGTTTCTTATCCCTATATTCAGTCGGTGTCATCCCCACTTGCGCTTTGAAACACTTGCTGAAATATCGCGGATCATTAATACCCACCATATACGAAATCTGCGTCATATTAAACTCACCCGTCTCTATCAACTGCACGGCACGCTTCATACGCATCTCCTTTATAAACTCAATAGGCGCCAGTCCCGTCAAGGTCTTCAGTTTCTTAAAGAATACCGAACGGCTGACTGCCAGTTCACTGACCAGATCGTCGACAACCAACTCTCCGTTATCCATATTCTTTTCCATCAGTTCGACCAACTTATCCATAAACTTACGATCGTTGGGAGACATCACCGGAACCTCCGACACCTGTCCGTCCACATCGTTCTTTTGTGCTTCGGAGGTACCCCCGACAACCGTTTCGGACGTTGTGGATACACCGGACAAACTACCGTTCGAGTCCGCAACCGGTATATTCAGCAAATTCTCCCGATAGAAACTCTGCAACTTCTTTCGCTGCGACAGCAAGTTCTCCACACGCGCCTGCAAATAAGTCGCACTGAAAGGCTTCGTTATGTAATCATCCGCGCCATATTCCAACCCCTCCAATTTACTCTCGATCGTAGTCTTGGCCGTCAACAAGATAATAGGTATATGGCTGGTCATCATATCCGCCCGGAGTTCACGCGTCATCTCAATACCATCCTTCTCCGGCATCATGACATCGCTGATAATAATATCCGGTACATACTTCAACGCCTTGCTCCATCCTTCCATACCATCAGCAGCCTCCACCACCCGATAATTCGAAGCGAATATGCTACGCAAAAATACCCGCAACTCTTGATTATCCTCTACTAATAACATCAGTTCCTTAGCGTTTCCCTCTTCCGTTTCCTGTTCTTCTTCCACAGAAGAAGCGGTCCCCACCTCCTCTGCGTCCGCAACCAACCTTTCGGACTGAATGGAGGAATTGGCCAAATCCACCACCTGTCCCATTTCCATCGGAGCGCCGGTATCTTCGAGGATAAACTCAACCTCTTTATCGTAATGTCCTTTCCCTTTCAGGAAATCCACTTTAAAACAACTGCCCTCTCCCAAACGGCTGTCAACACTGATAGTAGCCTGATGCATCTCTACGAGTTCCTTCACCAGCGAGAGCCCGATACCTGTGCTCGCCTGATTGAAAAGATTCTTATCCACCAGATTCTCAAAACGGACAAACAGCGATTTCTTCTTGTTCTCGGCTATACCGATACCTTGATCCTGCACACCGATGGAAACGACTTCTTCATCCTCGCGGATAAAAATCGTAATCATCTTCCCGTTCGGTGTATATTTAAAAGCATTGGAAAGCAAGTTAAACACAATTTTTTCCAGCTTATCCGCATCCACCCAAAGATAAAGATGTTCCTTTTCCGTCTCAAACAAGAAATCAATCCGATGCTCTTCGGCGACAGCCTCGAAGTTATCCATCACCTTACGGACGAACGGCACGACATCCACACGCTGCACCTGCATCTTCATCTTCTTGTTCTGAATCTTGCGGAAGTCCAATATCTGATTGACGAGACGAAGCATCCGACTGGTGTTCCTTTCTACCACCACCAACTGCTCCCGTGCGTCGGCCGGCAATTTATCATTCTTCAGCACCTGCTCCACCGGTCCGGCTATCAACGTAAGCGGCGTACGCAATTCGTGGGAAATATTCGTAAAGAAGCGCAACTTAATATCCGAGATCTGCTGCTCTACCGACACCTCATGCTTCAACCGATAAATCGTGAACAGGATATAAACAGCCACGAGGATAATAATCAAAACAAAAAGTACATACATCACATACGCCACAGGGGTCTCCCAAAACGAAGGAAGAATCACTATATCCAACGCACGTTCGTTCTCCACCCACACCCCGTCGCTGTTGGTAGAACGGACACGGAGCACATATTTCCCTTTCGGAAGGTTCGTATAAGTCACACTCCGCTGCTTGTCGGCAAACGTCCACTGCTTTTCAAAACCATCCAGAATATATGAATACTGCACATTCTGCGGATTGGTGTAGTCCAATGCCGCAAAATGAATGGAAAAGATGTTCTCGTCATGCGAAAGCACCAACCGGTCTGTATCATCAATATCCACTTTCAGCAACGAGCCGTCTCTGGGGACGACGTTCTCATTGGCTACCGTCAACTTGGAGAATACGATAGACGGAACATAGCTGCTTTTGTGGATAGAATCCGGATTGAAAATAAAGACACCGCCACTGGCACCGAAAAGCATACTCCCTTTGGCAGTCAGCGTAGAGGCCGCCTCACTGAAACGCACCGGAAAAGTAATGCTGCGTTCATCAAAACTCTCGAAGCGTTCTTCCGACGGACTGAACTTGCAAAGCCCGTTCTCAGTACTGATCCATAGATTCCGTTTATGGTCCTCGCGGATGGAAAGCAAAATATCCGAAGAAAGCCCATCCTGCACCGAATAGGACTCGAATTTAGCATGACCGTCTTTGTCGATAGATACCAGCTTGTTGAGACCGCCGCCAAATGTTCCCAGATAAAGTTCCTTATTTTGAGTAGGGATAATCCAATGCACGTCATTGTTGCTCAAACTTTGCGTGTCGTTCGGCACACGGGAGAAATGATGGAACTCCACCTCTTCCGGTTTTTCAAAGTTCTCGTCGAAAGCCATAGCCCCCGTAGTAGTTCCCACCCACAGGCGACCGTTATTGTCGGAAGTAATAAAGCGAGCCTTATAGCAAGGGTCGATAGGATAACCTTTCAGATTATTACGATGATTGATAAACAAAGTCTTCCGGTCCTTGTCCTCCGTGATATAATTGATACCTCCGCCAAAAGTAGCTAGCCAAATACGCCCGTGATGGTCTTCGTACACACAATACACGTTATTATCACTCAAACTGTACATATCATCCTCCTGATGAAGATAGCGGGTCAGCCTGTAGGACATACCGTCCGGAGAGGTGGACTCGGCACGGATCAGTCCGTCACCTTTCGTCGCAATCCAAATGATACCTTTTGAATCCTGAATGACGAAATAAGCGGTTCCCCTCATCGGAGTACCGGTGGTAGAGACAGTACCGTTCTCCGTCAGATAACCTTTGTACGTTCTGCGGACATCATACAGGCGGAGCATACCGTCTTTCACTCCTACCCACAGGTTACCCAACTTATCTTCGCACAAAGCACGCACCTCGTTATGCAGAGATTCATGCTCGTGCAATACAGGAATCATCATCGAAAAGGGAACATTGCGATACGTCACCTTTTCCAATCCTTTGGAGTGCGTACAAAGCCATAGATTGCCTTGTTTATCAGAAAAAGCCGAATGAATCTTATTGGAGAAACGCCAGTCGTGACTGCCCAATTCATTATAGAAAGGAACCAGACGCCCTTTTTGCCGGTCGAAGAAAGAGAAACCGCCACCGTATGGATGCACCCAAAGGAAACCGTTCACGTCCTCAAAAATGTGGAAAGCCGGACGCGAACGTTCGGGATTACTGTATTCAATCAGAATCTGTTCACGGGTGACTACTCCTGTTGCCGGGTTGAAATGAGCCACGACACCCGGTTCTTCCTGTTCAAACCAGACTTCAGAAGAACGGTCTACGTAGGCCGAAAGAATCGGACGGTCGGGCAACGCTTTGCAAGTCAGAGAAGAATAATGTACGGCAGCTTTCGTCTTCAGATGATAGGTAAAGAAACCATCCGAGTCCGTTGTGACCACCGTCTGCTCCGGAGCTACTTCGTGAATGGAGGTGATGCGGCTCTTCGTAGGCAGTTCAAACAATGTAAAGTCGCCACCTTCTTTCCGATAAGACCAGATGCGTCCATGATCGGAAGCGAAACGGATGTGTCCGTCATTCTCCTGCGCCGCATAAAAAGCCTGGTTCATGCCACCGTTCTTTCCTTTTGTCTCCGTAAAGTAGGAAACAGGTTCCCGCGTGCCCGGACGAATCAAGCCCAATCCGTTATCCGTCAACAGCCAATCGTTTCCCGCTTTATCCTGATAGACTTTAAAAACATGGAAAGAAGGGAACAATTCCGACTTGCCGGAGTAAATATCCCATGTCAGGCGGTTATTTTCTTCGGGATGGGTCAGGATACGGATCGCTCCGTCATTGTCGGTCAGCAACCAGACAGTCCCGTTCGGCATTACTTCAATGGTATGTACATTGAACGTACTTCCCTCTTCTCCCGCAGCGGGCACTTGCTCGAAAGTCTCCGTTCTGGGATCGAAGCGATGGACACGGTTGTCGTATGTCAGCAGCCAGAGGAAACCATAACAATCTTCATACATATGGTCTACCCTGTTATTGGTCAGACTGATGTAATCTCCCTGACGTGCCTTATAGGTCTTGAAAGTGTAGCCGTCAAAACGGTTGATACCATCCCAAGTAGCAAACCACAAATTGTCTTTATGGTCCTGAAGGATGTTCATGACTGTGTTCTGCGACAATCCGTCCTCTGTAGAATAGTGGGTAAAGAAGCAATGTTGCTGTGTATGTGCCGTGAATACGACAGCCAACAATAGAATTACGGAAATTAAGGTTTTCTTTATCATATATCACTCGATTCTGTGCCGTAAAGATAGAAAAATACTTGCATTCTGGCGCTATCTTCAACAGCTATTTTGCAGAATCGGGAGATATAATCAACGTTTCACATCCAACAACCGGTTTCCGTCCCTCACCGGATTCCAACCATCGTCTCCTGCCAGCACTGTTACCGGCTCATAACCTTTCAGATTTTTCAACTGACGGGAGAATGCCGCACGTGCTTGCGGATTGGCCCCTGCGCCCTTACTGCCATATTCGGCATAAAAGACTGTCTTTTCGTTTTCCTTCTTACCCCAATTATTCCAGCCGACAGGAAGAATATGTTTACCCAGTTCGCAGCGAATAAATACAGCCTGTGCATAAGGTCGCCAGGGACGTGACAAATAGACCTTTGTAGCTTCCGCATCAGCCGTCAGCCGACAGTCGTAGAAAACGTAACCGTACTTCTTTCCTTTATCGGTAGAAGGAGCAGTGACGTAGCCATCCCCCTTGCTGTGAATGCGGCAACGATTGAAGACAGCCGTAGACCAACCGAAAATAAAATCGACCGTGCCTTCGATGTAGCAGTCCTCATAATATTGGCGGCTTTGCTTGCCGTATGTGTAGAGTGTATCCTGGAAGCCGAGAAAACTACAGTTCTTAAAATAGGCACGGTCGGCAGAAACAAAACAGGCAACTGCTTGCCCCACGGGACCTGCAGAGTTCTCGAAGGTGATATTCTCGGCATAAAAATCAGGAGCATAGATGTAACAGCTGGACGAACCGGAAGTTCCCATGTTCTCACCGAATACGTTCTTCTTGTTTGCGAAATCGTCATTGGTCAGTATCGTACCATCTTCGCCAATCAGGGAGATATTAATCTTACTTTCGGGGATGATTATCTTTTCTTTGTAAGTGCCTTTGCGGACAAGGATTGTGGTACGTACATTTTTGCGAAAGTCGGGGACAGCATTAACGGCTTCCTGCACAGTGAAGAAATCACCACTGCCGTCTTGAGCCACCACATAATCATAATGACGGATACATTTCGCCAATTCCGGAATCTCTTTGCCGATGGCTTTCACCGCCAATCCCGCTACGGTTCTTGCCCCATAGATATTCAAATGAGTATTGTCCTCACGTCCCTTCGGAAAGGCCGGAACCCGATTGGGTTCTACAAACATGAACAGCTTTTTCGACTCTACGGGACCAAGTCCCTGCACCAAGTCGTGCGTGATTTTATTCAAGTCGATGAAGGTCACTCCCAACTCTTTGGCAACATTGCGGGGAGAATCCAGATAGGCCCCATGAGTATCGAACAGAACGGTTCCTTCTTTGGGCTGCTCTTTGGATGCACCGGGTATCCGTCGGATGTCTTTCGCAATAGAAGCGTCTTTCGGCTGAACAAAGTTACGACGGACGATGGAATTGAATAGTACGGGGATACCGCCTTTCGCACGGGTTTCGTTGACAAACCGACGGAGATTATCGTCGAAAGTAGTTCCCGGATCGGTATGACGGGTAGAATCCGTTTTTTCATCATTATGCCCGAACTGAATAAAGACATAATCTCCTTTCTTCACTTTAGAAATCACTTTTTCCCAACGTCCTTCAGAAATAAAGCTTTTAGAACTGCGCCCGTTGACGGCATGATTGTCTATCCGTACATCTTCGGAAAAGAAACCGGGAAGCACCATTCCCCATCCCCTTTCGGGATTTCCCCCATCCATCTTTTTATTTGCCATCGTCGAATCACCGATCATAAAGATAGTGACAACAGGTTTATCCGCACGGAATGC
>ENA-OPBS01001098-OPBS01001098.1-human-gut-metagenome-genome-assembly--contig:-NODE-1098-length-21571-cov-2.858292_pt1 | contig 21571 bp, 19 predicted proteins | sample MGYA00241074_ERZ501463 | MGnify/ENA primary metagenome ERZ501463 (study PRJEB25962, sample SAMEA2042578) | human gut metagenome | biome: human gut; feature: human-associated habitat; material: faeces...
TCAAGATCTATCGCTTAGGTTTCCCCAACCAAGAGGTAGAGGAGGGTTTCATGAAATACTTACTGCCGTTCTATACGAACATTCAAGCCTCGAAGTCTCCTTTCGAGATAGGCCGCTTTGTGAGAGAGGTACGGGCAGGAGACTACGACGCCTTCTTCCACCGCCTACAAAGCTTCTTCGCCGATACCTCTTACGAGGCGATTATTGGCCGGAACCCGGAACGGGACACGGAGCTGCATTACCGCAACGTGCTCTTCATCGTCTTCAAGCTGGTCGGACTGTACACGCAAGTGGAATACCACACCTCGAATGGACGCATCGACCTCGTCCTACAAACCGACCGCTACGTCTATATTATGGAGTTCAAGCTGAACGGAACCGCAGAGGAGGCTCTGCGGCAGATCGAGGAGAAAGGTTATGCCCTACCCTTCTCCGGAGACAATCGGGAGGTCTTCAAGATCGGCGTGAACTTCTCCTCTGAGACCCGGAATATAGAACGATGGCTGGTTGGATAAAAAAGCCTGTTTTATCCATATATACTTACTTTGCGGATGAAGTATATATCCTATGCCCGGAGAAGATATACTTCATCGGCAAAGTAAGTATATCTTCTCTGGGAAAAGGCTTCTCAAGTGAATAACTGATCACTTCCCAAGCCGTTAACTGACGGCTACCCCTACTCGTTAGTTATTCACTTGACAAGCCGTTAGTTATTCACTTGTCAAGCCATAAACGGATGACTTGCTTCTAGTGTAACCGTCTGTTATTCAATATGTTTTAATGGTAATAAAAATAGATCCAAAAAGTCGGGATTTCCAGCCAAGATATTCTCGTCTTTTTGTATTATTTTTACCCTCAACAAATAACACGCAAATGAAGAAAAACATTGTTTTCCTGTTAATTCTAATACCTATTATATGGATCTCTTGCGATGGGATGGGGCATCAAACCATAGACTTCCGGAAAGTAGAGAACCTTATGCCTCAACATCCGGATAGCGCGTTAATGCTCCTTGAACAAATAGAGAACAAAGAAAACCTATCCCGAAAAGATAAGGCACATTATTATTTGCTGTTAACAGAAGCACAAGACAAGACTTTTGTTAAGCATGAAACCGACTCGCTGATCACGATCGCGACGGATTATTATGAGGAAACAGACGATCTGGAACGAAAAGCGAAAGCTTGGTATTACAAAGGACTGATAAATAATGACCTCGATCAACCAATGAAAGCACAAGAATGTTTTTTAAAGGCTTTGCGAGATGAAAAGCAAGTGAAAGACTATGCATTGCTAGGACGAATCAATAATCAGATAGGGATGCTCTACACTTATCAACATGTATATGAAAGAGCAATTCCTTATTTGAAACAAGCCAATAATTGTTTCGAAATGATTCGCGATACGATAGGACAGGCCTACGTGTTAAGAGACCTAGGAAGAGCATATACCGTAACTCAACAACTCATCGATGCAATAGAGGTTTACCGTGAGGCATTACCTTATGCCCCTGCTATGGGTAACGAAACTATTCCCAATGAATTAGCCAATATTTATTTAGAAAAGGGAGAGTATGAGGTAGCCGCAAAATATATAGATCAGGCCTTACGGCTTTTTCGAACAGAGGAGTCACGTTTTCCGACCCATTTGGTGCTAGGCAAATACTATTTAGAGACAGCGCAAATCGATTCCTCGGAATATTATCTGCAAAAGGCATTAAGCAGCCCTTCTTTACAAACTCATGCGGGAGCATTGAAATATCTGTCATATGTAAAAGAAAAACAATCCGCATGGATAGAGAGTATCGCTTTAAATAAAAGATATGAAGCATGCAGAGACTCTATCGATAGAATCGTGGAAACAGAGTCAATCCGGAGAATGGATTATTTTTACAACTATCAGAAAATTCAAGAAGCACTATACCAGTCTCAAATAAAAGTAATGAAAAAAGATAAGGAACGCTATCTGTATGCTTTGATTATCTGTGCATGTGTTTTTATAAGCTTAGGGATTTATTCTTATTGGCGAAGAAGAGAGAAAGAAATAAAAAACCAAAAAGAGATATTGGAGCAGACTATCGAGAAACAACGTCAAAACAATCTCCGGATAAAAGAAGAAAACAGACAACAGATTGAGAAATTGCAAGAACAACTAATAGCCATGGAAAAAGAGCGACAAGAAGGATGGGAAGGTCAACAGCTCTTGCAAGAGAAGAGAGTACTGGAAATTCATAATGAGAGTATAGATGCTGATGAAAAGAGGCAATCTTTACGGATTGCTCAAATGGAAGACTCTGATATTTATAAAAAAATCCATACGGAAGACTGTGTAAAACTAACCGATGATGAATGGAGAGCATTAGAAAAACTATTAGATCAAACCTTCAATAACTTTACGGCACGATTAAAGAAGAGCTATCCGAAGATCTCCTATAAGGAAATACAGGTTTGTTACTTGACAAAGATAAAACTTAGCTCTACAAAGATGACAAAGATATTGCGATACAATAGCTCGCCACTCCGTTCTCGTCTCTATAAAAAAATCTTTAAGAAAACTGGAAGCGTTCAGGATTTTAATTCGTTTATCGCTGGTTTTTAACTCTATACAAATCAGAACAGGCCCAGAACAAAAATATGTTCTGAACTTTGTTCTGGATTTCTTGCCTTACCTTCATTAAACTTTTTAAATTGCAAAAAATTTAAACCATAAGATATTATGAATAAGCATTTGTTGACCTTATTAATTATCTGCTTAGGTATATTTTTACCTCAAGTAGTATTGGGAGATACCGTTCCAACCGAAGGAACATGGGGTAAAGAAAGATATCGTTCGATAATCCCCAATCCTCCAACAGTATCCATCGACGGAAATCTATTGAGCATACATTTTATCGATGCTCTAGATGATTTGACTGTCCAAGTTGTAAATGAGCAAGGAGCTATCCTATATAACGAAGTAGTCTCCGGCGAAGCAGGTGAATGTGTATCCATCTCTTTAGATCAGGCTGGCACAGGATGCTTTTATCTAGTGTTAGAACATCGCCTAGGGCAGCTTACGGGAGATTTCATCATACAAAATAATTAGGTATTATTCTTTATCATATGCAAGCTTCAGGATTAAACAGTATCATATAGTTGATCTATCACTATTAACCAAAAAAGATCGTTAAACGTGATAATCACTGTACAGTGCCCCCAATGATACGTTTTTCCTGGATGCTTGCATTGAATTATGTTATTAGGAATTCTAAGCGTAACCTAACAAAAATACTAAGTTTGTCATTAATCAAGAACTAATACATATTATGATAATCTACGACCCCAAAATAGCGATTCTCCTTATAGCCTTTAATCGATCAAATATAAAGCAAGTATTTGATCGTATCAAAGAGGTGAAACCGAGAAGACTATATATAGCAGTAGATGGATCAACTAATGACACACAGTGTAAAATATGTAAGGAAACAACGTCCATTGTTTCCCACATTGATTGGGAATGCCAAGTATTTAAACTATATCAGGGAAAAAATCAAGGATACGACAAACACTGTTTTCATTCGATTTCTTGGTTCTTCGAGCAAGAGCCCGAAGGAATCATACTAGAAGATGACTGTGTACCCTCTCTTTCATTCTTTGGTTTTTGTACGACATTACTAAAAAAATTCAGAAATGACGAACGCATCGGACATATATCCGGAAGTAATTATCAATTCGGTAAAAACAGGGGAGACGGAACTTACTATTATTCTAACTTAACCCACGTATCCGGATGGGCTGGTTGGAGACGAGTTTGGCAAGAGCACTGCCTTAACGAAAACAAGTACGATCTTTTTAACCAACTGGATTACTTATCAAATTTACCTTCTCACGCTCCATTCCAATATCGCTGGAACAGGCTCTTCAATATAGCAAATCACAGTAATGAACATTTTTGGGAGGTAAAATACGCATACACGAACCTTATCAATAATCGATTATCGATCATTCCAAACAAAAATTTAATAACAAAGATCGCATATTATGACAAAATGCCCCATGCTATAAAAAATCATCCATTTACCAACATCAAAAACGAGGAAAGCGACCATATTGTTCATCCATCTTTCATCTGTCCGGACATAGAAGCCGATTTATATTCACAAACCAAAGAATATAATACATCTTTCGAGGAACTGTATATGCCTAAAGAATACTTTTACTTAAAAGAGCACTTTGTCGCCGCAATCCGAAATAATCATATACATCCTAAAATTCCACAGATCATTCATCAGATCTATGAGGATTTAGCGGGACCACCTCCTTCTTTAGTCGAGATTTCTCAATCATGGAAAGAGCTAAATCCCGATTGGGAGTATCGGTTTTGGAATAAAAATGATATTGAGACATTTTTGAAGACCTATTATCCGGAATTTATTCCGGCCTATAATGCTTTTCCACATAATGTACAGCGTTGGGACGCAATCCGGTATTTAATACTTTATAAGTTTGGTGGTCTATATGTAGACATGGATTATGAATGTACGGAAAATATCACTCCTATATTATGTAATACAGAATGTGCCATGGGATTGGAACCGGAAGCTCACGCTTTCCGTATCCATGTGCCTTACATTGTTGGAAATGCTTTTATGGCGACAGTTCCGGAGCATCCTTATTTCAAAGAGCTGATCGATACTGTATTTTGTACTGAGAAAAATAGCAACATGTACTCTGATCTTTGCGAGTTGATTCTTAATACAACAGGCCCCTGCATGACCACTCAAGTATACAAAAACAGCAATTATCAAAAGCGTGTGACATTAATTCCAGCAGAACTAATAGCACCTCTAACCTATACAGATATAAAAACAATCATAAACAATGAAACAACCAAGAATGTAGAGAGTAAGATAGAGAAGTCATTTGCCATACATTACTTTTTCGGCAGCTGGCTAAACTAATAGAAAATAACTGATAAATAGATGTTGTTATGAACCCCATTGAAGAGTCGATCTACCAATATATAAATAATATAATTGAAATTTCAGAAGAACAAGAACCTCTTCTGATTCAATATTGTAGAATGTTTTCTGCGGTTATTACTGGTAGTTTTTACGTACTAGATATATCAAAAAAACGTTTCATCTATATCAAACCGGATGATTTATTACTATGTGGTTATTCTGTAAAGGAAGCTATGAAACTTAACTTTGATTTATTTCCTCTGATTATCCATCCTGAAGATCTATCTTTATGGAACAACTTTTTAGAAATTATCCCTCAACACCTACAAGCATTACATGAAAAGCGAAATGAGATAGATCATATTTCATGTACAGTCCGCTTGATTCGTAAGAACTCTTATACTAAAGATCCACTATCACAAGTGCTCTACCAAAGAATGATTCCTGTTTGGAAGAATGAAAAAATAAGCTATTTAATCTGTTCTGTAGAAAGTGTAGCATATAAAAAAAACGGCTTCTACTTACATTACAAAAACTCGCTAACTTATGAAAAATATGAACCTGCAGTCGGTTCTTGGAGCACACATACAATGAGTCTCCTAAACGAGCGGGAACGAATTTTATTAAATCTTTCCCGGCAAGGACTAAATTCAAATGAGATTTCAGAAACCTTATGTCGTAGTAAACATACGATACAAAATCAAATCAAGGCCCTATTCGTTAAATTGAATGTTCATTCTATACAAGAAGCCATCGAAAGAGCAAACCATTGTAACCTCCTACACCCATACAAAGAAAAAAAGATCGATTTTCCAAATGAAACAATACATAGCTCCCCCAAAAAAATCAATAAAAAGTTGATGTGTGAAATACAAATATTATTAGATAAAGGTAAAAGCATCCGCTCAATTGCTTCCATGGTCGATATCGCAGAAAATACAATTCGCAGTTGGATCATAAAGAAACTACTAAGAAGGTGAATTTCTGCGCAAAAAAAACAAAAAAAGCCCAAATAGACTATTGTTTTTGCGCATTAAATACTATACATTTGTAATATTACTTCTGTAAAGAACAAATTATTAACAATCTAATAACGAATAGTTATGGAAAAAGACAAAAAGCAAATCCTTGGAAAATTAAAGCTGAATAAGCTTAGTGAGAATGAGTTGGAGAAACGTGAAATGAGAATCCTAAAAGGTGGATCTGATTGTCCTGATGGCTGCTCTCCAAATACCAGCATATCAAATGCAACTGTTGATAAGTATTCATAATCTACTGCTATCAACATCTACGACTAGTATTATCTTATTACAAAGACTCCAAGTTGTCATATTCAAGGTCTTTACCGACCTTGAATATTTTTTGAATGTAATGCATAGAATGAACTTTTTGTTTAATTAATCTACTATAATGAAATCAATAATACATTCCACTGAAAATAACAACTTCTATTTGTATGATACCCAACGCATACTATCTATGTTAATACATCCCGAATTAAAAAAAATTCATGAAAAGTCGACAGATATAAATATAGATGCTTATTATTTGAAAAAATACTCTTATCTTGTAAATCATGGTTTTTTTGGAGAAGCAAAACCTTTTGAATTTAAAGCCAATATTAGCGAAAATAGCATAAAGGAAAATATCACTCAAACGAAAGTTATTGTATTTGAAATAACAGATTATTGTAATTTAAAATGCAAATATTGTTCACTAGGTGATTTATACAACTTCTCAAAAAAAGAATCCAAAAATATAAATATAAAATACGCTTTAAATTTCCTAAGATACATTTTCAATGTAAAGCATAAAAAGACCAAATTAACAATTAGCTTTTTTGGGGGAGAACCACTTGTCAATTTTCCTGCTATACAACAAATAATAGAAGAAGCGAAACTTTTAAACAAAAACAAAAAATTGGACTTAATGTTCAATATGACAACAAATGCCACCTTAATACACAAATATATCGACTTTATAGTTGAAAATAATATAGAGTTATTAATCAGTTTTGATGGAAACGAAAAAGCTCATAGTTATCGTACCTATGCAAGCAACAACAAAAATTCATTTCATGATGTTTTAATGAATACCGATATGATAAAACTAAAACATCCTAGTTATTTCGATAAATATGTGAATTTTAATGCAGTACTAAATAATCGCAATTCCATAAAAGGAATTTACGAGTTTATTTATAATAGATATGGTAAAATTCCAAGAATATCACAATTAAGCTCAGATCATATAAATCTTAATAAAAAAAATATTTTTGATGATATTTTTCATTCCAGAAAAATAAGCGAGAAGGAATTCCAAAAGGAAGGATCTGACGTATTACCCATAGTAAGTAATCGATTGATCCCATTTAATGAATCAAAAAAGTTTTTGAAACATTATTCTCTCAATTTGTATCTTTCAAACACACTCTACTTATTGTATGATTTGATAGATTCCTTCCCAACGGGAACTTGTTTGCCCTTTCAAACAAGAATGTTCTTAAACACGCACAATAACTTGTTACCTTGTGAAAAAGTTAGCTACAAAAACTTTTTAGGCAAAGTAAATGATCATGTATTTATTAACATTCCTGAAATTGTACAAAGGTACAATTCTTATTATGTACACTGCAAAAAAGTTTGTCAATATTGCTACGGAGGAAGAGCTTGCTCCACTTGCTTATTAAGTTTGGATAATCTGGATCAACTAGGTGTAGAGGAATTTGTTTGTCCAGACTTTCAGAATCAAAAAACATTTGAAGATAAACTAAATCGCATTTTTTCATATTTGGAAAAATGTCCTAGTGAATTCTTTCAAATAATTAATCATTTAATAACAGAGTAATGGAAAGAACAAGTGACTATTGGTTTATGATTGAGCCTTATGTGCATATAAACATTGCAAATGGCTATATGTTATTGTATAACACATTAGACAAAGAAACCATAATCTCTAATAATGAAAAAGTAATTAATCTATTAGAAGAATTACTTCAAGATGAAAATTGCGGTGTTACCATATTGAAAAATGAGCAATATAGACAAAATGATATACATTCTTTTATTACAAATTTAAGAGAAAAATACATGGGAGATATTATAGATATATCTTTATCTAAAGGGAAACCTATACAAATATTACCACATACTAATTTCTGCAATAAACGTAACGAAAAGTATAATTTTATAAAAAATGCCAACTTATTGCATTTTTTAAACGAAATAATCATTCATCTTGATCATATCTTAGATCAAGATAAGCTAATTGATTATTTGCAGTCAATGCCAGATAATATAACATATAGCATCAGTGGGGATTTAAAACACATTGCTAAATTTGACAAGCTTGTTGATTTTTTGAATCAATATAATTCGTCAAAAAAAATAATATGCAATTATATTAATTTTGCAATTCCAGCATCAGTATGCAAAAATATTTTTTTATACAAAATACATATTCATTTTCCTATAGATAGGAAACAATTAATCATAACTACACAATCGTTAAAAGATCAGAATAATCTATTTGAACTTATTTTTGATATAGCATCTTTAGATGATTATCTAAAAGCTTGGGAAATTATCGAAGAATATCAAATTGACAAATATCAATTTAATCCAATATACACAGGGTATAATATCGATTTTTTCAAAGAAAATGTTTTTCTAAAAAAGAGCGATATATTATCTACATCAATGTCCATTAAAGACTTTTTTATCAAACAAATGATAAATAATAATGACTTTGGGAAAATCAACATAATGCCAAATGGAGATGTGCATTCGAATATAAATTATCCAGCATTAGGCAACATATGTACTCATAGTATTTTTGAGTTAATACAGAAAGAAATAGAAGAAGGAAAATCTTGGCTGCGAGTACGCAATCAAGAGCCTTGCAATGCATGTATTTATCAATGGCTATGTCCGTCTCCTTCTGATTATGAAATAATGATTGGGCAAACTAACCTTTGTCATGTAAATATTCATAATCCAAATTGTGAGAATCTTTAATTCTAAAATATAAAAAGTAATGAAAAATAAAATTATAGCATTATCTGTCCTCCTTTCTATTTTGAGTGGAGGCTGTGTAAATATGCAACAAAGTAAAGATTTGCTCACAATAGATGTCACAAAAGATTACCCTCAAAAAGAATTTGCTCTCCAAGATATATTTGATATAGATTATATCCCGCTAGACACCAGTCGTACGTTTACGACTATGGGGTATATGCAAGATATCAGTAAGGATATGATTATTGTCAGAAATCTGAAATTATCTTCAGATGGTGATATATTCATTTTTGACCGAAAAGGGAAAGGTATTAGAAAAATAAATAGGCAAGGTTCTGGTTCCGAAGAATATAGCTTTCTTTTGCGAGTTACCCTAGATGAAGAACATGAAGAATTATTTGTAGTTGATAATCGATCTAAAAAAGTATATATATATGATCTACAAGGTAATTTTAAACGAAGTTTTAAAAATATAGAAGGGGCATCCTATGATCGGGTTTTCAATTTAGGAAGTGACTATTTAATCTGTAATGATGGAGACAATTTATTTACCGATGAAATCAAAAACATATTTTATATTATCTCAAAACAGGACGGAAGACTTATCAAAGAAATTCATATTCCATATGACAAGAAAAAAACCAGTTTAATTATTAATAAGGAACAGACTAAATCTGCAAGACCTCGAAATGAAGAATTTGTTCCATTTCATGATTCATGGATTTTAATGGATCACTCATCAGATACGATATATCGGGTTTTTACTGATAAAAGAGTTGTCCCTTTTATAGCAAGAACTCCTTCCATACAATCAATGGAAACCGAGATATTTCTATATCCATCAGTTCTTACTGATCGCTACTATTTTATGCAGACAGTAAAGAAAGTATATGATTTTTCAAGTCGGGTAGGACTTCCAAGAACAGATTTAATGTATGATATGAAAGAAAATATTATCTATGAATACTCTCTTTATAATGCTGATTATGTGCATAAAGAATTTGTAAGTTTGGGTTATGGAGGAATAGCCTTTATAAATAAAGAAATAGCCTTTGTTAAAACATTAGAAGCACCTGATCTAGTTGATGCCTATAAAAATGGGAATTTAAAAGGCAAATTAAAAGAGATTGCAGCCAGCTTAGATGAGGAATCCAATCCAGTTCTTATGATTGCAAAATATAAACAAAAGAAGTAACTGCCTAGAGTAATTATTATGGAACTAACAAAAATTGCAGATTGGCTTCTTTTAAATGGGACATTAACAAAATGCCCAGGATTACTACATGGCAAGTTAGGAATAGCTATTTTCTTCTTCCATTATGCTCGTTATACAGGAAAAACATTATTCGAAGAATATGCATGGGATTTGATCATGGCAATCCAAGAACAGCTCCATGTAAATTATCGTCCAGATTATGAGAAAGGCATAGCTGGTATTGGGGTAGGGATCAACTATTTATCCTACAATAATCTTATTGAGATTGAGGAAGATTTATTTGAGGATTTCGATAAGCGGATGTACCGAGCCGTCATTCACGACCCTTTCCCTAATTACAGTCGTGATGAAGGATTGATTGGATATGGATGGTATTGGCTTCATCGTGCCAAAAGCCAAATGAGCAACGAATGTTTATCTTTTATCACAGAGAGTATCAAAAATAATAGAAATGATCTATCAGCAAATGAACAACAAGACATATATCTTTTTTTGCGTGCACACACTAGAGAATTAGAGTCGAACAGAATATTTCCGAAGCTTAAACCTAGTTTAACATTGGAGAATATGGGGTTATCTGGTGGTTATGCAGGTGAGGGCATGTATAGATTGACTGCCCTTGGAGCAATTGAGACTTCGTGGCAACAGCTTTTATAATATAAGTTGTAAGTATATTCTATCAACATACCATAAAAATGATTAATCTATATATTTTCTCGAACAAAAGTCGAGGTGGCTTATACGGAGTAGGTACCTATATTCGTGAATTGATTACCGCCTTGCGAAGTAAAAGTAATAGTATCCACATCCATGTAGTTCACATATTATGTGACCAACTTCAAATCGAAAAAAAAGAAGTGAAAGATGTTTCATACTGGTATTTCCCAGAGCCGATCTCAAAAGAATGGAATCTTCTAGATCAAGAACAACGAAAAGTTTACTCTCGGAATATTGTCTATCTACTCAGAAATTATATTCAAGACCAAAAAAATCTAGTTTTTCATTTAAATTCATACAGAGATAAATCACTTGCATTAGAACTAAAAATTGCATTTGATTGCAAAGTGATTACTGTCACTCATTTTTCTGAATGGAGTTCAGTTATTCATGATAACTTAGAAAAACTTCGAATTATCTTACGAAAAAAAGAAACAAATGAATTGGAAGATTTAATCCAAAAATCATTCGAGGAGGAAAGGACATGTTATGAAAGAATGGATCAAGTGATCAGCCTGTCAAACTATATGCAAGAATTATTGTATCACGATTATGGAGTAGATATAAATCGTATAATAATTATTCCAAACGGAATGAGCGACAAGATAAAAGAAGAAGTTGACCAGAAGAGATTACGAAAAAAAATGGCACTTGTACCCAGAAGAACAAATGATTATTTTTGTCGGACGGTTAGAAGAGATCAAGGGAACTCATTTCTTGATTCGAGCCTTTCAATTAATTTTACAAGAAAGCCCCAATTGCCGTTTATGGATAGTTGGTGATGGCGATTATCAAAATTCTTTCTCCGAAGCCAATCCTATCTTCTCCAAAATAACTTTCACTGGTTTCGTTGATCAAACCTCGCTTTTTGAGTTATACCGTTTAGCTGATGTAGGTGTCGTACCTTCCCTATTCGAGCCTTTTGGTTATGTACCTGTCGAAATGATGATGCATGAATTACCCATCGTCGCAACCGCCACATCCGGGTTGAACGAGGTCGTAGACGAATCTTGCGGATTGAAAGTACCATTAATAGTATCTCCTGATAGTGTAGAGATCGACACCTCCCTGTTAGCGCAGAAGATCGTCTACCTATTACAGAACCCGAAAGAAGCGAAACGACTCGGGAAGAACGGTCGCAAACGGTATTTGGAGAAATATTCCTCGGAAGTATTCGGGAAAAACATGATCGCATTTTATAAATCCTTATTCCAAGAATGTAAATAATAATCAACGAACCTGATACTATATGGATACGCTCAATCAAATCGACATATCGATCATTATCCCGATATATAACGTGGAGAAATATTTGACGGTTTGTATCGACTCGTTGAAGAACCAAGGTGGCCTTCGTATGGAGATTATATTGGTTAATGATGGCTCGACTGATTTGTCAGGGAAAATTGCTGATGAATACGCTAAAAAAGAGGAGCGTATCAAAGTGATTCATCAAGAGAACGGGGGAGCATCCGCAGCCCGCAACGTTGGTTTGGATATTGCCACGGAAGAGTACATCGCTTTTTTAGATAGTGATGACTGGATTAAAGATGAATCATTATCTCTTTTATATGATGAGGCGGTGAAACATCATGCCGATGTCGTGATGGGAAATATGTGGCTATGTCATCAAGACGGAAGTATGGATAAACCTTTTAAATGTATTTCCAACGGATCTATAAAAGAATTGCTTTCCGGTAAAGAAAGTTTCATAGAATTAGTCAAAACGTGTTTCTATTTGCCTACACCCGTCAGATACATATACAATAGGAAATATCTGCATAAAATACAGGCTCGTTTTGAGGAAGGCATCATGCATGAGGATGAATTATGGTGTCCCATCGTCCTTTGCCAAGCGGAGAGGATGGTTATCACCAACATTGAGTTTTATTATTACCGCCAGAACGAAGAATCGGTCATGCATACGACAAGCCTAGCCCGAAGGCTGAAATCATTATTTCAAGTTACTGAGGGATTGATTAAATTCTCTGATCAATTTGTTTCCTCTAAGACGAGCGTTGACTTGAGAAGCTGGTAGTATGTAAACATCCTCAGGCTTTATTCCATGGCCTTCACACTATTTCCCAACATAAAAGATTCCTCATACATAGTACACAAACATTATCTGGATCGATTTTGGAGGGATTGCGGGCAAATGATTCCGGAATCTATACAAAGATGCAGAAATTATTACTACAAGGCAGAAGCCGGGCTGAAAGAATATACGGATTGGCGTGTGTCTGATTGGGTAGCAGGCGTAGATTGCCAAATAAAGGCTGGTAAAAAAGTGATGCTCGTATTCAACACGATAAATGGGGAAGATCTACAGTTGAAAATAGAGGATGTACCCGTTGATTGGGTGATAACCACCGACAGGAAATATTTCCAACAGGCGACTATAGTCGTTTTCCACCTTCCCACATTGCATTATGAGCTAGAGAATGATCTGGATAAGTTGGAAGGACAAACATGGGTCAGCTGGCATCTGGAGTCCGAAAAGGATGATCCGGGAATCAACGACCCGGAAATAAGCGAACTATTCGATCTTTCGATAAGTGACCCACAAGATAGCGAGGGTGAACAACATCCATTGCTAAGACTGTGCCGAAATTATGTAAATAATGGATAGAATTCCATTCATCGCTATAAGTTTTGAGCAAAAAGAAGAGATCACGAGAAAAAATAACCTATTTTTGTAATTAGGCATGATTGAGCGAATGTATCGCCCTAAGTGTTTAACCTTAAATCGTAAGAATAATGAAATGGATAATCACAATTTCAGCGATCCTTCTCTTTGCGTTAGCGGGATGTGGAAAAGATAAACAATCAACAAATGAACTCATCACAGTTGATGTTACAAAGAATTATCCTGAAAAGGAATTGACACTACAGGATTTCATGGATGTAGAATACATCCCGTTGGAAACAAATGATGAGTTTGTTACCCAAGGCAAAGTAATGGCCATTGGTGCAGAAGTTATATTAATAACCAACTGGGCCAACGACGGGAATTTGTTTGTTTTTGACAGAAAAACCGGCAAAGCCTTGAAGAAGATTAACAGGAAAGGGCAAGGTGGCGAGGAATATGTAGGTATTACGGAGATTGTTCTGGATGAAGCAAACAAGGAAATATTTGTCATAGCCTATACCGGAAGTAAAATCTCAGTATATGATCTAGACGGAAATTTTAAAAGGAGTTTCAAAGCCGCAGGTACGGAATCTCATGTAAATACATTTAATTACGACCGGGAAAATTTGATCTCTTATGTACCGGATAATAGTCTGGAAAACCCGTCAAACGCCATACCTCCATATTATTTAATCTTTTCCAAACAGGATGGAAGTATCACCCGGAAAATATCAATTCCTTTTAAGGAAATTAAAAGCCCGGTCGCAAGAGATGGGGAAAACTGGGAGAACTGGGCCGCTCCAGTACCAACCGCCATGTATCAAATAGTTCCAGATCATACCAATTGGGTACTTATGGAGACATCATCCGATACCATATACCACTATTTGCCGGATGCTAATACGACAATCCCCCTTATCGTAAGAACCCCCTCCATACACTCCATGGATCCTCCTGAAGTATTTCTTATACCAACCGTTTTTACCGACCGTTATTATTTCATGAGCCTGTTGAAAGCGGAATTTAATTTTGAAACAGGGAGAGGGTTTCCAATTTCCGGATTGATGTACGATAGACTGGAAAATTCTTTATTCATACCTAAAATATACAATGGTGATTATACCAGCAAAAGAGAAGTGGATATGACGTCGAGACCTTTAGATGAGGAGTTCGTAATCGGACAGTCATTGCAAGCCCACGAACTTGTCGAGGCTTACGGGAAAGGACGATTGAAAGGCAAACTGAAAGAGATCGCAACTACATTGGATGAAGAGTCCAATCCGGTGATTATGCTGATAAAACATAAGAAAAATAAATACTAGCATGAAAGTAAATTTAATTTCAGCAGTCCTCCTCTTTGCCTTAGCGGGATGTGGAAAAGATAAGCAATCGACAGACGAGCTTGTCACGATCAATGTTAACAAAGATTACCCAGAAAAGGAGCTAATCCTTCAGGATATTATGGATGTGGAATATATTGCGCTGGAAACGACTGACGAATTTATCACACATGGTAATGTCATGGATATCGGCAAAAAATTTATAATAGTAAAAAACAACACAAACGACGGGAACATATTCATTTTTGACCGGAAAACGGGAAAAGCTATACGGAAAATAAACCGTTTAGGACAAGGTGTCGAGGAATATCCGGGGATTGCAGGAATTACACTAGATGAGGAAAACAATGAGCTATTTGTTACACATACAGGGAAAATATCAGTATATGATTTAAACGGGGACTTTAAAAGAAGCTTTAATTTCCTAGACCCCGAGAGTGACTACCTTAAGGTTTTTAATTATGACAAGGATAATCTGATCACTTATGATAACAAAGGCTATGGAATGGTGGCAGACCAACAGCCTTATCATTTGATTATCTCAAAGTATGACGGAAGTATTATCCAGAAAATTACAATTCCTTCTAAAGAACGGATCGTATCCACATTTTCATAGCTGCTGGTGTTATAAACGATGGGAATCTTTAAATTCTGATTTCTTGCAAGCTCTACCGCTTTTATGATCTGTGGTACAAACTGCCCCGGTGTCACAAGGTTGATATTATCTGCACCCTTTTCCTGGAGTTCCAAAAAAATTTCGCCAAGCCGCTCCGTACTTATCACCTTACCAGCTGTGCCATTTGCAATATTTTCATTCTGGCAGAACACACAGTGCAGTGCACAGCCGGAAAAAAAGACCGCACCGGAACCCATCTCCCCGGAAATGCAGGGTTCTTCCCAGAAGTGCAGTGCCGCACGCGCCACCTTAATCTCTGTGGTCTGTCCGCAGATGCCGCGCTCACCGGATTTTCGGTCCACAGCGCACATTCTAGGACACAATGTACATATTTTCATGGTATACCATCACTCTTTCTATTTAATTTAATGATTGCGCAACCGTGCCTTTTTTTGTATGATAGACATTGCAAAAAGAAGATCAAACACAAAGGAGTTTTCTTATGAGTCCAAAAAACTGTATGGTAGCACAGTCAGGCGGCCCTACTGTTGCGATCAATGCCAGCCTTGCCGGTGTGATCGACGGTGTAATGCGTTCTGACATGTATGACACGGTTTATGGTTCCTTAAACGGAATCACAGGTATTTTAAACAACGATCTGACGAATCTTTCTGAATTAATGCAGCAGAATTCGGAATATCTCGACCGCTTAAAGGTCACTCCGGCAATGTATCTTGGCTCCTGCCGTTACAAACTGCCAAATTATTTAGATGATGATTCTTCCTATGTATTCATTTTCAAACAGTTTGAAACTTACCATATTGATGCTTTCTTTTATATCGGCGGCAACGATTCTATGGACACCGTCTTAAAGCTCTCCGAATATGGCAAAAAAATCGGCAGTCCTGTGCGTATTGTCGGTATTCCAAAGACCATCGACAATGATCTCTGTGAGACAGACCATACACCAGGATTCGGTTCTGCCGCAAAATATATCGCATCTTCTCTTTTAGAAATCGCACATGACACATTTATCTATGCAGTCAAAAGTGTGACGATCGTGGAAATCATGGGACGTGATGCCGGATGGCTGACCGCTGCTTCTGCACTGGCAAGAAACGGTTATAATACAGCACCACATCTGATCTATCTCCCGGAGGTTCCATTTGACAAAGAGGACTTTTTACTGGATGTAAAGCGTATGCTTTTCGAGCGCAATAACGTGATCGTTGCCGTATCCGAAGGTATCCGCGATGCTTCCGGCAACTATATCAGTGCTTCCGAAAGTTCTGTTGACACCTTTGGTCACAGCCAGTTAAGCGGAGCCGGAAAAACACTTGAATTTTTAGTCAAAGAAAAACTAGGCGTTAAAGTCCGTTCCGTGGAAGTCAACGTATTACAGCGCTGCGCTGCACACCTTGCTTCAAAGACTGATCTTGATGAGGCTTTTACTCTCGGTCAGAAAGCGGTTGCTCTCTCCGAGGAAGGTGTTACCGCTTCCATGGTAACAATACGCCGTATCTCTGATTCTCCGTACGAAATCGCCTATGAGCATGCCGAGATCCGCCACATTGCAAACGAGGCAAAATCAATTCCGAGAGAATGGATCAATGATGCAGGCAATGATGTCATACAGCCACTGATCGATTACCTTTCACCTCTCATACTCGGTGAAGTTCCGGTAAAATACGAAAACGGTATCCCTGTCTATATGGATGTCAGTCATTTAGCAAAACATCAATAAATTTACCGATCTCAACCCACGCTCTTTTAGATTCCGGCAGCATTTTTGCTGCCATCTGAAAGATGTGGAACATTCCTTCATAAATACTGATTCTTACTTTTACTCCCTGTTCTCTGGCTTTTGCAGCCACATCCACAGAATCCGAGAGCAGCATCTCATAGGAACCGACCTGTATCAGCATCGGCGGAAATCCCCTGAAATCCCCATATAAAGGCGAAATATAAGCATTATACGGATCGTTATCCCCAATATAATCTTTATTATAAATAAGGCTGTCCCTTGTTTTTCCAAATAACGGGTCGCGCTCAAAGTTTGTCTCGTAAGATTCCCCGCTCGCCGCAAGGTCTGTCCACGGTGACATGGCTACGATCCCACACGGAAGCTGCTTTCCGTGATCTTTCAGATAATGGCATAATGCCATCGCAAGACCGCCTCCTGCGGAATCTCCTGCGATGATGATCTGCTCGGAAAACCACCCCTGTTCCAACAGATAACAGTATGCGGCATAGGCATCTTCTAAAGCCGCCGGATACGGATGTTCCGGTGCCACACGGTAATCGGGTGTCAGAACACTCATTCCATGGCTGACTTCACAGTAAAGTCCGGCAAACATACGGTATGCATTCCGCATCGCTCCGACATATCCGCCTCCGTGAAGCTGTAAGATTACTTTTTCCGTATTCGGATTTTCTTTTGCCTGTAAATACTCCATGGAGAAATTATCCATCTCGATCACATCTAATGAAAAACAGTCCGGACATTTCCACGGCGGCTCCGAATCCCCGATTTTTTTCCTCAGTTCTCCATTTTTTATCTTTTTCCCAATCAGCAAATCATTCGTCGTATGCGCGATCAGATCCCTCACGACTCTGCCGCGGATACTCGCCTCATTTTCTCTCATTCACTGTACCTCTGTTCTATTTTCCGCTGTCAGAAAACAGCTGCGCCGCCGGACAGCAAAACAGCCGCGTCAGCGGACATGAAATCTTCGTTTCAGTTCCACCCTTGCCCTGCGGTCTCCGATGATCAGTGTTCCAAGAAACAGAAACAGGGAAAACGCAAATGCGATCAGTGCAAAAAGCTGTGCCGTCACGATACCGGTAAAAATCAGTATTACCGGAACAATGCTGCATAAAATCATAAAAATCTGCCACATCATATAGCTCTGCCAGTTTCTGCGGTTTACGATCATACAGATGATAATACCAACATCGACTAAAATGATCGCCGACGGCAATGCATAATTGACAGACCATCCGCGGTAGCCGACCAGAAAATCGATTGCGATCACGATCAGTATCGCCATCAGCGTGAGTACCGTGATTTTGGCGCGGTAACCTGTCTTTCCAAGAATTGCAAAACGGATCAGCATATATCCGTAAAAGAATCCAAGCCCCGTGATCGCACTCCATGCAATCTGTGACTCGGTGACCACATTGATATAAATGAGCAGCACCTCAACCAAAAGTGCACAAAACAGATAGATTTTACTGATCATTGTCATTTTCCGGGTGTACACTCTCACATCCGGGTACATATTCTCCACTTCACCTGTGTATTCTAACACGGATCCGCAGAGTGGACAGCGCTCTGTTTCATCTGATATCTCCACATTACAATTTCTGCATTTACTCATAATTTACTCCATTACTCTTTATTTCTACCGCAATCCCGTCCGAGGCTATTTTCCGGAAAAATCCACGCTGCACAGACGCATCGACAAGATCATAACTGAAACTGAATACAAGTGTATCCCCGTAAGAGCAGATCGTTCCTTTCAGATGCTGCCCCTTTGACATGGCAAGAAATGCATGAAACATTTCCACATAAGGGCGGTACTCTTCTGTCACGGAAATATTGCCGATATTTGTGATCGTCGCAGTATTGGCAAGTGCAGAAGTTGTATATACATACTTCATTGCAAGGTTTTTCAGGAAAAGCGGCACAACTCTTGCAATCAGCAGTTTTTCATTGGAAACGTTATAGGAAAACAGCTTTTCAAGATTTTCCCGGTTGATCTGGCTTCGCAGGCTTTCCTTCACGATTGCAGCCACCTCTGCAAACGTATAGGTCTCTTTGGTCGGATGAAATTCTGCGGACACCATGACAAAAAAGTTTTTCGTGGTAATAGAATTAAAATACGGCCGCAGATTAACCGGCACCGCAACACGGATCGGACACTTTGACGGCATGCCGTGCAGACATTCTGTATAAACGCTCCAGATGTACACACTTACCAGATATTCGTTGATACTGATTCCCATCGCATGACAGACCCTTTTCAACTCCGGTATTTTCATATAACCGTGCATCACGCCGAACTCGCCCGGTCTTAACTTTTCTCCACGGATCAGATATGCCTTTTTTGTCTGGTATCCTTTTGCGGAACTTTTTTTGTAATTTTTTAAGAAACTGTCTTCCCGGTTCAAAGACGTATCAACACTTAATGAATCTCCCAGTTTTTCCTGCAGGTCTTTATGTGCCAGACGCAGATACTGGTAAGTCAGCTCTTTTAAGAAATTAATTCCTCCCATTCCATCCGTCAAAACATGGAATACTTCCAGATTGATCCTGCATTTATAATAGGTCACACGGAACATATAACTGCGGTTTTTATTCTGCTGGATATATCTGCATGGAAAATTGTTCTCCATGCGAACCTTTGGCGCCGCTTTTCCGTTTTCCTCAAAATAATACCAGAACACCCCCTGCCGCAGTCTTAAGTTAAACCCGTCAAACTTCGGAAGCACCATATCAAGTGCCCTCTGCAGTAATTCCGGATTGATCTCCTCTTTCAGTGTAACACTGATCCTGTACACATTGCTCATGCTCTCCCCGGCAATGACCGGAAAAAGGTGTGCTGTATTATCAAGTCTGTCCCAACGGATATCACGGTTTGTCGGAACTCCTTTACTCTGTTTTTTCATATATTCCTCGTTTCTGCATATTTTACAGGCAGGCTGGGTTTCTGTTTTTTCTTCTCTCCCCCCGCTCATAAAATACACAATCTATTGTATGCAATTATAAAATAACCTGACATAAAATACAAGTTTGGGCATATCAAAATTACCTGATATAATGCTATAAATTTTCTTAAAATTCCCTTATTTATTTTTTAATTTATGATTGTATAAAATTTCCCTTCATATTGTAATGTTTTTGTAACATCTATAAAATATTTATAAACAAGGAGGATTCACTTATGAAAATTTTCAAACGAACAGTCAGCTTATTTTTAGCTTTCTGTCTCTGTGCCGGGATGCTTTTACTGCAGCCGCAGTCAACGGTATCCGCAGCCGTCAGGAACAAACCGACCACCACTGTACTTCGCATGTCCAGTAATTCTTTCGACAGTTCTGCAATCTATGTCAATCTGCCAAAAGCCAAAGTATGTTATATCAAAAACATCAAAACCAGCAGTAAAAATCTGATTGCAAAAAACACCCACTATTATACTACCAGTTCAGACGATACATACACGGATACCTTTGCGTCTATCGGCCTCTATGCCAAAAAAACCGGTAAATACAAAGTCACCTATAATATCTGCGATAAATCAGGAAACAAACTTTCTTCGGGTAAAGTAACAGTATATGTAAAAAATGACCTGCCAGTCAAATCTGTCAAATTTGCAGGTAAAGAAGTTAATTATGCCCTTACGAGCAAAAAATCCGGCAAATTATCTGTTAAAATGAACAAAGGTTACACGCTGAAAAAAATCACTGTCACCACTTACAATAAGGCAGGTAAAGAAGTTGTAAAAACAATGAAAAACAACAGCACCTTAAAGCTTGGCGAGTACGCATATATATTTGATAATTCATATTCCAGCGGCAGAAACTATTCTACCTCACTTGCTGCGCGTACCAAGATCACTATTACTTATATCGACAAATATACCAAGCAGGAATGTGAGAGTATTTATTCCATTTCCCGTCTTGCAAAATAATCCAACAGGAGGATATCTGATATGAAATTATTTAAGCAAATTACTTGCGCTGTTCTTACACTTTGCCTGTGCGCCGGATTATTACTGATCCCTTCTGCGCCGGTATCTGCTGCAACAGGTCCAAGCGCCCCAAAGGCTGTAGATGTTTCTTATTACAAAAATTATCCGATGGTCAATGATTCGGCTATCTCCGTACAGCTCGGTACAAACGGAAAAAACATCAAAAATATCAAAACATCGAGCAAAAACCTGAAAGCCAAAGTAACAAGACTTTCACTTTCCAGCTCCAGTAATTCCGGATACGTTGGTGTCTATGCCAAGAAAACCGGTAAATACACAGTATCTTTTGATGTATATAATGCACAGAATAAAAAGATTAAAAAATTTACTGTCAAAGTCAAT
>ENA-OPBS01001108-OPBS01001108.1-human-gut-metagenome-genome-assembly--contig:-NODE-1108-length-21480-cov-3.169988_pt1 | contig 21480 bp, 18 predicted proteins | sample MGYA00241074_ERZ501463 | MGnify/ENA primary metagenome ERZ501463 (study PRJEB25962, sample SAMEA2042578) | human gut metagenome | biome: human gut; feature: human-associated habitat; material: faeces...
CGCGCAGCAGAGGCAGGATCAGCCGCTTCGGGCAGACGTAGCTCACGAGCACCAGCACGGCGTATTCATAGCCCGTGATGGGCGGGTTGTCCAGCTTGCGCGTCTCGCCGATCTCGGTGAGGATGCGGCAGACCTCGTTGTGCTCGCTGACCGCGGCGCGGATGGCGGCGTCCGAGGTGTCGACGCCGTAGTTTTCGCGCATGGGCTTGAGAATCTTGCGCGAGACCTGCTCGCAGATGTGCTCGACGCAGTCCTCATCGTCGGAATACGGGATGTCGAGGTTGCAGTAGAAGAATTTGTCCTTGTCCGCCCCCTGCGCGTGCATGATCTCCATGTTCTCGATGGCGCGGTTGTTGGCCTCGCACACGTCGACGCCCGCCATGGCGTGCAGGAAGCCGTAGTTGCCCTCGAGCGCGCGCTCGAGGATCGCGCGGGAAAACTCGCAGCTGTTGTTGGCCATGTAGTAGGTGGCCAGCTCCATGGACGTGGTGTGCGGCGCGCGCAGACGCACCGAGAAGCAACTGCCCAGATTCAGCAGTACCTCTGGTGCGTGAAAGCAGGTATAGCCGATCGCCAGATCTCCTTCTGCCTCGGCCTGGCGGACAAGTTCGTTGTGCGCGTCGTCCAGCAGGCGCTCAAAGTACATCAAATGCTTCAGTTCCTTCATTGCGGCCCTTCTTTCTTTGGATTTCTATCTTCCTTCTCCGCTTATGTCAGCATCGCTGACATAAGCGGGTATACACAAATCCCGATCGCTCGGGATCTGCTGTGTATGTGGTTATTTGCCGCTGAGTGCGCGCACGAACATCTGGCTCAGGTGGCGCATCCGGCTGTCGTAATCAAGCGCGCTCGCGCTCGGCGAGCCGCCGATAGACAGGCGCTGCATGATGCCGAGGATCGCGTCGTAGGAGTTGTAGTAGATCTCCCGCACATCGACCTCCGGGCTGATCGAGCCGTCGGCAAGTCCCTTGCGGATCGCCTTGGCCATCGGGCCGCTGGAGGTCTCAAACGGCTCGGGCGGCTGGTTTTTGATCTCGTGGAGTCTGCCCGCGGCATGCAGCGTCAACTCCGCGTCGAGCGTGAAGCGCATGCCGTTCGGGTCGAGGCGGTAGAGCTGGGAATAGCAGACGAGGACGTTTTCCGCGTCCTGCAGGCCGGTCGTGCTGCCGTCGGATGCCGTGTGGGACATCCGGTCGATGCGCTCGAGGATGCGCTTCCAGTAGAGCAGGGACGCGGCCAGGACCAGATCGGCCTTGGTCTCAAAGTAGCGAAAGGCCGACCGCTCGGTGAGCCCGGAGCGCAGCGCGATATCTGCGACCTTGGTCTTTTCGATCCCGTTGGCCAGAAAACAGTCCAGCGCGACCTCCGTGACCAGCCGGATATTCTTTTCTCTCTGCTCCTCGTGCGGCAAGTGCGTTCGCCTCCTCTGCTCCTGTCAGTTACACTGACAGGAGCAGTGTACCGCGAAAAGCAGGGAATGTCAAGCCCTTAACAGAACGCACAGAAAATAAAAAATTACCGTTGTTGATACCATATCAACAACGGTAATGAATTTGGCAAACCTACCGCTCGTGGATACCATGCACCATGCTTTTGAGGCGTGGTGCATTTTTGCGGCGTTTGTCCTGACACACCGGGACAATGGGGACAAGCGGGACAAAATGCGGAGCATGTTACTGTTCCATTCCGCGGTATCCGTGTTTTTCGGCGTTCCCCAGCAAATACAGGAAAGCAAACGCAGGAATTCGCAGCAAATCTCTGCCACACTTTGTGTTGTGAACGCCAAAATCATCGGCATTCTTTGTAACAACAATTGCTGCCGACGATTCTTCACACAATTCTACGATCGCATCATCATCCGCAATTGGCGCGCCTTCTCTGTATTTGACTTCTATAAGGATATTTTTCGTGTTGGGGTAGTCCACCACAATATCAATTTCTTTGCCTTTTCTTCTACCAGAGCATCAAGCCGCTGCTGACCGGTGAACTTCTCTTTTCTCAGAAGACCGCACAGCTGCCGACGGTGTTAGGCATCCGTTTGGCGCTTCCAGATCAGCAGGACGAGAAAAAGCCGTATGTTCTGTTGGTGTTCCATGAGCAGAAATATCTGGTGCAGATGGGGGGGATGCACCTGCCGGAAATGCCCGGCGTGTGATCAATGCATTAAAGAGCTTTCAGAAGTTCAGCGATAAAGACAAAGAACATCTGGATAGCATAATTGCAAGGAAGATAGATTTGCAGAAGATGGTGCATACACCGGATCCGTCCTATGCAGAAAAACTGGCGAGCTGTGAAACGGAAGTCGAAGAGCTCCGACGGCTGATTACCTTGCGGGAGCAGGGCAATTCGAATGCCGCTTCGCTGTGACTCGCGCAGAACAAAAGCACCGGATGGGGTAGTCTTTCCCATCCGGTGCTGTATTTTTATCCCGCTGCCCGGCGCTGCAATCAGGGCAATTGCAGCGGGTCATGGCAGATATATCGGTAGTGCCAAGAGCCGTCACGCTGAACCCGGATGCTTTTTAAGCCGTTATTTGCTGCAATCTCAAAAGCATCGAAGATTTGCCGGATAACAGGTTCAGAATGAAGATCGGGATTCAGGAAAATGGTCGCTTTGCCGTTTTTGATTTCAACACGCCCTCTCGGATAATAGTTGAAAGGCTTTCCCCTGGTGATCCTCTTATCCAGCTTGCTCCACTCTGCTTTGTGGTTAAAGTTCTCCCCTGATTTGGCGCTGAACGCTGCCGCCTCATTCGTCAAACCGTTTCTGTCGCATGCAACCGCTGCGATTATGAGTTTGGGATGGTTCGTATCGAAATCCATGCACCAAAAAATTCCCTTTTTCATGTTGCTTATCCTTTACATCAAAAGAATACCGATTTTCAACCCGCTGTATGCACGCTCTCATGATAGCAAGCGGTATGCCCCGTTTTTGCCCCACGCCTGCTTGTAAAATCAAGGAGAGTCTGATAGAATTAAAAAGAGTGATCGTATGGCAAAACGACCGGTATTTGTTCCGCAGGAAAGCCTCAACTGTCAGGCGGCGGCTGCCGCAAGGTTCGTGTCCCTGCACCGTCTGGGACTTCTGAAAGAGCCGTTTCCCTTTGAAGATTTTCTGCACTTAATGGAGGGATAATATGCTGACACAGCAGCCCAAGAAGATGATGATCCTCTATATCCTCGACATTCTCCGCAAGTACACCGATGCCGACCATCGGCTCAGCCAGCGGGAGATCGAGGACATTCTCCGAACGGAGTATAATATGCCCGCCGACCGGAAGGCCGTCCGGCGGAATCTCATGAATCTGATCGATTCCGGCTACAACATTGAATACAGCGAGTCCGTCCGCATGGTGACCAACAGCAAGACCGGAGAATTGGAGGAGAGCTACATCCTTTCGGATTTTTACCTCAGCCGGGAATTCACCGATGGGGAGCTGCGGCTGCTGATCGACAGCTTGCTGTTTTCTCAGCACATTCCGTACAGCCAGTGCCGGGAGCTGGTGAAAAAGCTGGAGGGTCTGTCCAACAACTATTTCCGTTCCCGGGTACGCTATATCAATCGGCTGCCCGGTGACGCATCGGACAATAAGCAGCTATTCCTGAATATCGAGCTGCTGGATGAGGCCATCTGCAAGAGCCGCAAGGTAGCGTTTGAATATCTCTCCTACGGCACGGACAAACAGCTGCACCCCCGGGTTCGTTCTGACGGCAGCACTGACTATGTGGTCAGCCCCTATCAGATGGTGGCCAAAGAGGGGAAATACTATCTGATCTGCAATTTTGACAAGTACGATGACATTTCCAACTACCGCATGGACCGCATCCGCAACATCCGCATTCTGGACGAGCGCGCCAAGCCCTTTGAAAGCCTGCAAGGAGCGGACGGCAGCCGGCTGGATTTGGCGGACTACATGAAAAAGCATGTTTATATGTATTCCAGCGGCAACTGCCATGCGGTGTTCCGGGTCTGTCGGGCGATGATCGGAGATGTGATCGATCTGTTCGGCAAGGATGTGGTGTTTTCTGACGAAACAGAGGAATCGGTGACCGTTTCGGTCTACACCAACGAGATGTCCGCCGCCCACTTCGCCCAGAGCTTCGCCCCGGATGTGACGGTACTGGAACCAAAAAAGCTGCGGGAAAATGTAAAAAACCAGTTGCAACAAGCACTGGAAAAATATCAATAATGGGAGGAATCGCAATATGAGCAATCAGCAAGCTTTGCTGGATTTTTTGACCTACAGTTACTTCAAAATTGTTCCGAAAGAGATTTACGGTGACAGAGGACAGACCGATTATTCGGACTATTGTATCAAAAAAGCAATCATGAAAGCATATGAAGATGCCACAAATGAAGGTGCATACAATACTCTGTTCAAGAAAACTATAGGAGCAGAAAAGTTAGATGAACTAAAAGCTGCTTCTGTAGCGGCGAGAAAAGCTTCTGCAAAGTTCCTTCTTTCGCAAATTCAAAAGCTAAGCTCATTCGCAGGCGATTATGATGAATGGCACTATAACACCTGTAAAGGGCTCCGTGATAATTACAGCGAGGTATATCTTGAGAAAGATGGCCCTTTTTTTACATACGGAAATGCTCAAAAATGGGTCAATATGAGCATGAAGTACATTTGGATGCTTGGCCTTTTGCCAATAGAAGTTCCAGAAACAGATCTTCATGTACCGATTGACAGCTATATTCTTCAAAAACTGAAAGAAAATAATGTGCCCGAAGTGACCGGCTCCGGAGAAACATTTTATTATAAGGGCAGGGCGTGGAGTGCAATGACCGACTATAAAAAAGAATACATGGAGTTGCAAAAGGAAATCAGAAGAATCGCATCTCCCAATCTGATTCAATGGGAAAACAACGCATGGATTCGAGCAGCCGAAAAGAGAAAGAAAGCCGATCTCAAGAAGAAGTACAAGCTGTTTTGGAAAGAGTGATTGGATTGCGTTCTGAGGACACCGGGAATTTTCTTCCCGGTGTCCTCTTTTTATCTCACCTGCTTTGATAGACTCTCTGTCAGGAGACGAGACAAATGAACGATGAACTGAAAAAAGAAATCCTATCCCTGTTGGAGTCCCCGGAGCTGCGGGGGTATCTGATGGCACCGCCGGAGAAGCTCAACTGTGCGACATATGCCGAGATCATCTGCGGTGCACCGGTGAGCCTGTACCGGAAGCGGGAGCTGCTGCTCCGGCTGAAAGCAGAAGCATCCGAAGAGGAGAATAATGTGGCAGAACTGCTGTCTGCATTGGATACGGCACGAAAACCGCTGGAAAGCGCTGAACTTCCCGGCATCCAGTTTATCGTGGAGCTCATGGGATATAACGAGGAAGATCGCAGCGTGGACACGCTGGACGGGCCGTTCGCCGTGCGGAGTCTGGCGGAGGCACGGCAGTCCATCCGCGCCTATCGTGCCGAATTCGATGATAACTGGACAGCGCAGTTCTGGACTATGGAGCTGTATGACTGGAATGCAAAACCACTCTCGAATGGGTTTCCCATTGCGGTACGCACCTACATTCTTTCGCCGGAGGGAGAGCCGCAGTATTTTATACAGCGGCCGAAAATGCCGGGTATCGATCCTCGCTGTGCACGGGCTTTTGGCGGCAGCGATCTCATCCTTCCCACACCATACAAGCCGGGGGATATTCTGCGCATCGACTGCCGTCCCTACACCCCGATGCCGTTTTACTGCCTGCTGATTCAGGTGCGCAGTGGCTGCTGCGGTCTGTGGTGTTTGTTTCCCAATCTGAATGGCAGTATTGGCCAGGGTGCCTTGCTGCATGGCCACTACTATGCCATGGAATATCAGTTTAGCTTCTATCGCCAGATTTCTCCACTGTACCGGGCGGAGGTGTTCACCGGTGAGCTGCCGAAAAATTGCAGCTTTATGAAGCGGCTTTCGGAAAAAATCCATGCAGACCCCGGCTACGGCGATAAAGTCGACGAGGTGCTTTGCGATTTGAAGCTGTGAAACGAGGGATAGCGAAAGGACCGGCAGGGCTGCCTGTCCTTTCGCTATTTCCCTGCGTCCGCCTCCGGCAAGCCGGCGTCGGACAGGGCTTCATTTGTGTACACATATTGCAAGGCGCTTAGCTGCGTTTCCCAGATGACCTGCTGAAGAAGCACCGAGTAGGTATTGACCAGAAGCTCGATATCGTGGTTGCCTCTCAGGTAGTTGCTGACCGGCCGCAAAAGGCGCTGGGCGCCGCCGAGGGGCTTGGGGTAATACTCCAGCTCCCAATAATTGCATAAGGAAAAATCGTCGCAATACAAATAGGGGATCGTGTCTTGCGATGACATCCCCATGGTATATCCTCTTGCCATGGTGTCACCGCAGCCAAACTCCCGGCAACGAGCCAACTGCTTATTCCGAAAAAACAAGAAGCCTTCCGAATACACCGTGGGCGGAAGTTCCTGCCGGATACGCTCCAAATCCCATGTAGAAATATCTGTCAGCACAAAGGGCTTCCACACACCGCCTGTAGGGGCATAGACCAAATCACCGGCATGGAATGGTGTGGGAAATTCCATCCACATCTCCTCAAAGACAGAAAGGGGTTCATAGGCTTTCCCTTTCTCGCCATAGATATCGCAGCACAAGACATCTCCGTTCACATTCAGGTAGCACGCATCCCCAATGTCATATTCCGTTTTATCCAATTTATATTTCCGGATGCGGGTGCGATCCCAGCCTTCTTCCCGCATTTGTTCCATGCAGGCCTCCCGGCAGCGGTCATAGCTGCCAAACGGCCTGCTTTCCGCGCGGTACGCTTTTTCGGAAAAGCTGGCATCCTCATAGAGATAGACGCAGCCGTCTGCCTCCTGAAACTGCAGGGCCTGCCGGGGTAGCAGGGTGATACAATGCCGCAGGAAAGCGTGAAAATCCGGGATTGCCTCCATATTCAGCCGTTTCTCCATGGAGCAATTGGGCATGGTGCGAATGATCTCTTCCCATGCCTGCGCTTTCTCCGCCAGTGTGGCGGTTTTGCAGGAATACACCAGAAAAGCCGCCTCCTGAGTGGAAAACGGGTAGTTTTGCTCTTTTAAGTACGCCCGCATGGCGCTTGAATCTATAAAACGATAAATGTCCATCCGCTTTTTTCACTGCTCAATTGATGTTCCACCAGTAATCATACAGGCGGCGGTAGGCAGCGCCCGGCGGAATGTCCCCCTTAAACTGCCGGACTTTCTTCCGGGAGAGCTTCCGGAGCATCCGCATTGTGCCGATAGGTCGGGGACTGAAACAGTAATAACCCCGGCGCTGGTCATAGTCGACCCCGTATTTGCCTACTTGGTACACTTTTTTCAGCCTCCGCTGTGTCTCTTGCCGTCTGCCATAGCCCATATCCATCACCGTTCCCTGCGAAGCTTTTCCTCATCCAGCGCCGCTTTCAGCTTGTTGTAAACCAGTTGGTTGGGGTAGTAACGGTAATCCGCAAAAATCTCGATGCCCTCCCCGTAAAAATGCTCCCGAAGGGCGGCGGCACAGGCGGCGCTGCGGCTTTGCCCATACTCGCACTGACAGACAATGTTCCCTCCGTTCTCCATGGCGTCATAAATGAATGCGGCAAGAGCGGGCGCTTCCGGAAAATAAGTGTCGAAGGAGAGACCGTATTCTCCCAGAATTTCAAGGTCAATGTCATGCAGCGGAACATAAAATACATCCAGAGGCATTCCCCTGTAATCCAGCGGCTGGGATACCTGCCCGGTTCGCTTGGATGGGGGATCATAGAAGCTGATGACGAACGTGTTGCGCGGAAATCCGTCCTGCAGCAGCTTTTCGGCAGCAGAGCGGGATAAAATATATGCCGGCTGATGTTTATCTTTCAGGATATGTTGTTCACTCCCTTCTGCAAAAAGAATACCCCATGGCATGGGACAAAAACGGGAGATGCCATGGAGTAAAATCGATATGAAATCAAGAGAAGGGGTGTGCATACAGGATGAATCACAGCAATACGGATACCGGGAGACGGGTAGAACTGCACTGTCATACGAAGCTGGGCAGTGTCGGAGCCGTCAACAGTGCGGCAGAAATTATAAAAGCGGCCATAGAAGGAACTATGTCCGCCGTGGCCATCACCGACGTTGGTGTTGCCTATGCTTTTCCGGAGGCAGCGGAGGCCTGTAAATCGCTTTGGGCCGCAAGAGTCAAGGACTGCCGGGCAAACGGAATGGATCCCGGCGCTGAACAGGACTTTTTCAAGGTCATCTATGGGATGGAGACCCGACTCCTGCGCCCCATGCCGGAATCCCGGGATAAGGGCGGATATTCGATCGTTCTTCTGGTGCAAAACGAAATCGGAAAACGGAATCTCTATCATTTGATCACCGATTGCAGCGGGAAGCCCGCCGCCGCATCTCACCCGAGAGTATCAGAGAAAGAACTGGCAAACTATCGGAAAGGGCTTCTCGTGGGCAGTGCCGGTGAGGATGGGGAAGTATTTCAGGCAATACTGGATGGAAAAAACGGTGAGGAACTCCAAAAGATTGCAGCGTTTTACGATTATCTGGAAATCCAGCCTGTTTTCTGTGACGATTCGGAAATTGCGGCTCGGGTACAGACCGTGAATCAAAAAATCGTTGAGCTGGGTGACCTGCTGCATATTCCGGTGATCGCCTCCGGCAATGCATATCTGTTAGATGCCAAGGATGCACTGGGATGGAAAATTCTCCGCCGGTTGAAGGGCGTGGAAACGGCAGAAAATGCAATCCCTCCGCATTTCAGGACTACGGAAGAAATGCTGCAGGAATTTCGGTATCTCGGCAAAGAAAAGGCTGTGGAAGTCGTCATTACAAATACAAATCGGATCGCGGATAAAATCCAAGCGATCCGACCGATTCCGTCAGGGCGGCATCTCCTGTCTGCACCGGGCAGCGATTCCATGCTGAGAAAGATCTGCACCGAAAATGCCCATGCATTATACGGTGACCCGCTCCCGGAGGTTGTAGCATCCCGGCTGAACCGGGAATTGGAAACCATCGTTCGCAGGGGTTACGGCGAGAGCCTCCTTTTGGTGCAGAAAATCGTACAAAAATCGATCTCAAAGGGTTACTGTGTTGTGCCACGGGGCACATTGGGAGCTTCCTTTACAGCGTATTTGTTGGGTATCGTTGACGGAAATCCCCTACCGTCCCATTATCGCTGTGCAAAGTGCTTTCACACGGATTTTGAGTCCGAGACTGTCCTGCAAGCCTATGGCGGCACGGGCTTTGATTTGCCGGACAAATGCTGCCCTTGCTGCGGAGCGCCGCTGCAAAAGGATGGCCTGAGCATTCCGTTTGAAACCTTTATGGGATTGCATGGGGAAGATAACCCCGAAATCTCGATAAACTTCTCGGGAGAGTATGTGTTGGAGCTTCACAGATACACGATGGACCTGCTTGGCAAAGATCGGATGCTCCGTGCAGGAGCAATCCGAACCATAGGAAGCGTCCGTGCCGATGCAATCGTTCGCGACTATTTAGACGATCAGAAAATACATACAAGCAAACAAAGGGTTGCACAGCTCACCGAGCTTTGTGCCGGTACATTCCGCGCCCACAGTTACCGACCCGGCAGCTTTTTCCTTTTGCCGGAACATGTGGATGTTTCTGACTTTACACCGCTGCAGCGCCATCCCAGACGGGGTGAATCGGCTTTTGCGGAAACGCATTTTGATAGCCGGGCACTCCGGAACAGCTTCCTTGAATTGTCTGAGCTTGGTTGCTCAACTCCGACCCGGCTTCATGATCTGCAGGCTTTGACCGGAGTCGATCCTGCCGAAATCCCCTTTGATGACGAAAAAATCCTGTCATTGTTTTCTTCTCCCAAGGCGCTTGGGTTAACGGCAGAGGATATTCTTGGTTATTCGGCCGGTGTGCTTGGAGTTCCGGAATTTGACCACCCTTATATGATCAAACTTCTCTCCCAGATCCAACCGAATCGGTTTTCTGATCTGATTCGTGTAGATGCTCTGGCACATGGATGCGGAGCGTGGGATTCCGTTCAGGAGCTGGTGAAAAACCGTGTTTGTTCGTTTCCTGCCACCGTATGCTGCATGGATGACATCTGGAACGAGCTGCGGCACAGAGGGGTTCCGGCAGAAACAGCATTTGGCGTTATGAGAAATGTTCAGAATGGGTGCATTGCGGGAGGAACCTGTAAGCGATGGGCGCAGTGGAACCAGGAGCTTCAGACGCATGGCGTTGCGCCATGGTATCTTCACTCCTGCGAGCAGGTTCGTTATTCAGCATCCAAGGCGCACTGCGCTGCCTACACCATGGCGGCATGGCGGATGGCTTTCTTTAAGCTGTATTATCCGCTGGAGTTCTATACGGCATGGCTCAATGCGATGCCGGATCGGATTCCCTCTGCGATGCTCTTTGAGGGGATCAAATCTTTTGACGCTTATACAGCGCAGCAATACCCGGCTTCGAGGGTTCCTGAAAAAGCGAAACTTTTGATGATTCAAGAGGACGGATTACTGGTCGTGCGGGAGATGTACGCCAGAGGGTTTGCTTTTTGCCCATTTGACAGAAGCATAGCGGATGCTGAGAAGTACAAGATTATCAACGGGAAAATCATGCCGCCGCTTTCCATGTTTTCGGAAGCAAAGGCCTGATGCGCCTCATTCGAATGCGTAGCCAAATTTCAACAGTGCCGTACTGGTTGGCTTTTGCCAAGCAGCACGGCGCTGTTTTGCTTTATCTGAATATGTAGCGATAGTCGGCATCCGCTTCGATATTGCAGTTTGCCGAGATATTTATTTACGGCGGTAATAATAGTCCTTCGCCTTGCTCCTGTTTCTCACGCTCTGGCATTCCAGCGTCCCGCAGTACTTCTGCCGGTTCCCTCGTTTGATGAACGCCTTACCGCAAGCCTGGCAGAACGCAATATTGGTTTTACCGCCGTAGTCATCCAGGGCGTTGGCATTCACCGCCATAAATCTGGCAAGACCGAAATAGGCTGCGTCCACCACGGATTTGACGGAGGGTTGCAGCTGGATCTGCCCGGTGGCGAGATCATACTCCAGTCCCATATTCAGCTTCGATATTTTCTCGACAAATCGCTGCAGCACCAGAGGGCGTTGTGCGCTGTCCGTCCGATACCACTCCCGGAGCAGATTCTCCTGTTCCGGCACACAGACACCGTCGTAGATCCTCTGGGCATCGGCAGCTTTGTCCTCCATCAGACTACGGATGGCGAATGCTGTCATGGTGTCGGTATAGAGCTGCTCCAGATCCTGCACCATATCCTCCACGCAGACGCAATAGCATTCCAAGGTATTCACCATGCAGTCCCAAAAGCCGTTCGGATCATCGTTGTTTATTTCCAGGTGCGCCACATCATCTCCGTAAAAATAGTAAGGATGAATATTCTCCATACTCCACCGGATCAGAATCCGTGCACACTCCTCTGGAGGCTTGTTCCGAAGTTCCAGGTTCAGATTGCACAGCTCAATCAGCAACTCCTGCCCGGAAGGGTAACCCTTATAGACCTTAGGAAATTGCCCGGGGGTGTATTCCGCAAATATCGTTAGCTTACCATCCTCGGTTCCAATTCTGTATGAATGGAACCGGAGGGTGTGTTTTTTTATGTCTCCAATGCCGCCGATCTCATAATCCGTCAGTTCTCGTTTCAGATCCATAGAGTCACTCTCCTTTATCACCGAAAATCTTACCGTTAGAGTCGCGTATTTCATCATTGTTCTTACCGATAGGGCAAAGATTTATGCTCCTATTATATGCGATAATACAGCCAAACACAAGAGAAGGGAGTGAAATATATGAAAACGAGTTCTCACAAGTCCGTATTCAATCTCAAGGAAGCGGCAGCTTACCTGGGAATCAGCGTACCCACCTTGGTGCGGCTGCTGGGGAGCGGAGCCATTTCTTATCGCCGTGTGGGGCAGCGGTGGCTCATTGCACGCTCTGCACTGGATGATTGGCTAAACAAGAAAAACTAAGGAAGGGGTGATCACCATGGCCGAAAATACACCAATCACCATATACACGGCAGATTGCATCGGCAACGCAGCCAACTGCCTGTATCCCAATGAAGTCAAAATCACGGATGACTTCTCCGCGAAGCTGGCCTTTGCCACAGACATGGTCTGCGCCCGGTACAAAAACAACTATCGGAACACCGCAAACTTTGAGGTTGCCAACGCCCTGCCCGGGGACTGCGACAACGACCACTCCGAGATAGCAGCGGACTGGGTCACCCCGGAGGACATTGCAGACCTCTTTGCCGATATTCCCTATGTGCTGCATTACAGTTGCCACCATATGAAGCCCAAAGGCGAGAAAAGCGCCCGTCCCCGGTTTCATATTGTTTTCCTCATTGACCCGGAGCAGGATGCAGACCGCTATACGGCGCTGAAGCAACGCCTGTTGGCGGCATTCCCTTTTTTCGATGCCAACGCCATGGACGCCGCCCGGTTCCTGTTCGGCACGGAAGATCCCCAGGTCATCTATCATCCCGGCACGATTACCCTGAATGCCTTTCTGGATGACCTGGAGAACGAACAGGCTTTTGCCAACATGGGGCACACCATTCCTGAGGGGAGCCGTAACAGCACCATGTCCCGGATCGGAGCCAGGATCATCAAGCGATACGGCGATACCCCGGAGGCAAAAGAGCTGTTCCTCCAGACTGCTGGGCAATGCTCCCCACCCCTGGAGGAGCGGGAGTTGGAAAGCATCTGGGTAGGAAAGCAACGGCTATATGCCAAAATCTGCAAGCAGCCCGGGTATGTCCCACCGGATGCTTACAACAGTGCCGGCCCCGTAGTCTGGGACACGCCCATTCCCTTTGACGAATATGACCTTCCCACATTTCCCGTGGACGCATTACCGGAGGTCATTCGCCGCTATGTGCTGGCGGTGGCAGAGTCCACCCAGACCACCGTGGATATGGCTGCGGTGGAGGCTTTGGGCGTTGTGTCCCTGTGCAGCCAGGGAAAATACTTCATCCGGGGCAATGCGGACTGGGCAGAACCCCTCAACACCTACACAGTCGTCATCCTTCCCCCGGCAGAGCGAAAATCCTCGGTGCTGTCCATGATGATCCGCCCGGTGGAAGTATTTGAAAAATTGGAAAACGAACGGCGCAATGCCGGAATCATCGAAAGTCAGATGGTTCTGAGCCGACTGGAAAAGGAAAAACGCAGTTTGGTGGAGCGGGCATCCAAGGGCAAAGCTACCGAGGAAGAAGTCCGCGCCAAGGCTGTGGAAATTGCCAAATATGAGCCGATCAAGCCTCTGCGGTTATTCGTGGACGATGTGACCTCCGAAAAGTTGACCTCCGTTCTGGCCGAGAACAAGGGCCGTGCGGCGGTGGTTTCCGCTGAGGGCGGTATTTTCGATATTATCAGCGGCCTGTACAGCCGCAATGTGAATATCGATGTATTCCTCAAAGGACACAGCGGGGATACCATCCGGGTCGACCGGATCGGCAGGGCCAGCGAGAGCATTATCCACCCGGCATTGACCATGGTACTGGCCGTACAGCCCGAGGTGCTGAACGGGCTGATGAGCAACAACACCTTCCGTGGTCGCGGCCTTACCGCCCGATTCCTGTACTCCATGCCGAAGTCTACCGTTGGCAGTCGTTCTTTCTCCACGAAGCCGATCCCAGAAGGAGTCAGAGCCAGGTATCAGGCTCTGATTGAAACCATCCTGTCCGGTGACAATGAGCAGGAGCCGATCAGTCTGGACGACGGTGCCCGGGAAGTGTTGGAAGACTTGTTCAACGAGATAGAAGGTCGGTTGAAAGGAGACTTGGCGGAGATCTCCGACTGGGCAGGTAAGTTTGTAGGCGCCGTCCTGCGCATCAGCGGCATTCTGCACGTCATGAAATACCCCAAGGATTCCATGTTCGATGCCGTTGACCGGGAGACCATGGAGCATGCCGAAATCATCGGCAGGTACTTTCTGGCGCACGCCAAAGCCGCTTATTCTCTTATGGGGGCCGACACCGTAAACAAAGGCGCCCAGTACTTGCTGTCCTTTATCAAGCGGGAACGGCTTACGGAGTTCTCCCGCCGGGATGCCATGCGGCTTTGCCGCAGTTTCAAGACCGCAGATTCTCTGCAGCCCGTGCTGAATCGGCTATGCGAGTATGGCTACATTGCCGTCAAGCCCCAGGAACCGACCCTGGGAGTTGGCCGCCGTCCCTCGGAGATCTATCTCACAAATCCTGCCGTACTGAATACGTGACCCGTCCGTTTCGTCCGTTGCGCCCGAGGGGGAAGGGGCGGTCGCAATCTCTACGCCTTTTCTCTCCGGGCAACGGCCCGGGGTCTTACGCACAAAAACGGCGAAATCAAAAGGGGAATTACCCCGGAATCAAACAAGGAGATTACAAAGTGACCAAACATGAAATTGAGATTCTGAACATCATGCGCAGCCGGGGCAAAACAGCCACGGATATTGCGCTTGCCCTTCAAGTCTCCGTCAATACCGTTCGCTCTTACATCCGCCGCCACCCGCCGGAAGATGCGGTTCGGATCGGATGCCGCCGGTGCGGGAAACCGATACTCCAAGTGAAGGGCAGAAAGGCCAAATACTTTTGTTCCGACCGATGCCGAAATGCATGGTGGAACGCCCATCCGGAACAGGTGCAGCGGAAAGCCTATTACCGTCTGACCTGTGAATACTGCGGAAAGGAGTTTGTCAGCTATGGAAACCGGAACCGCAAATACTGCTCCCGCCTCTGTTACGCCGACGCAAGAAGAACTCATTCGGTATCGGATCCTCTGCGCAATGTTGGATCACCTCGGCCGAGCGGGGGAACTGGACGCCCAAACCCGTGAACGGGCAAATGCCGTTCTCGCCATGAAAACCGGCCTGAAACAAACCAGTATATTTCTCTGAAGTTTGTCGGGATATGGACTTGCTATATCCTCCGAAACGAGCAATATATGTAGCTGACGATACTTGATACAAAGGAGAAGACCATGCCGAGAACCGTAGAACAAATCCAATTTACTCCCCACATGCCGAAAGCCCTTCGGGTGGCGGCGTATGCCAGAGTATCCTGTGGCAAGGATGCCATGCTTCACTCTTTGGCGGCACAGGTGGATCATTACAGCACCTACATCCGTCACCACCCGGGTTGGGAGTATGTGGGCGTTTATGCAGACGAAGCCAAGACCGGCACCAAGGACAGTCGGGAAAATTTCCAGAGGATGCTTGCTGACTGTCGTATGGGGAAGATCGATCACATCATCACCAAGTCCATATCCCGCTTTTCCAGAAACACCGTGACCCTTCTGGATACGGTGCGGGAACTGAAGGGCCTGGGTATCAGCGTTTATTTTGAGGAACAGTCCATCGACACTGCCACCGCTGACGGCGAACTGATGCTTTCCATCCTGGCAAGCTATGCGCAGGAGACGGACTGCAGTGATAAGGAGCAGCAGAAGATGTTCGGTACTCTGTTCGCACTGTCCGCGACGGTCGTTGTGATTGTGTGTGTACTGACCTTTATCGGAGTGACAAGTTTCGTTGGATAATTGACAGAGTTAAGAGGAGAAAACAGAAGTTCAGAAACCTGAATGCCGTTTTGAATGGATTTGGTTTTGAAAATGGAGCGGGCAGGTTTCTGAACAAACGTTAAGTGGAAGCTTAAGGAAAGGATAGGGAGAATCTACCATGAAACAGTTCGCATATGTAGGATGCCGCACCACAAAAGAGCGCAAAGCCCGCGGAAAAGGCATCCGTATTTTTGAAATAGAAAATGGAACCTGGAAACCGGTTGGACTTTTAGAAGGTCCAGTTAATCCATCCTATTTTTGCCTGAATGAAGCACAGGACATGCTGTATGCCATTCATGGTGATTACAGCGAAGTCAGCGCTTATCGAATTCAACCGGACGGAAACATTGTCTACTGCAATACAGTGGGCACACACGGAACGAATCCGGTGCATCTGGTGCTTGACCGAAGCGGAAAATGGCTGTATGTGGCAAACTTACAGACAGGCGCGGTTTCACTGATTCCGGTGCTGGAGGATGGAAGCCTTGGAAAAATCAAGGAATTGTATTTCATTTCCGGTAACGGCGGTCCGGGTTATATTTCCCATCCGCATCAGACGATGCTTGACCGGAGCGGACGCTGGCTGGCAGTTCCATCCCAGGGACGGCTTCAGGGGGTCGGAAAAATTACATTATTTGAAATAAACGGAACAGAAGGAACACTTCGCAAACATTTTGCCATCAAGGGACGCACGGGGGCAGAGCCGAGACACTGCGTATTTGCACCGAGCAACCGTTTCTGCTATTGCGTGAATGAGAAAGACAGCACGGTAGCGGCGTACCGGTTTGATGAGAATGAGGGAACGCTGGAGCCGATGCAGATTTTGACGAGTCTGCCGGAGGACTATGCTGGAGACGGCTGGGCGAGCGCGATCGACATGGATGCGGAGGGAAAGACCCTGTATGTATCGAACCGCAAGCATGATAGCGTGAGTGTTTACCATCTGGATGCTGAAACAGGCCGGATGAGTTGGATGCAGAACGTAAAGACCGGCGGCGAGCAGCCGAGATTCCTGACCGTCAGCCCGGATGGTGCGTGGGTCGTTGCAGCCAATGAGGTGACAGACACGATCGCATGCTTCAAGCGCAATGAAGATGGAAGTCTGCAGGAAAATCCGGTGATGGTAGAGACAGAAAGCCCGGTCTGCGTGGTATTTAAGACACGGTAGAAGAAAAAAGCGTTAAGAGAAAAGCGTGTGATGAAATCGTGTGATAGAGTCGCGGGAAAAAACGTGATATTTGAAACCCGGAAGTTTTTTTGGCGGAAAAATGAGTATGAACCGATTGGAATGAACAGAAAGGAGTACATATATGGTAACCTTACATGAGGGAAAACAGTTTATTATAAATAATGATCACATTGCAAGTGCTGAGGAAGCAGCGAAGCTTTCCGAGGAGGCAGCGAAGAAGGAAACATTAACCTGGCAGGTGCTTTCCAAGCACAATCATTCGGACAATATGGAGCATCTGGAGATTCAGTTTGATTCCATGGGTGTCTACGATAATACCTATGTCGGAATCCTTCAGACTGCCTATGCGAGCGGACTCAAGGAGTTCCCGATGCCGTGTGTATTTACCAACTGCCATAACTGCTTGTGTGCAGTCGGCGGTACCATCAACACCGATGTCCACAAATATGCAGAATCTGCCTGCCGCAAATCCGGTGGTATCTTCGTTCCGCCGCATGAGGCAGTTATCCACCAGTATATGCGCGAGATGATCGTTAACTCTGGCGATATGTCGATTGTATCCGATTCCCACACCCGCTATGGCACACAGGGTTCTGTCTCCATCGGCGAGGGCGGTCCGGAGCTTGCGAAGGCAATGCTGGGAAAATATTATGAGATTGATTATCCGGGTGTAATTGCCGTTCTTTTAACCGGTACCCCGAAGCCGTGGGTTGGTCCGATGGATGTGGCTTTAAGTATCATCGGCAAGGTATTTAAGAACAATTTCGTGAAGAATAAAGTACTTGAGTTCATTGGACCGGGCGTACACAGCCTGTCAATGGATTTCAGAAACGGTATCGATACCATGACAACTGAGTCTGCCTGCCTGTCTTCTGTATGGGCGACGGATGATAAGGTAAAAGAATATTTCGAGATTCACAAACGTCCGCAGGGCTTCAAGGAGATGGTTCCGGGCAATGCAGCACTCTATGACGGTGTGGTAGAGGTAAATCTGGATACCATCGTTCCGATGATTGCGCTTCCGTTCCATCCAAGCAATGCATATCCGCTGGCAGATGTCATCGCTGAACCGGAGAAATACTTAAAGATGGTCGAAAAAGAGGCAGAGCGCGTTTTTGAGAACAACAAGGATATCCACCTGGATCTCTGCTCCAAGATTCACGATGGCAAGATCAAGGTTGATCAGGCGGCGATTGCAGGATGTGCAGCAGGTTCCTTTGAAAATATCTATGCGGTTGACCAGATTGCAAAGAAGATGGACAAAGGACTGGGAACCTTCCCATTCAATATTTATCCGGCATCCCAGCCGATCATGTATGAGTTAAATAAAATCGGTGTCTTAAATGACCTGATGGGATATGGTGTGCGCGTGAAGACAGCATTCTGCGGACCGTGCTTCGGCGCATCGGATGCACCTGGAAACAATGATTTCTGTATCCGTCACAGCACCCGTAACTTCCCGAACCGTGAGGGAAGCAACCCGGCAACCGGCCAGATCGCATCGGTTGCACTGATGGATTCCAAGTCAATCGCGGCAACTGCATTTAACGGCGGTTACTTAACCTCTGCAGAGAACTGCCCGGTTGTATTTGAGACACCGTCCTATGAATTCAACGAGCACATTTATGAAAATATCGTGTATAATGGTTTTGGAAAAGCAAAACCGGAGACAGAGATCGTTTACGGACCGTCCATCAAGGACTGGCCGGAGATGGAGCCGCTGAAAGAGAACCTGCTGTTACAGGTATCCAGCGTGATCCGCGACGAGGTGACGACCACGGATGAGCTGATTCCGTCCGGTGAGACGGCATCCTACCGTTCCAACCCGTACAAGATTTCTGAATTTACCCTGATCCGCAAGGATCCGAAGTATGTCGGCCGTGCGAAAGCGGCACAGGAGTATGAGAAGGCCCGTCTGGCTGGCGACAGCGCGAAGGCTGGCGAGTTCTATCAGGTGCTGCAGGCAGCAGGTATTACAACACCGGTTGAGGAGCTGATGCAGACAACGGGTATCGGTTCTGTACTGTATGCAAAACGTCCGGGTGATGGTTCTGCCCGCGAGCAGGCCGCGAGCTGCCAGCGCGTAATTGGCGGCCTGGCCAACATCGTCCACGAGTACGCCACCAAGCGCTATCGCTCCAACGTGATGAACTGGGGCATGGTGCCCTTCCAGATGGAGGCCGAGCCCAGCTTTGAGGTGGGCGACTACGTCTTTGTGCCGGGTATCCGCGCCGCGCTCGACGGCGACCTGAAGGACATCGCCGCTTACGTGGTTCGCGCCGATGGTGCGGTCGAGCAGATTGAGCTCTACATTGCCGATATGACGGCAGAGGAGCGTGCCATCGTCAAGGCCGGCTGCCTGATCAACTACAACAAGTTCAAGGCCGCTGCCGAGTAACGCACATACTTGTCCGCCCCGGTTATACCTTTCCCTGCCGCTCACGCGCTTCGCGAGGGTCGCGTCAGAGAAAGGTATAACCGGGGCTACTTGTTAAGTGCTGCTCGTTGGGTCTTGAGGGCGCTAAAATCGAGGTTGCAACTCTCCTCTATGGGGGAGTGCGCCTTTGTTCATATGCTATCTAGAATTGACAGTATGAAGTTGGCGCTTTAAAGTGAGCTCAAAACACTCTCGTTTGTGGAGTTGAAGATGAAGCGTTGCACTTCTGTTTTGTTGCTGTTGGTGGCTTGCGTCGTCGCTGCTGCGGGCGTGGTCCTATTTGGCTCGCTTATCTTCTATGGGCCGAGTGGGGTTGAGCAGACGGTTGAGATGGCGTCCCTTGTTGCATCGATGCCCGGGCAAATGATTTCGGACGTTACAAAGCCCGATGAGATAACGCTCGATATCGAGGAAACGCCGGGCATTCTAAGCATAAGCAACTACCCCATGATTGAACTTGGCTCGTCTCGCTATACCAAGGACGAGAAGTTGTCCCGACAGGCGCTGGACTTGCTAAACGGGCGTTCGTTCAAACGCTGGGACGGTTGGGATGCCTATGAGCGCCGACGTGGTTCTGTGAACGGTGGCTACTATACAACGCTGAAGTTGTATTCATCTGATGGCAAACTGATGCGCACCGTTAACTACAATCCGGAATACGCAAAAGCCGGAGGTGGGGACGGCGTCTATATCCAAGATGGCGGCGTGACCTACATTCTTGAAGGCGACCAGCAGCAGGTGATCGATTTTTTGGATCGTTGCGTGATGGACGCGTACGACCAGACCTGCCTGCCCGACCCGCAGACTGCACGCGATGGTGGATCTGCTCGTACATGGCTATTCGAGGATGAGATGCCCTAGACCGCCGAATCGGGAAGCACGGGCTCGGCAAAAGAGTAGAGAACGCGACCACCACAAAGGTGCCCCTTTGCGGTGGTTTTCAGTCTGTCTCGATCTGTAACATCTGGGCCGTTAAAAGTGGGCTTGGTGTTACAGATTTAGATTATCGATTCGGGTGTCTTCTGTTTATCTCGATCTGTAACAGATGGACCCTTATTTGCCGAGTAGTTGTTACAGATTTAGACAAACGGGCGCTGCCGATCATTTCATCTCGATCTGTAACATCTGGACCCAAAAACGGCTGCTAGATGTTACAGATCGAGACGGTTGGTCGTCGGGGATGCAGTGGGTCGGCGTCTCAGTACCCTATCCTTCAATCACTCAGAAAATCTTATATATAGAGACTTAGATTTGTGTATAAGAACGCGCAAAGCTGGCAACAATACTTCTCGAACAACGTGAAGCCGCCCCGTAGGGCGGCCACCCCAAGAGAGGTGATTCCATGAGAATCGATAAGCTAGCAATGACGTCGCGCGAGGCGCTGCAGACCGCCATGAGCACGGCTGCCGACGCGCAGGCCGGCGCGGTAGAGCCGATTCACCTGCTGTCCGCCCTGCTCGGTGCCGGCGAGCGCAATATCTCCGTGATCATAGAGCGCATCGGTGCCGACCCGGCTCAGCTCGCACGCTCCACACAGGATGCCATCGACCACGCGCCCAAGGTTTCGGGCGAGGGCCAGCAGATGGGTCTGTCCAACGAGCTCGTCCGCGTCATCGAGAAGGCCGAGAAGAAGGCCACCAAGATGGGCGACAGCTTTGTGGTGACCGAGCATCTGCTCATGGCACTTGCCGAGGACAAGGGCGAGGCGGGCCGCGTGCTGCGCGACGCCGGCGTGACCAAGGAGCGCATCGAGCAGGTCTACGAGGAGCTGCGTGGCGATGACCGCGTGACGTCTGCCGAAGACAAAGCCCAGTTTGAGGCCTTGGAGCAGTACGGTCGCAACATCTGCGACCTGGCCCGCGCCGGCAAGCTCGACCCGGTCATCGGCCGTACCGATGAGATTCGCCGCACTATCCAGGTCCTGTCCCGTCGCACCAAGAACAACCCCGTGCTCATCGGTGAGCCCGGCGTAGGCAAGACCGCCATCGCAGAGGGTCTGGCCCAGCGCATCGCCGCTGCCGACGTGCCGGAGGAACTGCTGGACAAGCGGGTCCTGTCGCTGGATCTGTCCGGCATGGTGGCCGGCACCAAGTACCGGGGCGAGTTTGAAGAGCGCATCAAGAACGCCATCGATGAGGTGAAGAAGGCCGGCAATGTCATCCTCTTCATCGACGAGCTGCACACCATCGTGGGCGCCGGCTCCGCCGAGGGTGCCGTGGACGCCGCCAACATTCTCAAGCCCGCTCTGTCCCGCGGCGAGATCCGTGTGGTGGGCGCCACCACCCTCAATGAGTACCGCAAGTACATCGAGAAGGACGCCG
>ENA-OPBS01001118-OPBS01001118.1-human-gut-metagenome-genome-assembly--contig:-NODE-1118-length-21256-cov-4.161549_pt1 | contig 21256 bp, 20 predicted proteins | sample MGYA00241074_ERZ501463 | MGnify/ENA primary metagenome ERZ501463 (study PRJEB25962, sample SAMEA2042578) | human gut metagenome | biome: human gut; feature: human-associated habitat; material: faeces...
TTTGCCGTGCTGAGCAAAAATAAAATTCTGAGAGATTTTTGAGAGATTCTAAGAGACAGCAAATTTCAAAATTCCGAAGTCATTTTATTGCGATTTGAGGCATTTATGACTGAGACTTTTGAGAGACATCGCTTAAATCAAAATCGTAACACGAATTGAAATGAGCAAAACTCCGAGCGAATACAGAAAATCGTATTTATAACCGTTGACTTCATAAAAGCTCGGGTGTATAATCAAAAAAATAAAGCTGTCTCGGCTGATGAAGACTATAAATTTTGCTGTTTCTGAACACAACAGCAGAGTTTACAGTCTTATTTTTTTGCAGGTGATCATATGAAATTTAAAAAATATGCAACAAAAACGCTGCTGATCGTTATCGGATCAATAATATCCGCATACGGAATTACGCTTGCAATAGGCGCAGGTTTCGGCGGCGCAACACTTGCGATATTGTGGCAAGGGCTGACGAATGTGACAGGTATGTCAATCGGCACATCGTCATTTGTTGTGGCTGTGGCAATGATAATTTTTGCCTTTTTCTATGACAGAAAGCAAATCAATGTCGGCACAATTCTTTACCAAATCATTTACAGTTTTTTCGTGGATGTATTCACAAAAATTCAGCATTATACAAATATTAAAGCGGTTAATTTTGTTATAATGCTACTTGGCATTGCTATATTTTCGTTCGGAACGGGGCTTTACTCCGCCGCTGATTTCGGCAGGGGCTCTTATGAAGCAGTCACATTTTCGCTTGCCGAAAAAAACAGGTGGAAAATCAAAATCGTACGAATGATTCTTGATATTATAATGGTAATTATCGGCGTTTTGCTCGGCGGTAAATTCGGAATTTGCACAATTGCCACCGTTTTGCTCTCCGGTCCGATCATTCAGGCAACCGTAAGCACTGTTAAGAAATCAAAGATTTTAAAAAACATTTCTTAAAATTCTCATACAAGCCTAAAAGTGATAAGACATACAAAAAGGATGGAATTCGATTTGAACAAGTCCGCAAAAAATGGACAATAGAGTAAACGGAGTTAAGATTATATCCGCTAACGAAAACATTAGCGAAGGCTCAAAAGGCATAATTCTTGAATACATACTTGAAGGTATGGCTGAATATTATTCAGCAGACTTAAGACTTATCAGAGAAAGTTATTCGTGGATTAACATAAAATGCAAGTTTAACGGTGATCCGATTACATTCGGATTCAATTTTGAACCTGCTGCCATCCTCGGAACATTCGTGTTTCGAGGCTTTTTTTATGCCCGAATACTGCTTTTTACGGCGGTATTCGAGCAAAGTGTCTGCGTTCTTTGCAAAATTTCTTTTATATTTTTCAAGGTGTACTCGGTCGGAACTCCTATGCCGATGTCATTCGTTCCGATTAAAATCACAAGATTTTTCGGGCTTATGTTCAAGGCGTTACATTCGAGCCTTTCCAACAATCTGTCGCTGTCAACGGCAAACAATCCCGCACCGATTGCGCCGCAAAATTCAGGCTTATCGGATATGAAAATCTTTGTGTTCAACCGCTTTTGCAACACTTTTTTCAAAAACATGTTTTCGGGCAGATGAAATAGTCCCCCTTGGCTTGCAACTAAACCTAAAAATCGCATAATTTTTAAGGCTTCTGCCCTGTTTTGGGCAGAAGCCTTTTTGCATATTTGATAAGATTTTCTTCTTCGTATAATATTAAATGTACCGGCTGCAAAATTGACAAAGAATTAACAGAATTTTCGTTGACACACATTATTCCTTACGATATAATAAAAGCAAATATATCGCTTATAAAGGAAGTGACTTAATGACGAAAAAAATAGCGGCAATATTGTTGGCATTGTGCATGGCAATCTCAATTTTGCCGATGAGCGTTCAGGCGGCATCAAAGCCGGATATTAAAGTCGGTGACTATGTTAAAATGGGCACGTATAACAATGCCTCGATTCTTTGGCGATGTGTAAGCATTGACAATAACGGACCGCTTATGCTTGCAGACAGAATTATTGACACCCTTGCATATGATGCCAAAACAAATGACAACAGCAGTTCAAAATCGCACAGCAGAAGCTATAAGCGTGATGATTACGGTTCTAACTATTGGAAAGACAGCAATATGCGTTCTTGGTTAAATTCAACCGCAGAGGCAGGCAAAGTCGATTGGCTTTGCGGCAACCCTCCGAAAGACGGATATGTAAGCGGTGTGGGAGCGTACAACGAAAAAGCGGGTTTTCTCAACGCTTTTTCAAAATCTGAAATTGCGGCAATGAAAACCGTTACCCAGCGTTCTCTCGTTTCTCATCCCGAATACAACAAGGGCATAGTTAACGGAGACGCAAATTCGGATTTGTTATATTATACCGATATTTCATATGCGGCAATAAATTACGATAGTGCGTATTTTGAAACCACAACCGAAAAGGTATTCCTTCTTGATGTTAAGCAAGCAAATGCCGTATGGAAAAATCTCAACGGCTATTATGTCGCATACAATAATGACGGAATGGCTTGGCCCTATTGGCTCCGCACCCCGGTTACCGACTGCAACCACGATATGCGTTATATCAGTTCATCGGGTCAGGTCGGTCGTTATGCTCCGTGGTATTCCGATTTGGGCGTAAGACCTGCATTTTATCTCGATTCCGAATATTTTGTTACAACTTCCGGCAGCGGCTCACAAAGCAGTCCTTATATCGGCTCTGCTCCAAACAAACAAGAGGATGATTATACAATTTCGGAACCTGCCGAGGACGCAAATCCCGATTGGAATGTCAGCACCGAGCAAAGCATTCAGCTCACCCTCGGCCCGTGGTATTCAAATGACAGAAAATATTCTAATCCTACCATCCCGGTTTATACCATCCAAAAAACACGCAGCGACACGGAAAATATGGTTGTTGTCGTTTGCGGCGAGGGATACACAAAAAGTCAGCAGGGCAAATTCATCAATGATGTCAAACGACTTTGGCAGGATGCTATGAAATATGAGCCTTATCGCAGTTATGCCGACAGATTCAATGTTTACGCTCTTTGCACAGCTTCCGAATCGACTTTTGACAATGGTGGAAGCACATTCTTTGATGTTATAGTCGACAAATATAATTCGCCTGTTATTTCTAATAATCTCCACGGAAGTCAATGGAAAAATCATATTTTTGAGAGATGTATCGGTCCTGAATTTATCGAGAAAATTCACGATGCTCATATCAAAAAAAAGTGTGATCCAAACACAATTCCGTCCGGTTCGGAATATGAACCTTATTATTATGTTCACGATTATATTGCTCAGTTCGCTATGGTTGTAAATACAACAAATGATTTCGGTGGTGCTTATAATAACCGTGAATACGGTTTCCATTATTTCATTTCGCCATCAGACAGCTATCGTGCGTCAAAAACTTTTGCACACGAGTTTGGACACGGTTTGCTCGGTCTCGGTGATGAATACAGCGGCGGATATTTGCTTGACGATAAGGAGCTTAAATCACTCAATCTTTCCTCGGTTGAAGACCCGGAAAAGATAAAATGGCGACAGCTTTTAGGTTTTAGAAACACATATACCTGCCGCAATGCTTACGGCTCAAAAATGCTTGTTTCAAGTTATGAGTGCATAATGAGAGACACAAACTATCAATTCTGTGAGGTTTGCCGTTTGCAGGGCTTCAAGCGAATGTCTCAGCTTGTTAAGGATGCAGACCTTTATGTTGCACCTCCCGAGGTTAAGGAATATACGGGTGCTTATTCAAAGCCGTCTGATTTTACCGACCTTGAAACAAGTTCATATTATAATTACACATATAATCGCAATGACCGACTTTTGAGCGGCAACAGCAAAAGCAGATTTAATACTAATATGAACGGTAAAAAAATCGAGCTTAGAACTGTTATTCAAAACATTTCAGATAAAAATGCACGACAATTAAAATTCAAAATGTGGATAAAGCACTCCGACGGAAGCGTTGCGACCGATTCATCGGGGAATCCGCTTCAAACAGTACAAACCTTTGACATTCCTGTTTGGAATGATAAGGCAAATTTCTGGCCGCTCGGTGCTTTGGATCACATCAAAAGCGACTTTAATTCAGGCTTAAAGAGTTGCTCGCTTATTTATCAAATTCCGTCTGATGCACAGCTTAAGAGCGGCGATACCGTGGCATTTCAGGTGCTCGATGAAAACGGAAATGTGCTTGCAGACGACAATACGGAAACACAGCGCTACACAACCGTTTCAATTCAGTATAAATTTGAGGACGGCTCTGAAATTCCAAACACTGCCGGCGGAACATTTACCGTGCCATACGGCACAAAACTTAATTTAACCCCTGCAAAATCACTGTACGGCTATGAATTTGTAAAGGCAGACGGCTTAAACACTCCCATTGTTTCAGACGGAACGGTTGTTACATATTATTACAAAAATAAAAACGAAGAACACACTCACACTTGGTCTGCTTGGAAATACAATAATGATGCTGTTTACAACTCATCAAGTGATTATAAAGACGGCACGCAGACTCGTACTTGCTCCGCTTGTGGTGAAAGTGAAACAAAAGAGGCACCGAATACAGCTCTTCTTCGTCGCAGAGGTAATGCATTGTCGCTTGAAAGCAGTATCACCCTTGCAACTTACATTACCAAAGATGTAGTCGATTATTATGACGAAGTGTATGCCGAGTTTACCCGAAACGGTAAAACCGAAAAAGTATATCCGTCTGGTAAAACATTAACTTCAAATTCAATTGTTTATTGCATATTTGATTATACGGGTATTTCACCGCAGGCTTTAGGTGATGATGTAAGTATTACATTCTATGGTGTCAAAGACGGTGTAACATATAACGGTAATGCTTATAAATACAGTGCAATCGACTATATTAAGTCAACGCTAAATAAGCCTACATCTTCTGCAAAGCTTAAAACTTTACTGGTGGATTTGGTATATTACGGCGAGGCTTGTCAGGTATATCAAAACTATAAAACCGATAATTTGCTTACCGATATACTTACGGATGAGCAAAAAGCACTTCGCAGCACGGCTGATTTGAATTTAACGAATATCAAGAATGCAAGTTACGAAACCTGCGAAAACAGGCTTGTAAAGTTTGGTACGGCATTAAGGCTGAATAATTCGGTTGAAATTGCAATACCGCTGAATATGACCAATGTTACTCTTGATGACCTTTCATTCAAAGTTAAAATAGGTTCAAGAACATTGACATATACCTATGCCGAAAATCCGGATAATTTTGAAAAAGGCAAAGACGGTTATTGGTATTTCTATTTTGACGGTGTTTATGCAAATCAAATGAGTGATGAAGTATTTATCACTGCATACAAAGGCGATGAGCAAGTCAGCTATACACTTAAGTACAGTGTGGAATCCTATGCCGCAACTGTTACTGATGCAAAGTTAAAAGCAGTTACAGACGCAATGATGCGTTACGGCAATTCCGCAAAAGCCTATGCAGGCAAATAATCGGCATATCAGTTTAATTTTAGATATGAAATAATTAAGGAGGTATTAAGATGAAGGAAAAGTATATCAAACCTGATTCAGACATTCAAAAGTTTGCTGCCGTTGATGTAATTACGACATCCGGTGGCGGCGATGAACCGATTGTCACTCCACCTGATTGGAACGACTAAAGAGTAAAGGAGTCAAGATTTTATGTCTTGACTCCTTTTGACTGCTTAGCAATTGATGAACCCCCCCGGTTCTACCGGTGGAATCTTTTCTGAAGAGATAAAAACAAACGACAGATGATTTCTCATCTGCCGTTTCAATGTTATCGGGATTCTTTTTTATCCTTGCTTTCTGCTTTTTTCTTTGGCCTTTTGCGGATTTTCTTTGCATACAACAGCGATTTGCATCTGGTGGTTTTTAACGCTTAAAACCTTTATCACAAGCCCTGCAGCAACACAATGCTTTTCAGCGTTGAATCATATGCCCGTTTGGTAAGGGACAATTACAAGGACAAACCGCTTGATAAAATGACAACTACAATGATGCTTTACGGAAACAGCGCAAAAGCATACGGAGCATAAGAGAGGAGAAAAAAATGGAAGAATATGTAAAACCCCAGGTAGAAATACAACAGTTTACAATTTGCGATGTTATTACAACTTCCGGCGGCAACAACAGAGAGCCTATTGAAACACCGGATTTACAAAAAATTATTAACAATCTTAAAAGAGCGACTTTAAGCGGGAACACTTAAAATCGCTCTTTGCTTTTGCAAATGATAATGTAAACTTAGAGTTTATTCAGAAAGTTCAAATATTTTATACAAGTCCGACATCCTTAACTGTTTTGTCGTTCATATATTGTTCGATTTTAACTAATCGAATACTTAATATTAAATAACGAACGATATTTTTTGCATAGTGTCACAAAGATAATTATACATTAGAATTTACACAATAGCAACAACAAAAACCAAGCCCACGCAGAGGAAAAAGTCTCTCAAATTTTTTGCTCATTTCAATTCGTGTTACGATTTTGATTTGAGCGATGTCTCTCAAAAGTCTCAGTCATAAATGCCCTAAATCGCAATAAAATGACTTTGGAATTTTGAAATAAGCCGTCTCTTAAAATCTCTCAAAGACTCTCACGATATTTTAAGGCAAAGAAAAAGTGCCCGAACACCGCCGTAAAAAGCAGTATTCGGGCATAAAAAAGCCTCGGAACACGAATGTTCCGAGGTAATGGCAGCAGGTTCAAAATTGAATCCGAATGTAATTGGATCACTGTTAAACTTGCATTTTATAGCATTTTCGGTTAATCCACGAATCACCTTTTCCGAAAGGTCAGCCGAATAGTATTCAGCCATACCCTCAAGTACGGATTCAAGAATGATACCCTCAGAGCCTTCGCTGATATTTTCATTTGCAGATATTACCTTAACACCATTCTTGCGAAGCTGTGCCTTGTAGTGAGCAGAGTCATAACGATTACGGGCGAACCTGTCCAGCTTCCAAACGATGATAACATCAAACATATTCTTTGCAGAATCCTTAATCATTTTTTGAAACGCAGGACGCCTGTCGGTAGTAGCAGAGAATGCCCGGTCAATATATGAATCTACGATTGTAATATCGTTGCGTTTCGCAAAGTCGTTGCATTCACGCAACTGACCTTCAATAGACTCCTCACGCTGATTATCACTTGAGTATCGTGCATAAATTACACCGTTCATATTCAATTTTACCTCCTGTGTTGTGTGTTATAGCTCTAAACGACAGGAAAGTCAAATTATTTTTATAAAACTTGTTGCAAATAAGTATTAATATCAATTGCTTGATATAATTGATCTTCCGTCGTCCAAGCTACAGTAGTATTAATGCTTAATAGATATTCAATAAGTTGGTCTATTTTTTCCACGTCAGCATCTGTATACAAATATAGTTTTCTTAGTGTCTTATCTTGAGGATGCCCAACTGAAAGTTTTCGTGGCCCAATGAATACCGTTTTCTCATCATCTGATATTCTGTTAATTATTTTACAGTTATCACGCAAATTATGTTTTCTTTCTTTTCTACTTATAGTTTTTGGGATATTGGCATTTAAACATTCCAAAAAATCTTCAAATTTAAAACTATTGCCATCGTTTACGTTTAAGTTTAATTCGTCTAAAAATGCCTTCTGATCACGATCCTTAAAATAAATCAAAAACTTATCTTTAAAATGATTACCATACATTTTTAATTCAAGTAAACGGCGTGTATTTCTCATATATACAAATAATTTATCCTTGCTTTTTTCATCTTCATCCGACAAAAAAATCATAAATAAAAACTTTCCGTTTGCATATTTGAAATCAAAAGCAACGGCTTTTTCTGGTGATTTCATTGTTTCAATATAAATTCCGCTCAATTTATTCAAATCAAATGCAATTGTCATAAAGAACTCCTTTACAATAATATAAGTGCATATTTTTAATTCATTTATTAATTGCTTTCAAACCATACATTTATCTCATCTTTACTTGGCTCTTCGAATTTTGACAACATTTTATTCAACAGACCTTCATCAACATAAAAGTCGGAGCCACCGTTTCCATTTTTAATTTTGTTATTTCGTTCTTCGATCAACTGCTCCCATCGTAATTGTTCTATACCAACATAATGCCATTCAACATCAATACCGAATTGATTGAAATATTTGGTTGTTTCCTGTCTTTCTGCTTTTGTCCAAAAGCCCCAATCCAAGATAACATTGCAGCCTGCTTTTACAATTTCAACAGCCTTTTTCATAAGATATTTATTTACTATTTCGGCAAAAGCATTGTAAAACTCACCTTGCTCATTATCAATCAAATCATAGGTGGCTTCATCTATTGACAGTATAACGGCATTTTCTTTTTCTTTAATTTGCTTTGCATAATATGATTTACCACAACATATTTTACCGCATATTGCAATTATTTTTGACATACTATACTTCAATCTCCATTGCTATTTTTGCACTTGGCACACCTTGATATTTTTGTTTATTAGAATATTCGGCTTCATTAGTGATACACTTGATAACGTTAATAACTCCACCATGAGTTACCAACAATACATTTTTATCATAATCAATAAGTGTTTTCCTCAGATTATCCCAAGCATTGCTTATTCTTTCATAAAATTCTTTTGGACTTTCACCGTGAGGATAATGTTCTTCCCAGTCTAATTTTCTCCAGTAGAGATTTGGATATTTTTCTTCGGCAATATGATTATCCAAGCCTGCAAGATCACCGTTATTAACCTCTCTGAAATCCATATCATACTTCACAGGTAAGGACAACTTCTCCGAAATAATTAATGCGGTTTGTTTTGCCCTGATTATATCACTTGAAACAATCATTCCGATATTATATTCATCAGATTTGCTTAATATTTCATCAGCCAAATCAACAGATTGTTTAACTCCTAAATCTGTTAACGAACAATCACTCCATCCACCTCGAACGCTATCGTCATCCTGACCGTGCCGTGCTATGTATATCTTCACTTTTACAATTCCTCTTTTGTCATTGAATAAATAATTGCATCAGTTCTTTCGCCGGTATGTTTGTTTATTCTTCTATCTCTTAAAACTGCGTCCTTATGCATTCCTGCTTTTTCCATAACTCTGCCGCTTGCAGGATTTTCGCTGATATGTCTTGCCTCGACTAAGTAAAAATCACATTCCTTCAACAAATACTCAATTACTGCTCTTAATGCTTCTGTTGCATAGCCATTGCCCCAATACTTTGAGCCATAGCAGTATCCGAGTTCGCAAGTAGAATGTTTTTCTAATGCAGTCATAACGCTTATGCTACCTATAATTTCGTGAGTGTTTTTAATTTCTACAACCCAATTATAGCAGCCCTCGTCATATGCTTTAATCCAAAACTCAAGTAGAGCTTTTGTTTCGTCAATATTTTTGTGAACATTCCATTCTAAATATTTACAGCATTCAGTATCGCTCGCCCAATTATTGTACATATCATCAGCATCAGTAATAGTAAATTTTCTTAATATCAATCTGTTTGTTTGAATAGTTTTTGTATTATCCTTAAACATATTTTTCTAATTCCTTTAATAACTTTGCTTTCATTTTTTTAAGTTCTTTTTCATTTGGGATATTATCCTTATTCCACATTATTTCTTGCGGCAACCACCACACAGGACCTTTGCCGTCATTTCCATATTCACCAAGGTCCCCTTTAACTCTTGGGAACAAATGCCAATGCAAATGGGTATCACCGTTGCCGAGGCACTCATAATTCATTTTGTCACATTCAAATGCTGTTGCAACAGCTTTTGAAACAATAACCATTTCTTCCATAAACTTTGCAAGAAACTCGTCTTCTAATTGATAAAGCTCGGTTGCGTGCTTTTTGCACATAAAAATGGTATATCCGTAAAAATGTTGATTCCAACCGAGGACGACAATTCCTGTTTCGAGCTCTTTAACAAAGAATGGATTTTCACCTTGTAAGGATTTTTCTATCGTATTGCAAATATCACACATTACAATTCCTCCGACGATTTCAAATATAAATTACATTCGTATCTGTCACCTTGATAATATTTATATTTCTATTTCCATAAAGCCTACAGTAAAGGGTAGATGTTCAAATTTCTTAGTGCCTGTATGAACAAAGCCTATTTTTTCATACCATTCTTTCAGTATTGTATTTTCTTCAACAATTCCGATTTTAATTTTATTTGCGCCAAGAATGTTTTTTGAATATGTAATGGAATAATCGACTAACTCTTTACCTATCCTAAGATGTCTGTACTCAGGCAACACTGCCAAATTGTTTAGTTCAACGCTATCATCATTAATTGACAAAGAAAAATATCCAGCAAAGCACCCGTTATACTGATACAAAAACATAGGTGCATCATTATCAAACTGCGAGACGAGCTTATCAATAGGAATAAATGCTGTATGACTTGGGCAATTATCCTTTGTTAAATTCATTTCATCTGCAACTGTTTGGAAGCTCTTGTGAACTATATCAAGGCAAATATCCAATTGTTCTTTTGATGCTACTCTAATAATCATATTGAACTATCCTTAAGTAATATCTTACAATACAATAATATCATAAAATTACAAAATATCCAAGTATAATTAATCATTGATAGGGTGTATTTGACGTACCCACCGAGAGCATTAGACTGCACACAAATAATAGAAATCACTTTCTAAAAACTTAGGATACCCCTAGTATGATAATTTATATAATAACAATAAGAAAGGGCAAACTTAAAAGAGAGGGTTTAAAGTTTTATTACTTTAATCCCTCTTTATTTTTTGAATTGTCTCTCAAATTTTTTGCTCATTTCAATTCGTGTTACAATTTTGATTTGAGCGATGTCTCTCAAAAGTCTCAGTCATAAATGCCCTAAATCGCAATAAAATGACTTTGGAATTTTGAAATAAGCCGTCTCTTAAAATCTCTCAAAGACTCTCACGATATTTTAAGGCAAAGAAAAAGTGCCCGAACACCGCCGTAAAAAGCAGTATTCGGGCATAAAAAAGCCTCGGAACACGAATGTTCCGAGGTATTGGCAGATTATATCAACCTGTCAAGTCACGGTGGTATTTGCTTTGCAAATCTCCACCTTAAAGACTTGACAGAACGATGTTACGGGTTTAATTGCATTATAAACCCGTAACAAGTATTCTTCGAATCCTTAATTTCTTTTTGTAAAAGAAAAACGAGATACTCGATTGAGTATCTCGTTCCTCTTGGCAGAGGTATAAGAACCTGAACGCAAGCGTTCAGAACCTTGTTACTCGCTCTGCTCGTAATAACGATTCTTCGAATCCTTATCTTCTTCTATCGAAGAAAAAAACAGACACCCGTGCGGATGTCTGTTTTCTCTTGGCAGAGGTATAAGGATTCGAACCTTAAATGACGGAGTCAGAGTCCGGAGTGTTACCGTTACACTATACCTCTATATTCAGTTGGCAAAGCGGTTTCGCATTGCTGAATAATATTAGCACATTCGGAAGAGGTTGTCAAGAAAAAATGAGAATTTCTCAGCAAAAAATTCGGATCATCGCAGCGGCGACGATCCGCTGCGTTTGTAAATGGCAAATTCTTTGCGCATTGATGCGGCTTTTGGCGCGGCGTCTTGCATAACCGCCGGATTTTCGTTATACTGAAACAGGAAATACCGGCGGGCAGTGGAATCTTTATTTTTGCAGCGCGGCCAGCTCTTTTTTCATAGCAGAGAGGAGCACCTTGTTGTCTTTGCCGTTTGAGGTGATGACCACATCGCAGGTATAGCCTGCGGCGCGTATATAAAACTCCTGCTGGAAGCGGCCGGTGCGCAGCTGGAGAGCGCCGGTGCGCTGGGCGCAAATGTCCGTGTACTTCATGGCCAGACTGGTTTTTATGTCCGAGCGGGTGTATTCGCCGCCGCGGATGGTGGGTTTGGCGTCGAAAAACGCCGTAGCGTTCTGCTGCTCCTCGGAGGTTAGGCGCAGGGTGTACTGCACGGTGCCGGTGTCGTATTCATCTGTGCGGGTGTAGTTGCTGTCCGCCTTTTGCAGGTTTTCCTCTACCAAGGCGCTGTCCACCGTGGACGGAAAGTTGGAGGCGATCATCACCTGGGCAGGCGGAAAGTTGTTGTCTGCCGTGTAGTAAACGGCAAAGTACGCCACACTGCCGGCCAAGAGCAGCAGCGGGATCAGCAGAAAAATGCGCTTGCCAAGTTTTAAGAACCAAACGGTCAGCCCAATGGCTGCCAGAACAAGAATCGCAAAAACCACAAAAAATACATTCCAAATCATAAACAGACCTCGTTTGCAAGAGTAACTCTATTATATCTTGCTTTGTCTTGTAGGTCAACAGTAAGTTGGAGGATCAGTCATGAATGTGCAGGTCAACGGCGTGATATTATACTATGAAAAGCAGGGCAGCGGGCCGCCGCTGGTGCTGCTCCACGGCAATGGGGAGGATGGACGCATTTTTGACCGTACCGCAGAAGTATTGGCCCCTCATTACACCGTCTACACCATTGACAGCCGCTGCCACGGCAAAAGTAGCCGCAATGTGCCCCTAAGTTATGATTTAATGGCGGCAGACGTGCTGGCATTTTCAAAAGCATTAAAGCTGGAAAAGCCGGTGATCTGCGGCTTTTCGGATGGGGGAATCGTGGCGCTGCTGGCAGCAATCCGGGCGCCGGAATTGCCCGGTGCGCTGATCGCCTGCGGCGCCAATACCACCCCGGCAGGGCTGAAGTGGCCGGTGCGCCTGGGTATGGCGCTTCGTTACCTGGTGTGCCGGGAACCGCGGACCAAAATGATGCTCTGTCAGCCCCAGATCTCCCCGGCTATGTTAGGGCGTATTCAGGTGCCTACACTGGTGTTGTGCGGCGCCCACGATATGATCCGCCCGGCAGACAGCCGCGCTATTGCCGCCGCCATTCCCGGCGCCCGGTTGCAAGAATTGCCCCATGAGGGCCACGGTACTTATATCGTCCACAGTCCTAAACTGGCCCACCTGGTGCTGGCATTTCTGCGATCCCTGTGAAGTGCCCCCCTGCCTGTGACGGAATGGATAAGGATTGCGATTGATTTTAGGCGTAAAACAGCAGCCATCGGCTTTTGGTCGATGGCTGCTGCTTTTTTATACTATTGATTTTACTTTTTGGCTTTATGCTTTTTAATGACTTTTACCAGTACAATGATAATCGCGGTCAGCGCCGCCAGGCCGGCAATGCCGCCGCACAGTGCGGGAATAAAAACACTCTTATATTCATAATAGCCATGCTCTCGGATATAGGGGTTCTTCACTGTATAATCCATCAGCTTGTCGGCGGGGATCACCTGGGTTTGAAACGTAGTCAAGTTGCTTTCATCCAGGTCAATGGTGCGCACACCCCGGTAATTGCCGTAGCTGTAAAAGGTGACGGCAGGCGCAGCCAACAGGCGAATGCCTTTATATGTACCAGCGTAGTCGTTCACATGGTCGTGGCCAAAGATCGCGCCTAAAATATCGCCCTGCTTGACCCAACTGTCCAGCTGGCCGTCATTGGCGGTATTGGCGGGGCAGGGACCCTCATTCAGGTGGCCGGCGTCGATGTAATCCGGGTTGGTCACATAATACTGTTTGGTATGGTTGGCGTTGCCTCGCACCGCGCCTTTGGTACCCTTGGACACTTCGGTAAACATATCGTAAACCTCCGGCACCACAATATGCTGGAACAGCAGAGAGGGGACGGGCTTGCCGCCGTTCTCCGCCTTTAAGGCGTTAGAGGTGCGTTCGTACCAGTCGATCTGATCCTTGTGCACATAGCCGTAGCCGCCGCCCTCGCTTTCGTCCGTATAAGGATTGGAGTCCATAAACCACAGATTAAAGACGGTTTTGTTCCCGGCGGTGTTGAGAATGGGCAGATTGTAGTTGCCCACGCCGGTCATCTCCTCACCGTCCACTGCCATACAGTATTCGTAGGCTTGGAACCAGGCCATCAGTTGCTTTTTGGCCTGCTCTTCGGTCATGCCGTTTTGCTCGTCACACAACCCCTCGTGGTCATGGTTGCCGAACACCAGGGCAAAGGGGATCTTGCGGTCGTTAATGGCTTTGCCCACAATATCCACCGCCGCCTTGGTCACCTCCGGGGTGACCCCCTTCCACCAACCGGCAATGTTGTCACCGGTCAGGGCGATGAAGTCCGGCTTCGTTTGGTCAATGGCGTTATTCATCAGGTCCACGGTGGCCTGCTGGGGGGTGTTGGTGTCTTGAATATCGGATAAGATTAAAATTTTGAATTTGCCGTTTTTGAATTGCAGGGGTGCGCCGGCCGTGTTGTCCGCAGCCAGTGCCGTAAAGGGCAGGGTGCCCATAATCAGCAGGGCGGTTAACAGGGCAGTCAGGGCGTTACGCAGGGTTTTCATCTTTGGGTTCCTCCTTATCTGCTTTCTTTTTCTTTTTGAATTTGGCCAGCAACTTTTCCGCCTTGGCCCACTCGGCCTCCGCCTTGTCGGCGTCCGCTTCCAGTCGCTCTTCCATATTGTAGTTCATAATATTGCAGCCGCACTTTGGGCATTCCGGCTTTAAGTAGAATACGCTTAGCTTGGCACCGCACTTGGGGCATTTGTTTTCCATAAGCTCCTCCTTATTCTGCGTCTGCGGCAGCGCCGGTCAGGTTTTCTCTCCGCTGTGCCAGCTCCCGGTGGATGGTGTCCAGCTTTTCGCCCTCCAGGTCGTAGAAAATAAACGGGATCAGGGACAACAGATTCAGCACGGCGGGAATGATGGTCACAATGGCCCAAAGCAGGAAACGGGTATTCAACTCGCCGCCCTCCGGCAGCACCATATCCTGGTTCACCTGTTGCAGTCCGATCACCGGGATCAGCGCTGCGGACACGGCGGTGGCCAAAGAGCCGGTGAGCTTACTGACGAAAGTGAGCAGAGAGAAAGAGGTGCCTTCGCTGCGCTCCTTGGTTTTCCATTCCATATAGTCCACCGTGTCGCCGATCATTTTGGTGGGGATCACCATTTTTATGCTGCTTATGGCGGAGTTGAACACGCCCCACACCATCATCAGCGGCACGATCACCCGGGGATCACGATACCAGTGGGCGCCGATCAGGAAGATGGCGCTGGATACCACAGCCTTGACGATCACCGCGCGAATGACGATCTGCTTGGAGGTCCAGCGCCGTTCCAGCGCCGGAATAAAGGTATAGGCCAAAAATCCGGTAACCGTGCCGGGAATACCCGCCACAATGGACAGACTGGCGCTGCCCAGGGTAAAGAGATAAAAATACTGGGTAAAGGCGTCTGCAATGCTCTCCACCGTGCCCAGCACATTGGAGCACACGATCAGCAGCAGCGGCTTGTTCTTTACCAGGCACTTAAAGCAGTCGGAGATTTTTGGCTCCTCGCTTTGCTGCATCACCCGTTCTTTGGTGCACAGCCCGGCCAGGGAGAACAGACCCATACCGAATGTGCCGGCCACAATGCCCAAGATAAAGAATAGCTGCCGCATATCCATGCCGATCTTGCCGCTCTTTTGCAGGTCAATGAAGATGGAGATAACCGGACCCACCAGGCCGCCGATGGCACCGGAGATCAGGCGGGCCGAGGTAATGACCCGGCTGCGATCCTTGGGGTTCGGCGAGATGGCTGCCGACATTCCCCAAAAGGGAATATCACCAATGGTGTAAAAGAACTCCCAAATAAAATAGGTGATACACATGTAGACGATCTTGGCGGTGGTAGACTCCACCCCGCGCAAAAACTCCGCGCCGCCGAAAAAGAGAATGGTGGCGACACCCAGCGGAATGGGTACAAAGAGCAGATAAGGCCGCAGCTTACCGTAGCGGGTACGGGTCTTGTCTACAATGGTGCCCATGATCGGGTCGTTCATGGTGTCCCAGATCCCCATAAAGAAGATCATCAGCGACACGGCCTGGCCGGGTATGCCGAATACAGTGACCAGGAAAAAGGTCAGCTGCATACGCACCAAGTTGTAGCCGATCACCTGGCCGCCGTTGGCAACGCCGTAGATCAAGGTTTCGCGAACGCCTACATAGCGTCGCTCTTTCAGTTCCGTTTGTTCCATAGCATATCCCCCTTCTTTTTATGAATGGAAACGGTTTGTATTCTTGTCCGCCACAGGCGGTGATTTATGCTTTAGGTGCCAGGCAATTCTCTGTAAACCGCTCCAGCGCCAACTGATAGGCAGTAGGGTCGGTGTAGTAGCTCCTGGCGTGGACGGCTGCCGGTACGGTCAGCTTTGCCTTTTCCGTGGGGCAGGCGTTATAGAGTTGATCCCGCATAAAGAAAGGCACAAAGTCGTCCTTCTTGCCGTGGATAAACAGTATCGGCACCCGGGCTTTGGCTACCGCCGCAATCGGCGCAGCTTGGTGGAAGGAATAGCCGGCAAACAGCTTGCAGTATAGATTGCAAATGTGCAGAATGGGAAAGGGCGGCAGATGGAACGAGGTGCGCAGTTGGTAGCGGAATTCCGCCCAGGCGCTGGTGTAAGCGCAGTCGGCAATGATGCCTTTCACTTGCGCCGGGTCCACCTTGTCGCTCATCATCAGCACTGTGGCACCGCCCATGGATACCCCAAGCAAAAATACCGGCAGGTCCGGATAATGGATCTTTGCATAGTCCAGCCAAAGCAGGGTGTCCCGGCTCTCGTGGGTGCCGTAGCCCATATATTTACCGTCGCTTTCGCCGCAGCCCCGGTGATCCGGGAACAGCACCGTATAGCCTTTTTTATACAGATAAGGCGCCATAAGGGCAAATTCGCCGGTGCCGTTGCTGCGTGCGCCGTGGCAGGCGATCAGTAGGCGGCCGTTGGGCTTCTCCGGAGTCAGCACTTTGGCTGCCAGTCGTGCACCGTCCGGCGTGTGCAGTTCCACCGATCGAATCGGCAGCTGCGAAAAAGCTGCCACGGCAGCGTTGTTCTTTTTCTCATACGCGTCCGGCATGGCGTTGCCGGCAATGCGGTCTGTGATCCAGCAGGGTATGGACACGGTTTTGCGCCATACCAGCTGGTTAAAAATAAAGCCGCATACGAAAAACAGCAGCACCACCGCTGCGGCGGCAACTGCCAACAGAATGCAGATTGCTTTCATATTTTTTCTCCATCAGCCGTCGTGCTAGCCCAGTAGGGCATGCGTGGCGAATTTTGCGCGTAAACGGCCAATGCCATCATAACTCATATTGCACAAAAAATCAAGTTGCTTACAATATATTTTGTATAAAATGTCAATACCCGGCTTGCGATTTGTGCACTTTGCTAAGTTTTTGATTTGCAATCCCAAACGGTTGTACGGCTTTACATAGTGGGATCTTTTGGGTGGCAAGTGGGAGAATTGCCATTGCTCTGTACGGGGAGGTATGGTATAGTGTAGATACTTGTAAAAAAGAACCCGGAGGGCGAAAGATGATTTTTTACTTAGAAGAAAATCGCATTTTTGTGCTGGAGACGGAGAACACCCACTATGTGTTCGGCATTGACTCGGCAGGGTATAATCGGCATTTGCACTGGGGTGCCAAGTGTGACCCGGCGGATTATGCTTTTACGGAGATCGGAGACGAAAACTCCAATCATTCCATGCTGGACGAATACCGACAGGAGCTGACTCCCTTTGGGTCCACCGTGTACCGCACCTGTGACCTGAAGGCACAGTTTGCAGACGGCTGCCGGGAGGTGGCGCTGCGCTACACCGGCTATCGGCTGGAGGACGATACGCTGCGCGTTGCGTTTGAGGATGCGTACTATCCCTTGCAGGTGCGCCTGGGCTACCGGGTGTATCCGGGGCTGGATATCATCAAGCGCTGGGTGGAGGTGGAGAACACCGGTTCTGCGCCGATTTCCTTTGAGCGGCTGTTTAGCGCCGGGTTCTCTCTGCCCGGTATGGATCCGTATACTTTTGAGAATACCAACGGTGCTTGGGGCGGTGAATTCCTGCTCTGCCACACGGTGCTGGATGGGGGCAATTTGGTGTATGAGAGCCACCGTGGCGCGTCCAATCATAATCAGTCGCCGTATTTTATCGCCCACCGCGATGCCACGGAGACCCGGGGCGCAGTGTACTTTGGCTCCTTGGCGTACAGCGGCAATTTTAAGGTAATTGCCGGTCGGGATCTGTACGGTATTACCCGGGTGAATCTGGGTATGAACGACTTTGATTTTTCGCACACTTTAGAGCCGGGGGCGCACTTTGAGACCCCACCGGTGTACTGCGGCAAGACGGAGGGATTGGGCGAAATGTCTCGCCAAATGAACCGCTTTTGTTTGGAACACCTGTTGCCGTCCCGATTCCGGGCAGAGACGCTGCCGGTGCTGTATAATTCTTGGGAGGCCACGGAATTTAATGTAAATGTGGCGGATCAGACCCGCTTGGCGGAGATTGCCGCGGGGATCGGGGTGGAGCTGTTTGTGATGGATGACGGCTGGTTCGGTGCCCGCAACAACGACCGTGCCGGGCTGGGAGACTGGTTTGTGAACCCGGCAAAGTTCCCGGGCGGCCTGGACGAACTGATCGGCAATGTAAACGCCCTGGGTATGGATTTCGGTCTGTGGGTGGAGCCGGAGATGGTGAACCCGGACAGCGACCTTTACCGTGCCCACCCGGACTGGACCTATCACTTCCCACACCGTCACGCAGATGAATTGCGCCATCAGCTGGTGCTGAATATGACTCGCAGCGATGTGCAGGCGTATATTTTAGACTGCCTGGATCGGCTGCTGACGGATCACAATATCCGCTATATCAAGTGGGATATGAACCGGCCGTTCTCCCAGGTGGGGGCGGAGAATTTGGCGGATCCCCAAATGTATTCTTATCTGCATACCACGGCAGTGTATCGGATCGTGGATGAACTGAAACGCCGTCACCCGGCGGTGCAGTTTGAAAGCTGTGCCTCCGGCGGCGGTCGGTGCGATTTAGGAGCCATCAGTCACTTTGACCAGGTGTGGACCAGCGATAATACAGACGGTATTGACCGGATGACCATACAAAAAGGCTATTCCATGCTCCACCCCATTAAGACTATGCGAGCGTGGGTAACGGATATTGCCGGAATCAATAAACCCTGCTCCCTGGACTTCCGCTTCCATATCGCTATGCAGGGGGCACTGGGCCTGGGCGGTAATTTGGAGAAGTACAGTCCGGAAGAGCTGGAGATCTGCCGCCGCAATGTGGCGCTGTATAAGGAGATCCGCCCGCTGGTGCAGTTCGGCGACCTGTATCGGATCCTGGATGCGGATCGGGACGAGGTGCTTTGCAATCAGTATGTCAGCCGGGACAAAATGCAGGCGGTTTTGTTCCTGAGTGCCCGGGGCACCCGGTTCTTTAAAAAGAAGATGAACCTACGCTTTGCGGGCTTGGCGCCAGACAGGGCGTATGCTTTTACATTGGACGACGTGGCGTATAAGAAAGGCGGCGCCTTCCTCATGGAAGTGGGTTTGCCCGTTTATGTGCGTGGTGCCGATTATAATCAAATCGTCCGCTTGACCGCAGTAGAATAAATAAAACACGGCAGGAACACCTGCCGTGTTTTACTTTATAGATTTGCGATCAGCCACCGGAGCATTTGTATGTTGGTCTCTGCCAATTCTGCATATTTATCGTGTGCACTGAAATAAGCAATACAGATGATCTGAATGAAATAGATCACATAGGGAACAGCGGTCATTTCCTGTTCGCTCAGTGCGCATACCCTGTGGTAGCCTTGGATCAGATCATGGAGTATCGTCTTCCATCTTTCTAAATGGTGCCCATTGCCAAAGCATTCGGATAGTATGGAAGTGGCACAATAGCAAAGGTCAAAGATCCGTATGTTTACTTCTGTCAAGTCAAAATCAATGAAGCCTATAAATGCTTTGCCGTCGAAGATCATATTGGAGGGGTTCAGATCTCGATGGATCAGTTGCACCGGCAGCTGTGGGTACAACGTTTTGAACCCCTCTTTATATTGCGTGCAAAAGTCATTGTTCAGATGGGCGATCTTTTGTACCTGTTCCAGATTTTCCATACTATCCCGGTACAGATTGGCCTGCTGAAAATCCTGCGGGTCATACAGGCTTAGTTTCTTGTGCAAGTCGGCAATCTTTTCGCCGATGGTATAGGCGACAGTGGGGTCTTCAAAAACAGTGCGGCAGCAAAGCGGGGTGCCCTGCAGGCGTTTGGTCACCATAAAATAAAGTTCGCCAAGCTGTAAATAAGCGTCCGTATTATGCAATTTGACCACTTCATCAAACAGTATGGCTTTTTGGACCGCAGCTAAGTTAGTGGTGTATTTGATGATGTAGTCATCGCCCACATAGTAAGCATTTTCGTTTTGCCTGCCGGTGTTTTCACTTATGATCGGTTTTACGGTGCGGTTTTGCAAATCCCAATGGGACAGTATTTTTTGAATCTCGGTTTTTGACACCATAATATAGTCCTCCTGCAAAATGTTGATCCTATAGGGCTTGCTGCCGATATAGGTTTTTGTGAATGCTGACGGAGAACAACCGAATTCGCGCTGAAACGCTTTGTAAAATCCGGCGTATGTATCAAATCCAAAATCAAATGCAATATCTGTTTTCGGCTTTTTACTTTTCATCTCGTAAACGGCAAATAGCAGCCTTCTGCGCAGCAGATATGCCTTTGGTGTAACACCCAAGTACAACTTGAACAGTCGTACCAAATGCACATAGGAATATCCGGCAACCCGGCTTAGATCCTCCGGCGTGATTTGGGATTTTATGTGCGCATCTATATAGTCGATGGCATTTTGAAGCAGTTGGCGGGTATCCACGGCCGTTCTCCTTTCTTCTCACTTGCAAGTGTATAGGTATTATACCATAAGGCGCGTCAAATACCTTTCCTGTGTGATCAAAAAAAGCAGTCGAGTCATCGACTGCTTTTTTGTATTTAGCTTTTAGTGCCAGCCGTCACAGTAGTCTTTGTTGTGGACAATGTAGGCGTCGGTCAGGGCGCAGGCCAGGGAATAGCTGTTTACCAGCGGGTGCAGGGTCAGGGCCTGCACGGCGGCGGCGCGGCTTTTCTCCCGAATGGCTTTGGAGGCCAGACGCTCGTAGTTCTTCACCCGTCGGATCAGCTCCAGATTTTGCTCGTCTACGGCGCCGATCCGATGGGGCGTGCAGCCCTTTGGCCCCACCTCACAGGTGACCTCCACTACATCGTCCGGTCGCAGGCCGTCTATGGCGTTGCCGTTTGGCACGCACAGGATCATGGGGCCGGTTTGGCCGCTTTGGGCGTTTTCTATGAATTTCAGAGCCACACCGGCG
>ENA-OPBS01001120-OPBS01001120.1-human-gut-metagenome-genome-assembly--contig:-NODE-1120-length-21236-cov-3.205326_pt1 | contig 21236 bp, 16 predicted proteins | sample MGYA00241074_ERZ501463 | MGnify/ENA primary metagenome ERZ501463 (study PRJEB25962, sample SAMEA2042578) | human gut metagenome | biome: human gut; feature: human-associated habitat; material: faeces...
GGCTTTGGCTTCCGGTGCGGCTTTTTGGGCATGCTCCACATGGAGGTCATTCAGGAGCGGCTGGAGCGGGAGTTCGACCTGGACCTGGTAACCACATTACCCTCCGTTATTTATGAGGTCACCAAAACGGACGGTACTGTGGTTCGGGTGGATAACCCCCACAACTACCCCGATCCCGGCTCCATCAGCGAGGCCCGGGAGCCCTACGCCAAGGTGTCCATCATCGCGCCTCCGGACTATGTGGGCAACATCATGCCCATGTGTCAGGACCGCCGGGGTATTTTCAAGGATATGCAGTATCTGGACACCAATCTGGTGGAGCTGCACTACTCCATGCCCATCGGCGAGATCATCTACGACTTCTTCGACGCCCTGAAGGCCCGGACCAAGGGGTACGCCAGTCTGGACTACGAACTGGAGGGCTATGAAAAGAGCGACCTGGTAAAGGTGGACCTGCTCCTCAACGGGGACCAGGTGGATGCCCTGAGCTTCATTGTCCACCGGGAAAAGGCGTACGGCCGGGCCCGGAAGATCTGCGAAAAGCTGAAGGAGAACATTCCCCGCCAGCTGTTTGAGGTCCCGGTCCAGGCGGCCATCGGCGGCCGGGTCATCGCCCGGGAGACCGTCAAGGCCATGCGCAAGGACGTGCTGGCCAAGTGCTACGGCGGCGACATCACCCGGAAAAAGAAGCTGCTGGAAAAGCAGAAAGAGGGCAAAAAGCGTATGCGCCAGTTCGGTCAGGTGGAGGTGCCCCAGGAGGCCTTCCTGGCAGTGCTCAAACTCTCCTCCGACGACGAGTAAAGCAAAAATATAAAAAATCCCACCCGATACAGGTGTTGCCTGCTCGGGCGGGATTTTTTGCGTTTGTCAAGTGCTTTTGTGCAACTTGTCCGAAAATATGGACTTAAACTTGACAAAATAGGCAAGAATATGCAAAATTTGTTTACTTTCTTATTTATTTGTGTTATGATGCAAATGTTGAAGGCAATAAAAAAGACCTGCAAAAATGCAGGTCTTGCTCACACACTGTGAGGTTGCCGCAACGGCAACGAGTTGAATCAATTGGTATTTGAACGCATAGTGTAAATCTCATAAGGTCTTGAGACAACTTGATATTAACACGAAAAGTTCTACTTGTCAATAGGTCAATTGAAAATTTTGATGAAAAAAGAAAAGGAGCGAGGTTATGGAACAAGGGACAAAACGCGGAGGTTACTATTTAGGTCTGGATATGGGTACAGACTCGGTAGGCTGGGCTGTAACAGATATGGATTACCGTATTCCTAAGTTTAAGGGCAATGCCATGTGGGGTGTGCGCCTGTTTGATGAGAGCAACACGGCGGAGGAGCGGCGGCTGTTTCGCATCAGTCGGCGGCGTACCCAGCGGCGTCGGGAGCGGCTGGATCTGTTAGAGATGCTGTTTGACGGTCCGGTGAGTACCAAGGATCCGGCTTTCTTCCAGCGGTTGCGGGAGAGCGATCTGTATGCAGAGGATAAAACCACCAATACACCCTTTGCTGTGTTTGCGGATCCGGATTATACGGACACAGACTATCATCGCCAATTTCCCACCATTTTTCATCTGCGTAATGCGCTTTTGCATGAGGATGGCCCATACGATGTGCGCCTGGTGTTTTTGGCGGTGCATCATATTATCAAAAACCGCGGTCATTTTTTGTTTGACTCCTTAGGAGAGGCACAAAACTTTGGTTCGATTTACGGTGCGTTTCGGGATTATTTGCAAGAAGAATATGAATGTGCAGTAGAATGCACGGACGAAAAAGCCTTTGGCGCCGTGCTCAAGGACAAGTCTTTGTCTAAGTCCAGAAAGACTGCGGCGGCAGCAGAGCTGTTCGGTGTAACAAAAAAGAGCGCTCCCCAGTTGTATGCCTGCCTGGCACTGGCCTGCGGCGCTACGGTGAAGCTGAAGGACCTGTTTAACGATGACACTTTGGCCGAGGCGGAAAAACCTAGCATCGCCTTTACCGGCAGCTATGAGGACAACGAACCGGAGTACCAGTCTCTTTTGGAAGAACGGTTCGATTTGGTGGTGCGGATCAAGGCCCTATATGATTGGGCTATTTTGGATGAGATCTTGGCCGGCCATCAGTATCTGTGCGAGGCCAAAGTGGCCACCTATGAGCAGCACAAGACGGATTTGCAGCGGCTGAAAACCTATGTGAAGACCTATCGTTCGGAACTGTACAAAAAGATTTTTAAGCTGAGCAGCAAGGACGAGAACTATGTGGCCTATTCCGGTCATATCAAGGAAAATGGTCACACCGGCGTGCTGGAAAAGACTTGTAATCAAGAGGCTTTTTGCGCCTATTTGAAAAAGACGCTGGGTGACAATGGGGACCCGGTATGCGGATATGTTCGCTGCCATTGAGAATGGCACTTTTATGCCCAAGCAGGTGTCTAAGGACAACGGCGTGATTCCTATGCAGTTGCAGAAAAAAGAACTGGAAGGTATTTTAGACCGGGCGCAGAGATATTTGCCGTTTTTAACAGAAAAGGATGAGACCGGCCTGACTGTGCGAGAAAAAATCATTTCCCTTTGCGAGCATCGTATTCCGTACTATGTTGGCCCGCTGAACAAGCATAGTAAAAAAGCCTGGATCGTGCGGAAAGAGGGGAAAATCTATCCCTGGAATTTTGACCAAGTGGTGGATTTGGATCGCAGCGCCGAGGCATTTATTGAGAATTTGACCAGTAAGTGTACCTATTTGCCCCAGTACGATGTGATCCCCAAGTATTCTTTGTTGTACACCAAGTTTATGGTGCTCAACGAACTAAACAATTTAACGCTGGACGGCCAGCGTGTTGAGGTCAAATTGAAGCAGGAGATTTACCGGGACCTGTTTGAAAAGCGCGGCAAAGTCACCGGCAAGGGACTGAAAAACTATTTGCAGTCCCGGGGTATTGCCTATGAGGTGATGGGCGGCTTTGATGAAAACTTTAAGGCCAGTCTAAAGCCTTGGCAGGATCTGGCACCTTATGATTTGACCTATGATGAGAAGGAAGAAGTTGTACGCTTAATTACGATCTTTGGCGACGATAAAAAGTTGCTGAAAAAGCGGCTGCGAGATCTGTTTGGCGATCGACTGACAGAAACAGAGCGGGGCAAACTGGCTCGATTGAAGTACACCGGCTGGAGCCGCCTGTCTCGGGAATTTCTGACCCAGGTGGCGTGCACCGACAAGAATACCGGCGAGGTGACCAATATTATTTCCGCGTTGTGGGATACCAACCTGAACTTAATGCAGCTGCTGTATAGTGAGGACTATATGCCCACATTTGGGGAGCGGGTCGCAGCATGTAATCAGTTCGATAAGGATGTTTCCCTGCGCCAAATGGTGGAGGATCTGTATGTTTCACCGAAAGTAAAGCGACCGATTTACCAGTCGTTGCTGATCGCTCGCGAGATCGAAAAGATCCAAAAGTGCCCGCCGAAGAAAATCTTTATTGAGGTGGCGCGAGGAGAAGAAAAGAAAGAACGCAAAAAGTCCAGAAAAGCCCAACTGTTGGAGCTGTACCAAAGCTGCAAAAAGGAATATGCAGACCTGTATGCGCAGCTGGAGGGGACCGAGGAGGACAGATTGCGCAGCGATAAGCTTTACCTATATTATACCCAAATGGGCCGGTGCATATATACCGGCGAGCATATTGACCTGAACAGTTTGCTGAGTGGCAATGTTTATGATATTGACCATATTTTTCCGCGCTCTAAGGTAAAGGACGATAGTCTGAATAACCGAGTGTTGGTGAAGAAGGTGGACAATGCAAAGAAAACGGATGTGTACCCTCTGGATCGAGAAACGCAGGCCAAAATGCACGGCTTTTGGCAGTTGCTTTTGTCTAAGAACTTGATCAGCAAGGTTAAATACCAACGCCTGATCCGGACGACGCCCTTGACCGATGAAGAACTGGGTGCCTTTATCTCCCGCCAACTGGTAGAGACCCGTCAATCCACCAAGGCGGTTGCCCAAATTATGGAGCAGCTATATGACAAAGAGCAGACAGAGATCGTGTATGTAAAGGCTGCGCTGGCTTCCGATTTCCGCCATACCTATGATATGCTTAAGTGCCGTGAGGTCAACGACTTCCACCACGCTAAGGACGCGTACTTGAATGTGGTGGTGGGCAATGTTTACAATGTACGGTGCACCCATAATCTGCGCAATTTCATCCGCGGCTTGCAGGAGAACGGCCCGCGGGGTTACAGTATGAATGCCATGTTTAAGTGGGATATTCCCGGCGCCTGGGTAGCAGAGAACGGCGAACTCCAGAAAACACAAACCAAGAGCCTGGAGATCGTAAAGCAAATGATGGCCAAGAACAATATTCGCTATACCCGGTATGCGTTTTGCCAGCACGGTGGTTTGTTTGACCAGATGCCGGTGAAGAAGGGTAAGGGCCAAATCCCGCTAAAGCAGGATGGACCCAAAAGCGATATGGCCAAGTACGGCGCATATAACAGGGCTATGTCCAAATATTTTGCCTTGGTTTCTTATTCAGACAAAAAGGGCAAAGAGGTACGCCAGTTGGTGCCCATTGATGCGGTAACGGAAAAGGCTTATTTGGCAGATCCGGACGAGTATGTAAGCAGTTATGTAGGCGTTCCGGCGAAAGTGCTGATTCCGTGTATCAAGTATAATGCCTGCCTGTCTTTTGACGGCTTCCGGATGCATTTGAGCAGTAAAAGCGGGGGCGGATCAACACTGGTGTATAAGCCGGCTATGCAGTTGGTACTTAGCTATGAACAGGAAAAGTATGTGCGTAATGTTACCAAGTATTTGAGCCAAAATAAGGATCGGCCACTAAACAAGTATGATGGCATTTCTGCCGAGGAGAGTATAGCGCTGTTTAATGCTTTGGTAGATAAAATGAATCATTCTATTTTAAGTCTGCGCTTTGGCAGTATAGGCGAAAAAATTAGCGGTAAAGCAGAAAGGTTTATAGTTTTGTCAGCAGAAGATCAATGTGTTGTATTGTCTGAAATGTTGAAAATTTTGCACGCTAATGTAATGTCCGGAGATTTAACTAAGATTGGCTTGGCTGGAAAGGCCGGTATTGTTACAACAAATAGTAAGCTTTCCGAAATTAAAGGCGTTGATTCCGTCACACTCATTCACCAATCCATTACCGGCTTGTTTGAGCAGCAAATCGAACTGCTGCCGTAAGGAGGGCTTGCCATGAGTTGGCGCGTTGTGGTGGTGACCAAGTCCGCCAAGTTGGAGTACAGTATGGAGTACCTGGTGGTGCGGGATGCAGAGAGCACCACCAAGGTGCACCTTGGTGACATTTCGGTGCTTTTGATCGAGAATACCGCCTGTGCGATCACCACCGCTTTGATGAGTCAGCTGCTGCAGCATAAGATCAAGGTGATTTTTTGTGATGAAAAACGCAATCCCTGCGGCGAATTGACGGCCTATTACGGCTGCCATGATTGCAGCCAAAAGCTCAAGGATCAGCTTAGCTGGACCCGGGACGCTAAGCAGTTGGTTTGGACCGCCATTGTGGGCGAAAAAATCAAGAACCAAATGTTGGTGCTCCGCGCGGTCCAGTCCCCGCGGGCAGATCAGCTCTGCCGGTATTTGGACGAACTGGAGTTTGGGGACCGGACCAATCGAGAGGGCCATGCGGCCAAGGTGTATTTTAATGCCCTTTTTGGTTCCCATTTCAGCCGCAGTGATGACTGTCCCACCAACGCGGCATTAAATTATGGGTATAGCTTGATTTTATCCTGTTTTAACCGCGAGGTGGTGGCAGCTGGGTATTTGACCCAGCTGGGCTTGTTCCATGACAATATGTTCAATACTTATAATTTAAGCTGCGATTTAATGGAGCCTTTCCGCCCATTGGTAGATGCGTGCGTATATAAATTAGCACCCAAGCAGTTTGAAAAGGCGGAGAAAGTGGCCGTTTTGTCCATCTTAAATCAAGAGGTGCAGTTGGACGGCCGGGTGCAAACAGTGCTCAATGCCATTCGCCTGTATGCAGCCAGTGTGTTCCGCGCTTTGGCTACCCAGGATGTGGCAGAAATTCATTTCCCGGTAGCTGCGTATGAGTTATAGATTTATGCGAGTGATTGTGTTTTTTGATTTGCCGGTCAAGACTGCCCAGGACCGGCGAGAGTATGCCCGTTTCCGCAAGAAGTTGGTTAAGAGCGGTTTTGTGATGATGCAGCAGTCGGTGTACTCCAAGATCGCTTTGAACCAAAATAACGCAGCCGGTATTTGCGCCGGAGTGCGGAAGTGTAAGCCGCCGGCCGGTGTGGTGCAGATCTTGACCGTAACGGAGAAACAGTATGCCAAGATGGAACTGGTGGTTGGCTGCAACGACAGCAATGTGGTGGCTACGGATGAAAGGTTGCTGATTTTATGAGGATCGCTTTGGACTATTTTTCGGAGCCGTTGGCTTTTGAAAACCAAACGGCCATAGTTTTGACGCTGGAAAATAAAACGGTTTTTCGCCGGGTGGTCAACGCCTTTTTAGAGGATTGTGCAGATGAAGTGTTGACCTTTTCCCAGGAGTGGAAGCCTTTTGCTTTCTCCAAGCAAGGGCTTTATATTGCGAATCTATTGCAGCCGGATGCGGATGCCAAAAAGTTGATGAACCATGTGGCATCTGCTATGGAACAGACACTCAACACCGAGCTGGCAGAGCCTTTGGCGCTTGTGCGCCAGGACTTATTACAGTTAGGAGATGCACTTACCGCCCGGTTTGATTATGATGTAGCCTACCAGGATGATTTAGAAGCGGCTGCCGTTGTGAAGCTTTTGCAGTTCCGTTTGCGGCGGGAAGAAAGTACAGCAGCTGAGCGCCTGGCGCGATTTTTGATTTTAACTTCCCGGTATTTACGGGTGCGTATTTTTGCCATATCCAATTTGTATTTATATTTTGAGTCGGAGGAGGTGAGCCAGCTGCTACATACTCTATCTTTACATCAAATTCGGATTTTAGACTTAGAGTGCCAGGCACCGGCGTGCGTAGATGTGCGCGCCAAACTCTATGTGCTGGATCGGGATTTGTGCACCCTTGACAATTCCGTTTCGCCATAGTACTATGGTACTAGATCTTGTGGATTTGCCCTGCGCTGTATAGTGGGCGCAGCTTATTTGAGGTTTGAGAATAGTGTAAATTCATAAGGTAGTTAAACTGCGTTTGCGTTCATTTTGAATGTCAACGCGTTTGAGAATAGTGTAAATTCATAAGGTAGTTAAACGGTTCTGCCTGCAAAAAAATAAAGCATACCGTTTGAGAATAGTGTAAATTCATAAGGTAGTTAAACCTGCCGTTTGGATATTATCATACACCTGGGTTTGAGAATAGTGTAAATTCATAAGGTAGTTAAACATTATTTGTTGCGTTTTGGCAATTTTGTCGTTTGAGAATAGTGTAAATTCATAAGGTAGTTAAACAAGAATGCTGTACCACCCGTCACGCTCTTTGTTTGAGAATAGTGTAAATTCATAAGGTAGTTAAACATTTTGCCCCACTCGTTAATTGAATATCCAGTTTGAGAATAGTGTAAATTCATAAGGTAGTTAAACAATCCGATGTGGACACCAACATTTTTCTAGTTTGAGAATAGTGTAAATTCATAAGGTAGTTAAACTTTGAGCAGGTACTGGAAAGTGCAGCTAAGGTTTGAGAATAGTGTAAATTCATAAGGTAGTTAAACTGTGGAGGGGAATATGTCGCGAACAAGTACCGTTTGAGAATAGTGTAAATTCATAAGGTAGTTAAACCCGGTCATTCTGTACAGTCGCTTCGCGCTTGTTTGAGAATAGTGTAAATTCATAAGGTAGTTAAACACGACCGTAATCAATAAGAGTATCGCTACAGTTTGAGAATAGTGTAAATTCATAAGGTAGTTAAACGGTGTCATTTTGTTGCCATAATTTGATACAGTTTGAGAATAGTGTAAATTCATAAGGTAGTTAAACGCAAATTGCTAAGTCTTTTGGGATTAAAGGTTTGAGAATAGTGTAAATTCATAAGGTAGTTAAACTGATTATAATATTGCCTGCAAGCGGTACAGTTTGAGAATAGTGTAAATTCATAAGGTAGTTAAACTGCGATGGCTGCGCCGAAGCTATGGACGATGTTTGAGAATAGTGTAAATTCATAAGGTAGTTAAACAGGCAAGTGTCCCAGCGGTGGCTTTTTTGGGTTTGAGAATAGTGTAAATTCATAAGGTAGTTAAACGAAAAACAACAATGCATACCTGAAACGCGGGTTTGAGAATAGTGTAAATTCATAAGGTAGTTAAACTAGGTCAAGACCATCATACGCCTGGGTTGCGTTTGAGAATAGTGTAAATTCATAAGGTAGTTAAACAAAAAATGGCAATTATCGTAATGATTTACGGTTTGAGAATAGTGTAAATTCATAAGGTAGTTAAACCAAACCGCTTTGCAGCGTGAACGATGTCAATGTTTGAGAATAGTGTAAATTCATAAGGTAGTTAAACAAAGCCAAAATAACCGTCTTTGTACTCACGGTTTGAGAATAGTGTAAATTCATAAGGTAGTTAAACTATGAGATGGAAATACACAAGGACAACAGTGTTTGAGAATAGTGTAAATTCATAAGGTAGTTAAACGGAAAGGAGCAGCGCAACTGCAGGTCATGGGTTTGAGAATAGTGTAAATTCATAAGGTAGTTAAACAAAGACAAATATTTTTTTGCCTAGCGTGTTGTTTGAGAATAGTGTAAATTCATAAGGTAGTTAAACGAAGAAATACTGCCAAGTAAGGGAAGACCCGTTTGAGAATAGTGTAAATTCATAAGGTAGTTAAACAAACGGCCTTTATTCGGAGTTGCTTGACGAGGTTTGAGAATAGTGTAAATTCATAAGGTAGTTAAACCCATAACCGTTGATCTTGACCGGATAGCCGGTTTGAGAATAGTGTAAATTCATAAGGTAGTTAAACCCCGATTTATCATCAAGAATTAGAAATTAGGTTTGAGAATAGTGTAAATTCATAAGGTAGTTAAACAAGCGGTCACTTCCTTTCACTCATCGTATTGTTTGAGAATAGTGTAAATTCATAAGGTAGTTAAACGTGCCCCCGGGGAACAAAAGCGCAGGCATGTTTGAGAATAGTGTAAATTCATAAGGTAGTTAAACACTCATCCGGATATACACGCTCTCCGACCAGTTTGAGAATAGTGTAAATTCATAAGGTAGTTAAACTATTACTTACAAGAACTTTGTTAGGAGTCGGTTTGAGAATAGTGTAAATTCATAAGGTAGTTAAACAAATCAATAAGAATGGAAAACGAACTAATAGTTTGAGAATAGTGTAAATTCATAAGGTAGTTAAACCTTGTCCAGCTTTCGCTTTTCCAGGTCAGCGTTTGAGAATAGTGTAAATTCATAAGGTAGTTAAACACTATTACCGCAGAGTGACACAGCGAAGTGTTTGAGAATAGTGTAAATTCATAAGGTAGTTAAACTAATAAGCGGGTGAAGTATTTACAACATTTGTTTGAGAATAGTGTAAATTCATAAGGTAGTTAAACACCGCCTATATGGCCAAACTGCGATATGCCGTTTGAGAATAGTGTAAATTCATAAGGTAGTTAAACCCTTGCAGATCGAGGGTATAAGGTTCTTGAGTTTGAGAATAGTGTAAATTCATAAGGTAGTTAAACTATTTTGAGTTTTAATAAATTTACAGTACGTTTGAGAATAGTGTAAATTCATAAGGTAGTTAAACAAGGTGTTCCGTGTGACTTCCGACGGCGACGTTTGAGAATAGTGTAAATTCATAAGGTAGTTAAACCTCCCCACGATGCGGAAGTATTGCCCTTCCGTTTGAGAATAGTGTAAATTCATAAGGTAGTTAAACATACACAGCTTGCGAGGCTCTTTACTGCTGGTTTGAGAATAGTGTAAATTCATAAGGTAGTTAAACGAACCAGCCGAAAGAATCCCGGCACGATATGTTTGAGAATAGTGTAAATTCATAAGGTAGTTAAACAAAAGGGCAGCGCCCTTTTGACTCTTATCTTGTTTGAGAATAGTGTAAATCCATAAGGTAGAAAAACTTGATGATCGGCGATGGATATGCTGAAAAACACAGTGGAAAGTTTGGATAAAAAGTCAAACTTTCCACTGCGTTTTTATTGTTGGATTCAGAAATAAAAGCATTTATCAATATCCGAATATTGAAAGAACACAGACGGTGCGAGCAGTCTGTCTATTTGCAATACCCAAAATAGTTTGTTGCGCTATTTAATTCGGGTTATGCGGTTGTGGCGGACTTTGTAGGCGGTGCGGGAGAGATGGATCATAGGCAGGTCGGCGGCGTTGTCGGTATAGAATGCGTCCGGTACGGCGCTTGCTCCAAAGCATTTGCGAAAAGCGGACACCTTATTGGCGCTGAAGTTGATATACTCCACCGTCAGGGTTTGGCGGTCCACCACGGAGCAGATACAATGCTGCACCCCTAGGCGGCGGCACACCTCGTCCATAATCAAATTCAGCGAGGCGGTGACGATCACATCGTCCTTTTCCGGGTGATACCAGGCTTTGATCTTGCGCATATGCCCGTCCCAAAAGTCCCGGACCAGCCCCTCTGGGTCATCAAAGCTGCTGAGGTATTGGGCGGCGTGCTTGCGTCCGGCCTGCTCCAAGTCTGCCATGGTGGTGCGCCCCAATTTATAGCGCAGCAGGTGATACAGCACCACCGGCACATAGCGTGCTACCTTTGGATTGCGGCGCAGGCTGAACAGATAAAAGTCAATGACGCTCTCACCGTCATAAATGGTATTGTCAAAATCAAATACGCGCATAAAAATCCCCCTTGGTACTTTCAGTATAGCACAAAGCGCCAAAGGGGGACAGTTTTTTATTTTTTGCCACCCAAGTGGCGGCCTAAGTAGCCCAGCAGCAGAATGTCCTCGTCCGTTAAGGCGCTGCCGTCGCCGGGTTCCGGTTGTTCTTCTTCCTCCGGCTCCAGGGTCAGGGTCAATTCCCATTCCTCCGGCGGGTTGTTTTTGTCCGGTTGCTTTTTCATACCATGACCTCCCTTGCACTCTTACTGTAACACAAAAAGCCACCGGGTGCAAATGACAGGGAGAATTATAGGACAGAGAAATGGCGCTGCCCGGTACAGCCGACATTTACTTTTAGTTGTTTTTCTCGCTTTTTGGCATGGCACGCAGGGCCTTGCGGAATTCAAAGAAGAAAAGAACACCGGTGAAGGCCACGGCTAGCACATCTGCCACCGGCTCCGCCATAAAGACAGCCTTGGTTAGGTCAGCAGTGTACAGGTGGGGCATAATGTAGATCAGCGGCAGCAGCAGAATAAACTTGCGCATCACCGCCACGATGATGGACGCCTTGGCGTTACCCAGGGCGGTAAATGTCATTTGACAGGCGATTTGAATACCAAACAGCCCCAGCGCCAGAGTGTAAATGCGCAACATCGGCTTGGTAAAGGCCAGCAATTCTGCGTTAGAGGTGAAGATGGCGGCAAACACGCCGGGGAACAGCTGGATCAGCAGGCAAAAGAGCATGGCGTAGCAAACGCTGTAAGTGAGCAGCAGTCGGTACGCGCGGCGTACGCGGTTGCTGTTTCCGGCACCGTAATTGTAGCTGATAATGGGTTGGGCACCTTGTGCCAGTCCTTGCAGCGGCAGCATGGCAAACTGCATGACACTGGTGAGAATGGTCATGGCACCCACTGCCAGATCGCTGCCGTATTTCAGCAGTGAGGTGTTAAAGCATACGGAGATCACGCTCTCGCTGGCCTGCATGACGAACAGGGCGCTGCCCAGCGCCAGACAGGGGAGAATGACCTTGGCGTGCAGACGCAGATTGCACCGGCGAATGCGGATAAAAGTCTTTTTGCCAAATAAAAAAGACAGCACCCACAGGCAGGACAGTCCCTGGGACAGCACGGTAGCCAGCGCGGCGCCTTGCACACCCATGTGGAAGCCGAAGATAAACAGCGGATCCAGCGCTGTATTGGCAACGGCGCCGATGAGCACCGAGAGCATACCTACCTTAGCAAAGCCCTGGGCGGTGATAAAGGCGTTCATGCCAAGGGTCAGCTGCACGAATACGGTGCCCAAGGCGTAAAGGTTCATATAGGCCACACTGTAATCAATGGTGTTGGAGCTGGCGCCAAATGCCAGTAGCAGCGGCCGGTTCCAGATGAGCACCACCGCTGTCAGCACCGCAGACACCAGCAGTTGCGTGACAAAGCAGTTGCCCAGAATCTGCTCAGCTTCTGCCGTTCGCTTTTTGCCTAAGGCGATGGAGGCCCGAGGTGCGCCGCCGTTGCCCACCAATGCCGCAAAGGCGGAGATGATTAGGATCAGCGGCATACACACGCCCACCCCGGTAAGCGCCAGTGCGCCCTCGCCGGGAATGTGGCCGATGTAAATGCGGTCCACCACATTGTAAAGCATATTGATCAGTTGGGCGGCTACTGTGGGCAGGGACAGCTGGAGCAGCAGTCGTCCGATGGGCCGGGTGGCTAAAAAATCTTTGCTTTGTTCCATGGTCGTCAACTCATTTCTGCAATCTAAGCGTACTTAATTATAACACGAGGAACGGCGGTGTCAAGGCTCGGATTTTGAACAGGGGTCACTTATGCGGCGAATGCAGTAATGTGTCGAACATACAAAATTCACAATTTGCGCGGCTCAAAGCGTTTACATTATGGTGAAAATATGGTAAAATAGACGGCGTGAAAACGCACATATTTTTATTTCACTCTTTACCCGATCCGACGCGCTGCGCCCGGTCGGAATTTCAGAAATGGAGAATGAGTATGCATTTGATTCCCAATCCCCGCGCATATCAGGCGTTGGACGGCGCCTTCACCTTGCAGGATGGCGAGAAGGTGAAGAGCGAACTGCGTATTCCTTTGGTACGCACCACCACCCGGGAGGCACGGATTATTGTCACCCGCAACCCGGCGTTGCAAAAGGAAGCATATACCTTGAATGTGACCCCGGAGAAGGTGCACATCACTGCCGCTACGCCTATCGGTGCTTACTATGCGCTGCAATCCCTGCGTATTTTGGCGGATTATGATATCGGCGGGCGTACGGTGCCCTGCTGCAGCATTCACGATGCTCCCCGTTGGGGTTGGCGTGGTATGAGCCTGGACGAGAGCCGCCACTTCTTTGGCAAAGAAGAAGTCAAGCGACTGCTGGATATGCTCTTTATGATGAAACTCAATGTGTTCCACTGGCATCTGACGGACGATCAGGGTTGGCGCATTGAGATCAAAAAATATCCGCGCTTAACGGAGATCGGCTCTAAGCGCACCTGCACCCAGGTGGACGGCTGGCATACTTCTCACATGGTTAACGAGCCTCATGAGGGCTTTTATACCCAGGAGGATATTCGGGAGATCGTGGCCTATGCCAACGCCCGGGGCATTATGGTCGTGCCGGAGATTGACATGCCTGCCCATTTTGCGGCGGCGCAGGCAGCGTATCCCTGGTTGGCTTGTCGGGAACTGGAACGCGAGGTGCCCGGCTACTTTGGCGGTCGTGTGCCTACATTGCACGGCGTAATGGACTGGAACCGCTCTGCCTGCCTGGGCAAGGAGAGTACCTTCCAGTTTATCTTTGATGTGATTGATGAAGTATGCGAACTGTTTGACGCGCCTTACTTCCATATTGGCGGCGATGAGGCGCCCAAGGACGAATGGAAGAAGTGTCCCCACTGCCAGGCGAAGATGAAAGAGATGCACCTAAACGATGTGGAAGAGCTGCAAGGCTGGTTCAACAACCGGGTGCTGGAATATGTAAAGCAGAAGGGTAAGCGCCTGATCGGCTGGAATGAGATTTTGGCCGCCGGCAATCTGGACCCCTCTGTGATCGGTCAATACTGGACCCCCAAGCGGGATAAGAATGTGGAGCGGCATATTGCCCGCGGCGGCGATGTGATCCTAAGCAATCACCGCAGTTTTTACTTTGATATGACCTACGGGCAGTACCCGTTGAGCTATACATACGATTTCGACCCGGGTCGTTATCATATTCCGCCTCGTTCCTATGACCATGTGCTGGGCGTAGAGGCTGAGGTATGGACCGAGTGGATCGACAAGCGTCCAAAACTGGATCTGAATGTGTACCCCCGTATGCAGGCTCTGGCAGAGGTTGCCTGGTCGGCCGAAGAGAGAAAAAAATACGCGGACTTCAAAGAGCGACTGGAGGCCTTTAAGCCTACGCTGGACGCCTTGGGAATCGGTTATGCTGTAACCAGCGTGGCGGAGCCGGGCACCTTCCAGCGGCAAAAGCCCCGCCGTTTGTTCTACTGCGGCGACACCCATTATGAGTTGAAGCTCAACGAAGAACGCAAAGCAAAAGGAGAAAAGTAAGTATGAAATTTAGCCAATTTCCCCAGCAGGTGATCGACGAAAATGTGGATTACACAGTCAAGGAGATCACCAACATCATTAAGAAGTACGGTCCCCGGGAGTCTGGCAACAGCAACTGCCTGGCTGCCGAGAAGCACATCAAAAAAGAGATGGATCCCTTCTGTGACGAGACCCACTTTGAAAGCTACAAAATGGCGCCTAAGGCCTTTTTGCACTTTACAAAAATCGTCAGTGTAGCCATCATCCTGGCTGTGGTGGTGTGTGCCGCGCTGGTGTTTACCAGTGTGCTGCCTTGGTGGATCGCCCAGTGTATTGTTGGCGGTGTGACTTTTGTGGGGCTGTTTATCACCGTAATGGAGTTCCTGTTTTACAAGCGGTTTATGGATCCGCTTTATAAGAAGGTAGAGGGCCACAACTTTTGTGCCACCCGCAAGCCCACCGGTGAGGTTAAGCGCCGCATTGTAATCAGCGGCCATATTGACGCAGCTTATGAATGGCGCCATCTGTACTATGCAAAGGGCAAGCTGCCCTTGATGGGAATTTTTATGGGCGGTACCATTGTCTGCGCGATCATCTCCTTTATTATCGCAGTGATCTGCCTGATTGCTCACTTTGTGGATATGGGCGCTTTCGGCGATTTCATGCTGAATTACAGCTACTATTTCCACTTTGTCACCGCGCTGTTTATGATCACCCTGTTCTGCTTTGTGGACTTTAAGACCATTTCTCCCGGCGCCAATGACAACCTGACCGGTACTTATGCGGCGGTGTGTGCTCTGCGTATGCTGGATATGGCCGGTGTGGAATTTGAAAATACCGAGGTGTGCTGCATGATCACAGACGGCGAGGAGGCCGGTCTGCGTGGCTGCAAGCAGTGGGCCAAGGACCATAAAAAAGAGTGCGACGAGATTGAGACCGCCGTGCTTTGTGTAGATACCTTAACGGATCTGGAATACCTGAATGTGTATAGCAAGGATATGACCGGTACGGTGAAGAACTCTAAGCCCTTCAGCCAGCTGGTGATGGACAGTGCCATTGAGGCAGGTCATAAGGATTTGAAGTTCGCCAGCGTGTTCTTCGGTTCTTCCGACGCAGCGGCATTGTCCCAGGCGGGGATTCACGCCACCTGCTTGGCTGCTATGGACCCGACACCGGCCGACTATTACCATAATCGCCGGGATACGGCGGAGCGCCTGGTGCCGGAGGCTCTTAAGACCGGTTACGAGGTAGTGCTCAGTACCATTCTGAACTTTGATGAGAAAGGGCTGGGCGCAGCAAAATAAGCGTGTAAGTTCAATACAAATGTATAAGCGGTACCCGGGTTTGGGTGCCGCTTTGCAGATTAAGGCTGTTTTTTACGGAAAGGGGAAAAGAAAATGACGGCTTTGTACATTATTTTAGGCTTGCTAGCTGCGTTTATCGTGATCACGCTGATCCGTGCAGCGTTCTTTACGGCGCCCAAGCCCCAGCGGGAGGAATTCCCGCCGGAGCAGGTGAACGGGCAGCGGGCGTGCGACCGACTCAGTCAGGCGATTCAGATCAAGACCATCTCCTGCGAGGATGAGAGCCAAACGGATTGGGGTGCGTTTGACCGCTTCCATGCGTTTTTGGAACAGTCCTACCCGCTGATTCACAAAAATCTGAAACTGGATCATATTTCCACTGCCAGTCTGTTGTTTTACTGGGAGGGGACGGATCCAGACCTGGATCCGATTGCCTTTTTGGCCCATCAGGATGTGGTGCCCATCAGCGAGGGCACCGAGGAGGACTGGGAACACCCGGCCTTTGACGGCGTAAATGACGGCCAGTTTATTTGGGGTCGCGGTGCGCTGGACATGAAGAACCACCTGATCTGCCTGATGGAGAGCGTGGAGACGCTGCTGGAGGAGGGCTATACCCCAAAGCGCGGGGTGTACCTGTGCCTGGGGCATAATGAGGAGATCGTCAGCGGCGGCAACAACGGTGCCCGGGAATTGGCGCGGGAATTGGAACGCCGGGGCGTGCACCTGGACAGCGTGGTAGACGAGGGCGGCGCCATGCTGCCGGCCCATGTAAAGGGGCTGCTGGACGCCAACCTGACCGGCGTGGGCGTGGCAGAGAAAGGCTATGCGGACTTTAAGATTACGGTAAAGTCCAAAGGCGGCCATTCTTCTCAACCACCCAAACACACCGCCATCGGCCAGTTGGCAAAGAAGGTGGAGCGACTGGAGAACCACCAATTTAAAAGCACCATTTTGCCCTTTGTTTATAATATGTTTACGGACATCGGCCGCCACGCCACCTACCCGGGGCGGGTGGTACTGTGCAACCTGTGGCTGTTGCGCCCGGTGCTGAAGCTGGTGATGAAGCAGATCCCGCCAGCTGCGTCCTTGATCCGCACCACGACCGGTGTGACTATGGCCAGCGGTTCGCCTGCCGCCAATGTGCTGCCCCAAAAGGCCAGCGTAACGGTAAACTTCCGCATTATGCCGGGCCAGACCATTGCGGATGTGCAGCGGCATATTGAGAAATATATGGGCGGCGACAATGTGGAGATTGAATTCATCAAGGGCAAGGAGCCCAGCATTGTATCACCCACGGACACCCGGGCTTTTGATACCCTGCGTCGGCTGTCCGTCAATCTGGACGAAAAAAATATTGTGGCGCCCTATTTGGTGATGGGCGGCACAGACGCTTATAATTACGAGAATGTGTGCAGCAATATTTATCGCTTTGCGCCCTTTACGGTGGACACGGCGCTGCTGCTCACCACCCACTCCACCAACGAGCGCATCCCCGTGGGTCAGATGACCCAGGGCGTCACCTTCTTTAAGCGCTATATTCGGTTGATGACCGCAGAGTAAAGGGGGAAAGTGATATGGATTTTAAAGAAAGCGGATTTATGTATGCTCTGGGCGGCTTTATTGTGGTCTTTGTGCTGGCCCAGTCGCTGTTTTTTCTCATTCGTGCCTGGAAGCAGGGCAAAAAGCTGGGGCTGTCCACCGCCATCATGCGAGGCACGGTGACCCAGTCAGCGCTGTTTAGCCTGGCGCCTGCCATCTCGATTGTGGCAACCATTCTTACCCTGTCCGGTGCGCTGGGCATTGTGCTGCCCTGGATCCGGCTGACGGTGATTGGCGCCATTTCTTATGAGGTGCCGGCAGCGGAGTCTGCCATGGAGGCACTGGGTTATACCGGCGGCCTGTCCGCGGAGATCACGGATCCCCTGGGCTTTTCTACCGCTGCGTGGGTGATGACTCTGGGCTCTGTGATGCCTCTTGTGATCATTCCCTTTGCCATGAAGAAAATTCAAAACAGCATCGGCAAGGCGGTGAGCAAGAATACTGCCTGGGCGGATGTAATGAGCGCCGCGGCGTTTATCGGTCTGATCAGTGCCTTTGTGGGCCGTGCTATTGTGGGCCAGGGCGACAAGGCGGTGTTAGGTGACGGCGCCGGGATCATGAGCATTACCGCTTTGGCGGTGTCTATGCTGTCTATGCTGCTGTTTATGCAGATTGAGAAAAAGAAAAAGATTGCCTGGCTGCAAAGTATGGCTATGCCGCTGGCGATGTTTATCGGTATGGGTGCGGTGATGCTGCTGGCCAAGGTGCTGCCCACCCACATTGCTTGGCTGGAATGGAGGGGCTAATATGAAAGATTATAATGAAAAGACCCACCTGTACGGTCGCTTTTGGGTGATCTCCGCCCTGTTTATTTTCTTAATGCTGCCGGTTGCGATCAGCGCCCATCTGCATGCTTTTCCCTCCGCCCAGGTGGTGTTTAAGGGGCTGGCGCCTATTGCCCTGCTGTTTTATCCCACCGCGGTGATCGAAGTGATGACCTACACGCCGCTCCTGGGTACCGGGGCAACCTACCTGGCTTTTGTAACCGGGAATATCAATAACTTAAAGCTGCCCTGTGTGCTCTCTGCCCTGGACTCTGCCCAGGTGCGCGCCCAGAGCAAGGAGGGCGAGGTACTCTCCACCATTGCCTGCGCCACATCCTCTATTGTGACCACCCTGGTGATTGCCGCAGGGGTGCTGCTGTTCAGTCCGGTGCTGCCGTACTTGACAAATGACGACTCTGTTTTTGCCCCTGCTTTTAAGCAGGTGGTGCCCGCACTGTTCGGCGCGCTGGGTATGAGCTATTTTGCCAAGCACTTTAAGCTGACTGTTGTGCCTGTTGCCGTCGTCTGCTTGATGTTGCTCTTTAAGGGCGACTTGGCGGTAGGTGTACTGATCCCTGTGGGCGTGGTGGTATCGCTGCTGTCTGCCCACCTGATGTTTAAGAAAGGCTGGGTCAAATAACAGACCGCATTCTTGCCAGTTAATCAGCAGATCGCCCAACTTGACTTTTATTGGTATGGTGGTGTATAATCATCATACGATCATTAGAGACGGGGGATATAAGCAATGAAAGAGACCGATCTGCGGTATGTGAAGACCGAGCGCGCCATTCGGGACGCCTTCTTTGAACTGCTGGAGGAGAGCGATTTTGACAAGGTATCCGTTACGGATATTACCCAGCGAGCCCAGATCAACCGAAACACGTTTTACCTGCATTACAGCGATAAATTCAATTTGGTCAATTCTATTTTAATTGACTTTGTGCAAGAGCTGTCCCAGCAGGCATTAAAGGTGATCGACCAGGCGGAGAAGCCGGACACAGCCACCTTTAACCAGTATTTCTTAACGATTTTTGTCAGCGCCAATCGGATCAAGAAAAAATATCGGATCTTGTTTCGCAGCCGAAATATTGAGCCGTATTTGGATATTGCTGCCATTACGGATGTGATTGCGGATCATATCGGCAAAAACAAATTTTTGGATTTTCGCAGTCAGCGTTCCTCCGTGAGCAAGAGCTTTTTGGCTTTTGGCTTTTTCGGTGCGCTCAACGATTATTGCAGCAATGATTATACCAAGGAAGAGACGGTGCGCATGATCTCCGCCATGTCTGCCGGCTTGGCCGAGATTGCCCAGCAGCTGCACGCTGCCGGGAACAAAGCCGGTAATGGAAACAAGAGCAATAAATAACAGACGATACAAAGCAAAAGGGACCTGAATCCAGGTCCCTTTTTGTATAGATATTTGTCATTTGCTCAGCAGACCATACCGCCTTCCACCCAGCGCATAACAGCCGGGTATTCCTCTTTGTAGTTGTCCAGCTGGTCCGCGTTGGAGTCCACAAAGGCCTGAAATTCGTCCGTGTCCTCAAACTCGTAGGTAAAGTCTTGCTCAAAGTCATAAGTGGCGGTAAACAGGTAGTCAAACAGATCATCGGCAGAGAATTCCTCTAACAGCTTGTCCGCTGTGCGCTCCGTGATGGTGTCCAGCGCGTTCTTTACCGTTAGCTCGAAATCCTCCGGCTCTACCAGAATTTCCGGGTCGTTCTCGCAGTATTGCAGAATATCGTCCTCGCCGATAGCCAGGGTGCCCAGGTACTCCAGTACATCCTCATATCCGGTTTCGTTGACTGTATCATACAACCGGTAGGCAAACTCGCCTACCAGATTTTGCAGTGCCACCGCCTTGAACACACTGTCAATCTCGTAGCCGCTCTCATCGGTGATTACATAGCCCACCTCTTGCAGGTTCTCCCACATCAGGTAGTAAAAAATGCGGTGCTGTTCTTTCTCGCCAAAAATGGCTTCGTGAATAAAGGTATCAATATCCATTGCCGTTCTCCTCTGTCTGTCGCATTTGCGCAAGGCTACTCATATTCTATACTATATGCAGGGGATTTGCAACATTTTGCAGGTAGATTTTGGCTTTTTTGTAAACTCTGAAAACCCCGCCTGTTTTTATTGCAATGCCGGTAGGGATAAGCTATAATAAAAGGGACTGGAGGGTTCTTATGGAACTGACATTAAAAAATGAACACTGTGCCGTCACCGTTACGGACGCGGGGGCGATGCTCCGCTCCCTGGTGCGGGACGGCCGAGAATATCTTTGGCAGGGGGACCCGGCTTACTGGGCCGGCCAGGCGCCGGTTTGCTTTCCCATTGTGGGGGTGCTGCCCAAGGGGGCGTCTACCGCATTTGGCAAGCCCTGCCGTATGAAGCGCCACGGCGTGGCCCGCATTAACCCCTTTACATTGACGGAGCACCACCGCAACGGCGCCACCTTTACCCAAGTGGCAGATGACAACACCTTGGCGGCGTACCCCTTTGATTATCGGCTGGAGATCCGCTATGAGCTGGTGGACAGCACCGTTGCCGTGACGTATCATATTATTAACAGCGGCGGGGAGCCGATGCCCTTTGTGATCGGCGGCCATCCGGCCTTTAACTGCCCGCTGGCAGCAGGGGAGCGGTTTGAGGATTACAAGGTGCGCTTTGATCGTCCTGTGACGAAGGCGCCTTTGCGCCCGGATCACCAAACCGGGATCGTGGATCCGGCGCGTCGGTACAATGTGCTGGTGAATGGGCAGGAGCTGCCCCTGCGGCACGATCTGTTTTATGACGACGCGTTGATTTTTGATCAGGTGGAAGCCAAAGCGGCTACCTTGCTGGGTCCGATGGGCTACGGTGTGCGGGTGGAGTACCAAGATATGGCCAACTTGCTGGTTTGGTCCGCAGAGAATGACGCCCCCTTTGTGGCATTGGAGCCATGGAGCGGCATTTCTCATTGTACGGACGAGGACGGCACCCTGGAACACCGTCGGGGCGTGACCGTTTTGCAGCCGGGGGAGACAGCCACCTTTGGCTATAAAATTACCATGCTGAGCGGAGAGATGAAATGAATTACGGATTTTTCAGAGTGGCGGCGGCAGCGCCCCGTTTGCGCGTGGCAGACCCGGATTATAACGCCGGGCAGCTGGAGACAGTAATCGACCGGGCTGTGGCGCAGCAGGTACGCCTGCTGGTGACCCCGGAGCTGTCCGTCACCGGCTACACCT
>ENA-OPBS01001160-OPBS01001160.1-human-gut-metagenome-genome-assembly--contig:-NODE-1160-length-20892-cov-3.002975_pt1 | contig 20892 bp, 20 predicted proteins | sample MGYA00241074_ERZ501463 | MGnify/ENA primary metagenome ERZ501463 (study PRJEB25962, sample SAMEA2042578) | human gut metagenome | biome: human gut; feature: human-associated habitat; material: faeces...
TACTCCATAGTGATAAAGTTTTTATTTATAGTGATTTATACTGTTATTTCTAATTCGAGGTACAAATTTACGTGATTTGTCCCAAACTACCTAATATTTGTTTGGGTATTCCTAAAAGGCTTGTCAGTTTGTTTGTAGAGTACATATTGTCTCATATTCAGTCCTCAAAGAACGGAATTTAAGAACCAAATTAAAGAACCGATTCAAAGAACAAGGCTATGGCAGGACAGGTATTCATTAATGAAATTGTAAAAGCTAGTTTTAATCTATGCCAACCTAAAAGTAAGAGGCCTATTAACATTTATTTGATAGTACGCATAAATCAGAAGCAAGCTAAATTGTCGACTGGAGTAAAAGTATATCCTGAACATTGGAATATCAAAAAACAAGAAGCGTATATAAGCTGTCGCCTAACAGAATCAGACAATATAAATAATACTATTACCAATAAAAAATTGTTAGAGTTAAGAAGTCAATTTGAAGAATTTAAGCGTTATCTTTGTGATAATCCAAGCGAACTAAAAAATTGCTGGGACTTATTAAGGAAATACATATACAAAAATAATATGCAAAGAACTAATAAAATAAACGCTATACATTGGCTACGGGATATTATTGCCAATGACAAGACTATCAAAACCTCAGGTGAACATAAGAGAGGATCGACAATGGAAACGTATTTAATTGTATTAAAAGATTTCCAAACCTTTCTAAAAGAAAAAGGTCAAGATACTATCAGTTTTGACGATATAAATCTGGCATTAATTAAAGAGTATGAAACATACCTATTCAATAAAAAAGTAAAAGGTGAACGAACAACTGCAACAAGTACTGTAGGCAATAAATGTGTTCAACTAATTGGTATTATTAAAAGAGCAGAACCTTATAACCTGATAGACATACACGAAGCTAAATTAGACAAATACTCCAAACCCAAAAGCAGACAAGGAGATGAAAATGAAATTTATTTAAATGAGGAAGAAATCAGTAAGATATATTCCCTTAAACTCCCTTATAAAGAGGGGGTTGCCAGAGATGTTTTTATCCTACAATGTTGGACGGGACAACGATTTAGTGATATAAAATCATTAAATGAAGGTATCGTAAAAGAAACCAGCAGCGGAAAAGTACTAGAAATTGTACAGCTTAAAAAGACCCGTAGAGTTACTATTCCATTATTCCCTATAGCTTTGGAAATACTGAAGAAATATGATTTCAATTTACCTGAAATCACAGAAAATACGATGTTGAGATATTTAAAGAAAATAGGGTTAAAAGCCGGCCTTACAGAAGAACATATTGTAACAGAAGATAGAGGGGGCAAAGTTACTAATTCAATCAAACAACGTTGGAAACTAATAGGTACTCATACCGCACGGCGATCTTACATAAGCAATATGCTCAAACGTGGCTATGATAGTCACTTATTGATGAAAATCACTGGACATACTACTGAAGAGGCGTTCAAGAGATATATTAAAGTTCGTTCAGAAGATGTTGCATCATTTATACTTAAGACGGAAGCAGATCGAGCAAAAAATAAGATATCCCAAGAAACATCTCTCCAAAGTAATATTCCAATAAATAGTAATCAAGTACTCAAAGTGATAAAGGAAGGAATCGAAGAAGGCCTAAAACCGCTAAAAAAAGAACTGTCTGATATAAAAGAAGTCATGCAGTATATAACCATTAATAAAAGAAGCATACGGCCTGTCAATGCTCGTAGACTCATTGCTATGGTAGTTTCTTTAGAAAAAGATAATACTCCCTCTCAAACGATCATCAACATGTTAGAGGCATCAGGTATCATAGGGTCAGTTAGTGTTACAATGACAGGCGGTCAATATTTTCCGATGCAAAATATGAATGAACGAGTGTTGGATGAATTAAAGACTTTAGCTGTGGAGGAAAAAGACCTCAATAATAAATAGTAATTTCTCCCTCTCTCACCCCCTCAAACTCTTATAGATGAGAATAAATTGAAGCACAGAGATTGCACCGGTACTAAATGGTGCACACAGCTTCAAACAAGATTAAACAATTTCCGGGTTGCCCCCAATACTTAGAAGATCATTGGGAGATTCAATTCGAAGGATAGCAGCGATACCAGTAATTATCACAGCTACAGTCTGGGTAATGAAAGTATGTCAGCCTATCAAAGAGCCAAGTCAGGACGAAGAGTCTTGATAACGGCTCTTTATTTTTTTTCTTCTCCTTCCCTCTTCACCTTAAACCCTTATATATGAATAGAATAAGAAATAAGAATAAAAGACAAGAGAAAAGAGAACATATTATTAACCAACAACAAAAAACCAAGAGAAAAATGAAACATTTAATGAAAGGAATCAGAATCGCAGCATACATTGCTGAGATCATTGTGGCAGGTTCAACTATTGTGGAACTTGTAGAGAAGTATAGTGGCAGGAGCAAACGTAAATCCGCCGCAAGTAAAGTTGATACAGGTGTAGCAACTGAAAACCCATAGAAACGTCTAGTGAATGGATTATGATAAGGCACAGGACGTAATTATAACCATCCTTGAGGTAACCACATCCATACTCAAGGGAATCAAGAAGCTAAGAGGAATATTTGTAAAAGCAAAGAAATAAACCTCTTGGCTTTTCTTTTATCGGATTTTATTAACCAATTAAAAACTATAGAAATATGGAAACAACCAATTTATTATTACCATCCACAAGGATGACAAGAATGGGTATGATCAACCCAACCTTTATCGAAGATGCAGTAATCGTATCAGAAAAGGAACAGGAGAAGGAACATCCCAATTTTATTGAATCAAACACTTCAGGCATTACACTTGAAGAACTGGAAACGAACTGTATTGTACCCAGCTTTGGAGACAACCAGCTTACAATCAGCCACCAGACTTTTATACACCGTATTGAGGAGGCGGCAAGCATGTTTTTTGCAGGAGAAGTTTTCGGTAATACGGAAATCAGAGTCTCACACAAGATTTTAGGCAGACATCCTTCCGCACTGACAAAAAGGAAGGAAGAACTCAAACCTGAAGACGAAACCATCTATTATCAGAGAATGGCATTTTGTTTTCATATCCGAACCATATGTCGGGAAATGAACGGTGAGGAAGTGCATCTTTGTATCGGCGGCGTAAGAAGCCTGAACGAAGAGAACCTGTACGGAAAAAAATCCCCTGAAAAATTTAAAATCTTTATCGGATGGAGAGTCAGGGTATGCAGTAATCTTATGCTGACATGTGACGGCTTGACAGGACGTCTGGAAGTGATGGGCGATACGGATATCTATATAGCCGCCCTAAAACTGTTTCAGACATTCAATCCCGAACAAAATTTGAGACTTCTTGAAGACCTGGGAAGAACGATGATTTCACAGGAACAATTCTGCCAGATAATCGGACGTTTACGGCTTTACCAGGTTTTACCGGTATCACAGATGAAAGAATTGCCGAAAGTTATCCTGGGTGATTCAAACATCAATGCAGCCACCAAAGGCTATATTGACAACCCAAACTTCGGCTTACGCGGAAGAGCAAAAATTTCATGCTGGGACCTGATGCAACTTTTTAACGAGGCGGCCAAACAGTCCTATATTGACAAATTCCTCGAAAGAAATCAGAACGCCACAGATTTTGCAGTGGGCATTCAGAAAGCCTTGAGAGGAGAAGACACTGAAAATTACGGATGGTTCCTGGGATAAACTGGGACATCTAAAAATCCTATGAAGGGAGAAAGATCTAAAAATAACAAACAAGGTCTTTCTCCCTTCTTTTGTTAAATTAAAATCAGAAAGGAGAAAATCGTATGAAAACAGCATGTGTACAGGATATATACCAATGTGACACCTGTAAATCAGCATCGGACGAAAACGGAAGGAATTGCAGGCACGGGATGATATTCCCCCTGCTTCTTTTAATGGGAAATTTTAAGAAGTGCATGAATTATGAATTTGATGCGGAGAAGGTAAAACTTCAACTGCAAAGAAAAAACAAATGGATAGAATACTCTGATAATAATTCTGAATAAATTATTTTATCAAAACGAGAAATATCATGGTACGAGAATTAATGCAGGATTTAAAAACATATTTCAACAATATTAAGAATCCATCAGAAAGAGAAAGGCAACTTTTAAAACAACTTAACGCCGGATACTTTGTAATTACGTCTGTACATAGGAATGATTTGGCGAGAACAGGATTTGATGTTGAAAAGATCAGTGACAATGACATGGATAAACTCGCAGAAAAGATGGCAGATGATTATTGCAACCAATTATTTTGGGAAAGCATAGAAACAATAGCTTCCGAAATTCTTGTTTTTCCCAAAATAGAAGAGTCAAACGAAAATCGAACGGACTAATACAAAAACATTATGGAAAGATTTGAACTTGAAAACAGTAAGGAGTTCAAGGTGGCACAGGAACTGGAAGACGCCTTGAACAATATGTCATGGAACAGCGAGAAGTTTGCAGAGTCAGTGGTGTATTATCACAGGACACTCCAACAAAAACTGTTCGGCACTATGGTAAAGGTCATAGAGATGATGGGAAGAGAGGACTATGGATATGACCCGAGAAACGAGGCTTCACACAGGATAGCCCGAAAAATAGTTGAATCAGGAATACTTGACGAAACTATACCGGTCATTTGAGAGACGGTTGAAACATACCGGAATTGTATCTGAGGAGGATATCACAATCAACGTGGTGTCCTCCTTTTTTATTTACCAACATTTTAAAACAAAGAAAATTATGTTATATTACAAATTTAAAAATTACGAAGAATTCAAAGACATGTTTGGAATTGTCAAGCATGGAAACGGAGTATGCAGCAGAAAGAACAAGATACTGCTGGCATATATCAGGAACAGGAGATTACTACATGAAGCAATAGAGACAAACAATTATATACTGCTTCGTATTTCCTCAATGGCGGAACTGAAGAAAACCATTACACGGACAATAATTATAAGCGGGCACTCAGATATGTCATTACGTTATGTTCTGGAGCTGGACGGAGAATTCTTTTACTCCAGGAATTTTGAAACGGACGAGCTGAAAGGGCTGTGTGAGGATGGGGATACCAGGTCAATCCGCTACATTAACCATGAGAACGGAGAAAAGGTGTTTAAAATGAAAGCGGGGAAACTCTACCGTTCCCTCATACTGGAAACTGAATTTGGTAAAACCCTTCCGGAGCAGGTAGTGACCTATCTGTGTGAGGAGTTCTCAGCGGACTGGCAGACTTATACAACGGGGCGGCTCCCTAAAAACAGGTTATGCGTAGACAAGAATTTCGAGAAGATATACTCATCCTCCTGTTGTGCGGGAGATTTTCATTCCTGCATGGTGGATAGGAAACTGCATGATTTCTATACGGAATCGGTCGATGCAAGCGCGGCATACCTGATCAATGAAGAAGGAAAGGTGACAGCAAGGTGTGTTATCTACAACAAGGTTACAGACCAGGACGGAAAGATATGGAGACTGGCGGAAAGACAATACGCTACCGATGAAAACAATTCCCTCAAACGTGCTTTAATAGATGCTCTGATAAAGGGAGGACACATTGACGGTTACAAGAAAGTCGGTGCCGGATGTGGTGATTCAAGGGCTTTTGTTGACCTGGAGGAGAATTCATTGTCAGACAGGAAATTCAGGATAGAATGTGACCTGGACTGGGATGACACGCTAAGCTACCAGGATTCATTCAAGTGGTACAATGAATCTAAAGGAACGGCGGACAATTACGGAAGTGGCGACATCGCACTTGATATTACTGACGGTTCTTTGAATGGTGAGGAGGAATACGATGATTTCCATGAATACAATTGTCGTGAAACCACCACCGTATATTATCATGGGCAGGAATATTATTGTGATGTAGAGAATCTGGGAGAATTTACATGGATAGAGAAACTGGAAGAATACCACCATGACTCCGACGTACTATCATGCTCCGAATGTGAAGAGGATTTCCTGAAAGAGGATAAATACTATTCAGAAATAACGGAAGAGGACTATTGCTGTGAAGAATGCCGGAAGAAAGCAGAACAGGAATACAAAAAGGAAAAGTGGCATTATTCCGACTATGATGAGGAATACTACGAGCATGCAGAAGACATAATCATATATCGGGTATGGAACAATATCCTTTGTGAATATGAGATAAAGACAATATCCGTAGAGTCAGCACAAAGACTGCTGGAAGCGGAAGAACTTCATAAATTGAACGGCAAACTTTATGACGGGATAGATGAAGAAACAGGACTGCCTTATGCATACGAGATGAATGAAATAAATGTTTAACCCACAAAAAAAATAAAAATTATGGAATTGCTTAAGAAATTATACAAGGTTTATAGCCCGAGCGGAAAAGAACGGGCGATGATCAAGTTTATATGGAATTATATCAAAAGAATTACCGGTACTAAAGTTGAAATAGACGCAGCCGGGAACTTGTATATAACAAAGGGGGAAGCGGAATCATATCCCTGTATCGTAGCGCATCTTGACCAGGTACAGAGGTTACATTCAAAGGATTTCCTGCCTATTGAAACGGGAGAAATCATATTCGGTTACAGTTCCTGGAATAAAAGACAGGAAGGACTCGGAGCCGATGACAAGAACGGAATCTGGATAGCACTCAAATGTCTGGAAAAGTATGACTCCTTAAAACTGGCGTTCTTTGCCAGTGAAGAAGTGGGATGTGTCGGTTCAGGAAAAGCGGTGATGGATTTTTTCAATGACTGCCGCTTTGTTATACAGCCTGACAGACGAGGATACCAGGATATTATTAATGAAATAGCCTGGACATCACTATGTTCTCCCGAGTTCCTTCAAGCTGCCGGATATAAGAGATTCGGATACAGGGAAACACATGGGATGATGACGGACGTGCAGGAACTAAAGGAACGGGGACTTCAGGTCAGTTGCATCAATCTTAGCTGTGGATATTACGAACCACATACGGACCATGAGTTTACGATAAAGAAAGACCTCATGAACTGTCTGTCACTGGTAGAGCATATCATTGAGAATTGTACTGACACTTATCCACACCAGGCGGAAATACCGGAAAGACGAAGGGGGATCTATGATGAATTCGATGAAGCGACGGATGAAATATTTGCCCTGCTCGACCAGGGGGAGTTATGGAGTGCGGAAGACCTCTATTATATGTACCACTCCGTTTTCCCACAACTGGACATGGAAGACTATCAGAGAATATATACAGAATATTACAACTTAAATAAAATCGAATATGGAAAACAAAAATTATGATCTGAAACTGGCAGGGTATATATGGTCAATCCTAAAGACACAACCCGTTATAGTAATGTCATGGGGAGTAGATATGGATACGATAAAACCGGTCAAAGGCGGACTGGAATTTCATGTGCAGGGATTCAAGCATACGGGAATGGTACGAATCATTCTCGATGAAGGAAAGGATCTCTTTAAAGTACATCTTATCCCTGACTCTGAAGGAGAAAGAAAAATAATAGAAGACGTTTACTTTGATATGCTCATTTCTGTGATAGACGAGAATGTAGAGAAAACGGACGACTATGAGAAGAGGATTTCTGATACATACGATATTATAAGGTATTAGGGAATCTCTGAGAAATTCAGAATTTAGAAAGACGGCTTTCTGTGAAAAAGTAGAGTTTATAGGAACTTGAAATCTCATGGAAAGCCTTTTTTTATGTAATAATATGAATGGTTCCATAGATTAGACGAGCATCTAGTCAGCGGAACCACTGTTAAAACTATTGAAATTTAAAATCAATGAACAATCAATATGTAGCTTATCTTCGGGTAAGCACACAGAAACAAGGATATTCGGGACTGGGACTTGAAGCACAAAGGGAAATTATACAGAAATATCTTCGTGACAAAACTCCGGTTGCTGAATTTGTTGAAATTGAATCAGGTCGAAAAAAGGACAGGCCCAAACTTAAAGAGGCATTAAGCCTTTGCAGAAAAACGGAAGCGACACTGATCGTTGCCAAATTGGACCGGTTGGCTAGAAATGTTTCCTTCCTGTCAAATCTTCTGGAGAATGATGTGGAGATCGTGTTTTGTGATTTCCCACAAGCCAATAAGATGGTGTTGCATATCCTGTCGGCAATCTCACAATACGAAGCGGAACTGATAGCGGCAAGAACCAAATCCGCCCTACAGGCAAAGAAGGCAAGGGGATTCAGGCTGGGTAATCCGGAACACTTAATGGACAAACATGAACAGGCAATTCAGAACAGTATCAGAACCTGCAGGGAGAAAGCGGATAACAATCCCAATAACAGGAGAGCTGTCGCCATGTTGCGTACATTAGTAAAAGAGGAACATACTCTGCAGGAGATAGCGGATATTCTTAATAAAGAAGGATTCGTAACTTCTAAGGGATGCAGTTTCTCCAAATCAACCGTTTATAAATTAATCAGAAGGTATAATCTGAAATGAGAAAGTTTATGATCTGTTATATGACAATCAATGGTGACATGGGTTTTGGGTAATAGAAAATCTTTATAAGGAGAGAGGCTAAAGCATGACTTGGCTTCTTTTCTTTTTTCTTCATCGGGTAAGTCAGAGACAGAGAGTACATAACAGATAATACATAGCCAGTGTAGGGACAGTGTAGATGTTATAAAATATTCTTCAAAAAATGTACTTCTATTATAAAATGTACACGATTTGTACAACTTTTTATAACACTTTTATCTCCTTCCAGGAGTTATGTATGTCATTACTCACTCCGTTCACTTACTCTTCGCCTCCAGCTACCCCCAAGAATAAGAAAGGACCTCTATATCCCCAGATGAGAACAGAAGCCCTTTCAACACAAAATAAACTAGACTTTGCTACTATTATTCTTCGAGTTTCACAACTCTTATCAGGTCTTACAAAATTATACAGAAATAATTTGATTGGCAATTCTTTTACCCGGAAATTTGTAGAGAATTCATATGCATCACAGAAAAATAAAAGCGACAGGAATCCGCTGACTCTCATCGCTTATTAGACAATGAATGCCGGTGATTTTCAAAGGTTCAGTCATGAATAACGTTTCTTTGTCAGCCTCAAATCTTATCTTAAATCATAAGAACAATGAAAGTTATTATTATCACACTACTCTAATCAGGCTATTAAGATTTCAGGTCAATATTTATCCTGCAAATTATTATTATCACGACTCAATTGGAAACTTTATTATCCGCACTGGCTGTCTATTCGAATTATTGGGGGATTATACCGGAAAATTCTGATTATTCTACATAAAGAAGTGATGTTTTCAGCAATCCATTCAAAATAAAAGGACCTCCATTCTCCACTGAGCTAGAAGCCCTTTTTACAAAACATGACATCTTCTTATTATTATCGGAATTTCACAATTCCAATTATACTATGAAAAACACACAAAGTTATGCAGAAAATGAATAATCTGCAAGTTTGAGTAAGAGATTTTATTCGTCAGAGAGCATAAAGAGAGAGACCGCTACGCTGTTTGCCCAAAGTGATAAATAAAAAAAATCTGTGTGAACATTAGAGTTTTGCTATCCCCCTGATGAGATTATCAACTACCCGAATGTTTCCAAAAGATTCACTTGATCGGGTTAGGTGGAGCCAGGGGATAAAGTAATAGATACATAACCGTCAGGATAGTATGTGTTATAAAATATTCTTCAAAAAATGTACTTCTATTATAAAATGTACACGATTTGCACACTTTTTTATAACACTTTCATCTCCTCCCAGGAGTTATGTATATTACCACTCACTTCGTTCACAGACTATTTGCCTCCAGCTTACTCGATGATAAAACCTAGGCTGTTTACTTTGAATGCTGTCTTCTTAAAGCATAATGAATTCAAAAAAGGGATACATATAAATAGAACTTCAAAATAAAACGTTTCTTTCATAGAGAAAGTCAACATTTGAATAAAAACTGCGGCTATTTTATTCAGCGCATCATATAGACAATATTATATCTTGCCATTTTTCTCATAGGAACATATCAACCGCTAAATTTTCAGATAACCTAAAAGCCTCTTTCAGAACATCATTGGGATTACCTGAAAATCAAATATCAACACAGAAAGAGCTTCATAACCCTCCGCTAAAGTAGAAGCCCTTTCTTAACAAAAAAACTAAAATTCACTATTTAATTGCCGAGTTTCACAACTCACATGTTTACGTCTCACAAAATTATAATGGAAATTTATATATCGCAAATTACTAACACAAAAAACATCATATGCATCTCAACTTCTGAAGTATACCGTTCAGGAAGACATCATTAACATTGTATGAAGTATTTATTACCCCTACCCCCAAAAATAAAGCGACAAGAATCCGCCGATTCTCATCGCACAATAAAATACGACAAATGGTAAAACGCTTTTCACAAAGGGTACAATATCAGGAGAGGCTGAAATGATAAACCGCACGCTCTTTTTCAAGTAACAAAAAATAATGCGATTTGTTTATCTGGAGAAGTATCATTTACTAAAAGCATGAATGGGACAAGGGCATTCAACTAAGAATAAACGAGGTCGCTTTAGTAGGAACAAAGCAAAGAAGCGATGAAAGGAAAGCATTACCTATCATCGCTCCTGAATAAAAATAATTAAAGTATAATCTCCTTTTCACAAAGGAACGTAATTGCAGAACAAACCAACAATTAAAATGCAACAATAGCATATATTATGATGAACAAAAGTAAGTATTTATCAACTATTCACAAAGAAATAGTAACTTAAAAATCATCCGAAAGAATCAAAAAACAATCAGCGGTCGCAAATTATCTACGCCTAAATGCGGGATATTATGGATAAATTATTATTTTTGCCACTATTAAATAGTACGAAAAAACATACAGAAGTACTACTCTGATAAATGATACCAAATTATATGAAATCTAAGAATCATGTACGGTATCATCCTGGAATAACAAACAAGCTGTGATTTGAGATACAAAGAAGATAATCAGCCTCAATACGAAAGCAGGATGGTCTTCATAGATATTTCAAAAACAAAACTTAATGGACCCCCTTTTTAAGTTTTTAAAGATAAACATAGACTCTCTCCCTTAATTTCAACAGTCTTTATGAGAAAATGTAATGCCCCTGTCAATATAACGATGGGGGCTTTATTGTAGATTCACGCAACTAAAATTTATCAGGAGCAGAAGAAAATAAAAGAAAGAACCTCTATACCTAATGAGATCAGAAGTCATTCCCTCTTAACACCAAAAAACAGATTGACTAGGCTAATACTATTTAGTCATACCAAAGAGGTTTTATAACTTCTTCGTATGTATGCCAAAATTAAACAGAAACGATGGATTAGCAAACTCTTGAGTGAGAAATTTTGTTCGTATAATTGACTCAACTGGGTAATATATGTGGGACAGCATTAAGTGAGACAAAGAAAAAATCTCACCTATGTCATTCCGATAAAAACAACAAAAAATATTTTTTCGTATTCCCTCATCAAGATAACTCTGGTGGGACGGGACAACAGTTTCATTACACAATTTGAATCTATATGGCTGGCTATTCGAATTATTTGGGGGATTACACCGGAAAATTCCTGTTATTATTAATAAAAGGACCTCCATTCTCCGCTGAGATAGAAGTCCTCAAAAACATGATATCTTGTAACTATTTTCGGAATTTCACAACTCCAATTATAGTATGAAAAACGTACCCAAAGTTATACAGAAAATAAATGACCTGCAAGTTCAGGTAAGAGATTTTATCTATTAAAGAGAATAAAGAGAGAGACCGCTACGCCGTCTATCCAGAGTGATAAAAATAAAAAAATCAAAAGGCTTCATTATATCACTTGGCGAGATTAACAATTACTCTATTAATCGGGTAAGTCAGAGACAGAGAGCATACGATAGTATGTAATACATAACCGAAGGATGGAATATTTTATTCACAAAAAATGTACTTCTATTATAAAATGTACACGATTTGCACAATTTTTTATTCCACTTTTATCTCCTCCCAGGAGTTATGTAATCATACTCACTACGTTCATTGCACCTATGTCTCCAGCTTACCCAGAGTTTTCATCAAGCCATTAATATAAAGGACCTCTATCCCATATAGAGACGGAAGTCCTTTTAAAACACAAAAACTAAACTAGATTTAACTATTCTATTCATCGAGTTTCACAACTCTAATCTAATAAGGTGTTGCAAACTTACAAAGAAAATAAATAATCAGCAACTCTAGGCGGAAGCTCTTATTTGCCAGAGTGATAAAGATAAGCAAAACTATCATCATATCCATCAGTGAGATTGCCCACTGTCCCAGATATCACATTTTTCAGCATTTTAGGCATGAAATTTATATAAAACATCCTTCAAAATTACGTTTTTTATCATTCGAGAACAAGCATAATTGCAGACACAATACAGTAGTCACATGTATAGTTACTAACATTATCAATAGATTACATAAGAGTAACAGTTTCATATTATTTACATCATATGGGTAAAGCTCCCAAATGTACATATTTTCTGGGACACCTTCCCGGGACAGCCGGATAAAAAGAGATTCTGCTCTCTCTCCTAGGAATAAGCCAGGCTGTTTACTCTTTTACCCTTTCTTTCAAAAAAGTCTGTTTCGCTGTTCAAATCCTTCGAAAGCTTGATATATGTATGAAAACAAAAAATATAATATTGCCAAGTAAGAACAATAGTTCTATATCAGACCGTCAGGTTAGGGATTGTCCTGATGTCATCGAAAAAACAGTTCCACAGAGAATACCCAGAAGATATCGGGAAGATATCAAAAGGTTACAGGAGAGATACGATCTGCATGAAGGCTTGGTCATTAATGTGTCTCTCAAAGATTTCAAGAGCATATGTGAAAGGGATTATCCAAAGATCGAAGCATACCTGGGATTAAGGAAATACCTGTTACGCACTTTCGGAGTAACCCTGAATATCCACTCACAAAAAACAAAGGGCGATTCGGATAAAAATACAGATGAACCATAAATTTTGTATAACCGGGGTTAGCTGGAGGCAAAGAGTAAAGGAACGTAGTGAAGTGACATACATAACTCCCTGAAGGGAGATAAAGGTGGAATAAAAAAGTTTGCAAAAAGAGGTAAAATGTATAAAGAAGAGTGTGTTTTGAAGTACATTTTTTGTAGTATATTTTATAACATCTACATTATCCTACCGGTTATGTATTACATACTCTCTACTATCGTATACCCTCTGTCTCCGACTTACCCCATTAATCTTAAAAAGTGAAACAATGCATAAAATTACATTAAATGTCCCTGAGGGGATCAGATACCTTTCAGACTGGCACGACTTATGGGATACCCTGCTGCCGGAAGGACAACATTACATTCTAAACAAACGTATATGCGGATGCGGAGCTACCGAAGCCTATCTAAGATCAGGCAGGAAAGTCATATTAGCCAGTCCCAGAAAGCATCTGCTCTATAACAAGTATTCCCAGCATCTCTCCGACAATCTGCATCTGTACCGTTACCAGGGGGATAAGAAGAGATATTTTGAGAATACGGACAATACGGGAAAGGATATTCTTGCCTTCAATGACGAACTGGGCAGATACATACAATCCGGTGGAAGAAAGATACTGACTACCTACGATTCACTCGGGAAAATCGTGGAAGTTCTGGTTAGTTCGGGAGAATGCCTGCAGGAGTGGATCGTCGTTGTGGATGAATTCCAGTCCATATTCTGTGACTGCCAGTACAAAGCGACAACAGAGTATGAATTCAGCATGATACTCGGAATGTTCTCCACCGTAGTTTATCTCTCCGCCACACCGTTTCTTGAATCCTATCTGGAGATGACCGGACAATTCGGAGGTCTGACAGTGTATGAACTCCTGTGGCCCGCGAACATGACACAAATTCCGGAAGTGGAAGTGATCAAGTCCAGAAAATCCGTTGCCAGCCTGTGTGCCCGACTGGTGGATGACTATCGGAAAGGAAACGGCAAGTCAATTCTGGTGGACGGTGGGAAGTTTATTGCCGGGGAAGCCGTATTCTATATCAACAGCATTTCGGAGATAAAAAAGATCATACTGGAAAACAACATACGTCCGGAAGAAGCCAATATCATCTGTTCCTCAAAACCGGAGAATATCAGGAAACTGGACGAACTCTCACGGGAGACGGGCATGAAATTCAGGATCGGAGATATCCCACAAAAAGGAGAGCTTCACAAAATGTTCACTTTCTGTACCTCCACTGTATATATAGGTGCCGACTTCTATTCAACCAACGCCTATTCATATATCTTCGCCAATCCCCGTATCAGCAGCATGACCGTGGATGTATCGGTGGACCTGCAACAAATAATAGGACGGCAAAGGCTGGAAGAGAACCCTTTCCGGAATTCAGCCACACTTTATTTCAACACCAGGGAATCCAGGGTGGACCGGCAGGCACTTGAGGAAGCGGTCAGGGAAAAGAAGGAGAAGACCCAAAGACAGATTAAGAACTATGCGGTCGTCCCCTATAAGAATGAAATGCTCCAAATGATGGAAGACACGATCAGAAAGTATGGGCATAAGGACCACTACTGTTGCATTGTCAGGGATAGTAATGGCAGAGTATGTGTCGTTGAAAATGAAATTCTGGAGATAGCAGACAGGAGAGCCTGGGAAGTGACAAACATGATCTATAATAACGATTTCTCCATGTACCGTGCATTGAAAGCCGGGGTGAATGTGACAAAGGCTGCCGACAGCAATAATCCGGAGATACAAAGGATCTTCACCGAATGGAACATGGACAACCGGTTCGACAGAAAGGCCAGGATGTATTGTGACCTGCATGAAAATGCCCCGCTGCTTCTGGAGGAATGCAATTTCATCGAAAGGAAATACAAGGATTACTACGATGCCCTGGGAAGGGAGGGCTTTGAGAACTCATACTGGCGGGAGAATTACATAAAAAAAACTCTTGCCCCGGTTCCCATGAGATTATTGCCCAGGAATGAAATCGCCGGTCGACTGATGAATGTACTGAAAGCGGGCGGTGAATATACAAGATCGGAAGTAAAGCAAATCCTTCGGGGAATCTATCATGACCTGGGTATACAGGGTAAACCGAGTGCCTCCGATATTACCGGCTATCTGACTTGTAAAGAGAAGACCATTAGGACCAAAAGGACAGTGACAGCAATGTTCAAAATTATCTCACATGCACGAAAGAAAGTCTCCCTGTTTCCCAGAATCACCGATGTAAACCAACCGCAGGAATATGACGTGGACAAGCTGCTGGAAATTATCCGGGATGACACTTATTTTCATCTAAAGGACAAAGTGGAAGCCGTCAGAAATGCCGGGAGCAAGGACGAGAGAAACAGGAAGAAAGCCCTTCTCCCCGTAGTTACATGGAATGGAACCTTCAAGTCCAGGCATAAAAATGAGTGCACAGTCTATTCTTCCTATACAGCCCTTGATTTTGACCATATCGGGGTGGATGATATGCCGGATTTTGTCAGGTGGTTACAGGGATTTCCATATGTTTATGCCTGTTTTGTTACTCCCGGCGGAACGGGGTACAAAGCGATCATCATCCACGATAACTGTGAGCCGCTTTATCACTATGACCTATACGGGCAATTACTAAAGATGTTTGATTGCCCCTGGATAGATAACAGTACCACAGACCTGGCCAGAGGGAATTATCTATCCTATGATCCGGACTTATGGAAGAATCCAAATCCAATCCCCTTTCACTTTGTACCGTCAACACCGGAACCTGTCATACCAAATACGATGACAGAAACCGTTATCAGGGATGTGCAAGGAGAGCCAGTTCTGGTACGGGACGAATCCTGGGTGGAAGGTTTTCTGAACCAATTAAACAGGCAAGTCATTTCTGATGACAGCATTATCCGGATACTGAGGAAAACATGGAACGGGAAATCTTTGAGCAATGGCAGGAATAATACAGCGATGTCCTATGCCGGTATCTTATGTAAGGCCGGTGTTGAGCCGGATAAGGCAAAGGCATTTATAGAAGAACTTATCCCAGGCTTTGATATAACGGAAATAGTCGAATACGCTTACACCCATAATATATTCGGATGTGAACGTATGCGGTACAGAAGCAAAAAAATGAAAATATAAATGCAGCAGAATGATTGCGACAGACAACAATTTATTAACAAACTTAAAAAAATAACCGGTATGGCACTGAATAAAAGTACAGGGAATATGTATGCTTTCGTTTCACATACATATAACCCGTTGAAAGGCGAGTGTGAACACTCCTGTCCTTATTGTTTTATGAAACGTAACCGTCCTCTTTCTCCCTTGCGTCTGGAGCAGAAGGAACTGAAAGTGAATCTGGGTGAAGGCAACTTTATCTTTGTAGGCAGCAGTACGGATGAATGGGCGGCTAATGTTCCGTCAGAGTGGATTGAGCAGGTACTGGACTATTGTGACGGTTTTGATAACTGGTATCTCTTCCAGTCAAAGAATCCCGCCCGTTTTCTGGAATATATGAATCATCCGGTTATGAAAAAATCCGTTCTTTGTACAACCATTGAGACGAACCGTTTTTATCCGGATATAATGCGGAATACTCCGGTACCTCAGGAACGTGCGGTTGCTATGCAGAGGATCGCCCACTATGGAATTCCTACCTATGTAACCTGTGAACCCCTGATGAAATTCGATTTGAGAGAATTAGTGGAACTGGTCGGTATGTGTTCGCCACAGCAGGTGAATATCGGTCGTAACTCACGGTATGATATCCCCCTTCCCGAACCGACTGCGAATGAAGTGAAGATGTTAAAGGCGGAACTGGAGAAATTCACAAAAGTGGAGGTTAAGGCAAATGCTTATTGCTGGATGAGATAAATACGGGAACATAATACAAATACGCTCCCAATCACTCCATAGCCTTATCAGAGAAGAAACAATACTCACACATGAAGAGTACCTGAAACCAAAAGTATCCTACTACTTGAACTATCATACTGATCAAGAAGCAAAGGGAGTACAATGGCGGAAGGTACTCTTTATTTTTTCTTTTTCTTCTCACTTTAAAAAAATGACAAAACGCTCTTGGTATCCCGCCAATTCCTAACTAATGATGAAAAACAGCATATCTGCTATGTGGAGTATTATGAATTTATTCTTTGGTGGTCCTCCAGAGGAGTCACTGAAGCGTCAGGTTGGAAAGAAAGCTTCTGGTCCTGATGTAAACGAAAAAACGGGAAGCAAGCATAATGAGAAGTACGAGCAAGATATTACAGCACTCAAGGAGAAGTTCGGAAACTCTTTTATAACCGGACTCTGTATCAAGATTACACTGAAGGAAGCACTCGATATGATGCCACGTAACCGAAAAAGGGTTGACGCATATGACGGGCTGACTAAGTATCTGCAAAACGAGTTCGGAATTACACTAACCATTTATTCACAGAAAACTAAACCAAACGACCATGAAGAAAATAATTTATAAAGGTACGATTGAAGAGAATGATTATAACCGTGTGAAAGACATAGACAGCGAGAACTATATAACCCCGGACGGAAAAACGGTACTGCCTAAACTAACACGCATGCCATTACGGGACCTCGCTATCCTGAGTTTCACGGATGAGAACGAGCTGAAGAAATACTATACGGGCAATGAGGAGTACTTTTCATATTCCGTTGTAGAACTGATGCTTGATACAAGAATACAGACCAGAAACTTGAGCAGACACAAGATCAGCAGTTTTGAGGATGCATTGTATCTGCTTTACACCTATTCAGAGGAGATACCACAAGCGGACGATACCAAATACATGTCCGTTCTTATTGCAGCTGATATATTGAATATAGAGGATAATGATGTCATAGAAGAAGCAAGAAGGGATAATAAGTTGTATTCGGATGAAGACAAGAACCTGTTTGTACAGGTCCAGTGGATTGGAAAGTGGTATAATGAAGCTCTGACAGCTTTGGGGATATCGAGTGTAATCTATATACAGACTGGGGAAACAGGGAAAGTTAAAATATTAATTGAAAGAGACCTGGAGTAATATGAAGAAGAAAATATTTATGATGAGTAAGGTGTATGATTTGGGTACACTGGGAGTTAATGAAGTAGAAAATGCAGTTCAGGCGGACTTGGCTAAGATTTTTAATACTGGTGGAGTTAAATTTAAACTTAGAGAAGTATCAGGGAAAACATTGGAACTAACATTTTTCCGTAAGTACAGGGAGGGTGAGATAGACTGGCTGAATTATGATCCAAAGCTGATCTATAATATTGATGCCAACATAATCACAGGGCATAGTTTTAATGGTTTCAGGATACCGGATTACTGGGGAGGCGTTCCGTATGGTTACCCTTTTTTCATGCCAAAGAGAGAATTTATAGGGTGTTACAGGAATTCGGCTGTAATGCTTGGGGCGGACCAGGTAAAGAAAGTTAAGATCACAGCGCAACCGGAGAAGGTGGTAATGAAGTTGATGTTTTAATGGGCACTGTCCACGATTTTGTGTAAATAGAAAACTAGAGGATTCGAGTTTTATACTTGAATCCTGTTTTCAAATAATGAGAAAAAAGGAGAGAATTTTTGCTATCTCTCCTTAGTTTTTTTTTGTTCCTAAGAACTATTAAGCTAACCGGCATTACAGTTTTTCGATTTCCTCTTTAGACAAGTTGGTGAATTGCATGATAGATTCGATGGGAATATTGGCAGATTTCATGTTACGGGCGATTTCATATTTTTCTGCTATACGCCCTTCTGCTTTGCCTTTTTCAAGACCCTTTCTTTCCGCACTACTTATGAGTGTTTTCTCCACACTGATGATATCCCAAAACTTCTCATAACCCAATAACTGTTCCGGTGTAAAGGCAGATTCTTCCAATACTGTCACAGCTTTTTTTATTTCAGGATTCTCAAGCAGTTCTTCGGGTACTTTGGTCGTTTTTTCATCGATTTCCGTCAGATAACGCAACCACAGGACCTCCATTTTCTTTTCACTATAAGTGTGGGGAGTAAACTTCGGCAGTTCAACAAACACCAGCTGAAGACCGTTTATCACCCGCTCGGAATGTTCGACATGGACCATACGGTAATAGTGGTAGTACTCCTCAAGATCGGGTTCGAAAACATCATTGACCAGATTCAGGGAATAAACAGGTTGCAGCAGATCATATTTCTCACCGGACCCCATTTGCCGGACGTATGCTTTCGAGGCATTGAAAAGTACACGCTGCTTGAACTCCGGCGACCATATCATCTGCATTTCCACGATGAAATGACGGCCTTTATTGTCTTTGCAGCGGACATCGACAATACTGTTCTTACACAGGGGATTATCAGGCACCATTTCAGAGGGAAGATACTCTATATCAGTAATATATTCTTCCCGTTGCAGGGGAAGCAGAGCATTGAGGAAACTCATCACCAGATCGGGATGTTCACCAAATACACGTTTAAAAGTAAGGTCAGCTTTAGGGTTAAGGTATCTCATTATATTTCTCCTTTCTTCCAATTGTTATGCAAATGTAATGATTAGAAATTGAAAGGCAATGTCCATACACGTTTTATTTCAAAGATGTACGTTATTAATAACAGTTAAGGGGGTATAACGACAATTCGTAGGAAACTAGAAATTTAGAGAATCCAATCAGGACGGTCTAAAGTGACTACTTGCAATTAGTAAAAATATACCAACGATCTTCACAGACAGTTGATATATGGGGTAAAAAAACATACCGGAATTTATCCGATATGAGGGTATTGGTCAAAAGGTATACCGCTGTACTTCCCCTCTGGCCAACAGTATGTGCAGGAGGGATTCACACCTGTGGCATGAAGTTAGGGACCTGCACATATTTTTCAATATAAAGTAACCGGTTGGTCATTCTTTCCATGATTCCGGAGGTAGTTTCTCATACAGCATGACCGCCTTTATCAACTGCAAATTCTCACGGCAGAACCAGGGGAAGTCAATACTGCGGAAATCAATGCGGTATTCCTCCAGTAAATCGTAAAAGCGGAGATCAGACAGCAGATCACGTACGGAAACGAACAGGAGCAGACACTTCTTCCTTTTACAGAAGAATAACGCTTTCTGCAATTCCGGATAACCCGTAGGCTGTTGCCCCTTGCAGTCCCCCTCCACATCATTATCATTAAAAGATAATTGAATTTTCAGGCCATTGTTCTCTTTCAAATATTCCGCCAACCGTTTTTGTGCCACAGGAGTAGAATCCTCACCGTATAACACGACATCTTTATATTCCATATCTGATATGCGTCCGGGATGAATACTTTTCAATTCTGAAGGTAAACGGTCGTATGCCCTGAACAAACTTTGTCGGGTATATCTCCGGGGATTTTCAACAGAATAAAAAGCATATCTGAATATATAACGTCCGTCCCGCTTTTCAATGGTTTCCTGTTCTGAAAAGAAAGCGTTCAAACGTATTCTATTTTCTTGAAGAGACTGTTTGGGGATATCTTCAAGCGTATCAGTTATATACTCAACAACTGTTTTTTTCATTTAAAGCCGTTAGAAAAATTATAGAAGGAGACAAACAAAATAGTGGCAGCAGCCTGTTCTTCGGTATAGCCTAAAAAAATATATACACTTCATTATGGCATGTATCCCGGTTTGCCTGCTGCCTCACATCCTGTCCTATCTTTATAGAACTAAAACAACCCTTGCTGTTTCTGTCCATAACCGTAGCCGTAACCGTAACGTTTGCCATAGCCATAATACTTGCCGTATTTACCATAACCATGGTAATAGCCGTACTTCTTTTTCTGAAAATCCAAACCGTTAATAACGATACAGAGATTAGGTAACTTATTGTTTTCAGAAAGCTCATTAACCAAAATAAACTCTGCCTTACGGGTATAATCAGC
>ENA-OPBS01001172-OPBS01001172.1-human-gut-metagenome-genome-assembly--contig:-NODE-1172-length-20800-cov-3.124753_pt1 | contig 20800 bp, 10 predicted proteins | sample MGYA00241074_ERZ501463 | MGnify/ENA primary metagenome ERZ501463 (study PRJEB25962, sample SAMEA2042578) | human gut metagenome | biome: human gut; feature: human-associated habitat; material: faeces...
TAACAGCCGGCGGCTGCTGACGGAACAGCTGATCCAGCGCTTCGTAGCGTTTTTCTGCCGAAAGGCCGGACAGAAAGTTCATCTCGGCCAGACCCAGGATCTGCAGCCGGAGCTTATCAAAGTAATCATAGTATCCGGCAAGGAACAGGCCCGGGCGGTTGACCTCCGCAATCTCGACATTGATCTCTTCCAGCCCTTTCGGGGTGTAGACCACATCCAGACTGACCTTTTCCGTCAGCTTCTTCAGCGAAACATTGAAATTCGCCATCGTTCTTCCTCCTGCACAAATGTTTCCTCTCCCTGCCCGGCAGCACACCGGGTGCGGGGCACGCTTTTTCTTTCCCTTATTATAAACGAGATGGTTTCGGATTACAATGATTCTGCCGGAAAATCTTCATTCTGGAGCCTGCATCCCGTTGCATCCTCCCTCATATCCCTTTATAATAGAGATGGTACATCCCTGCACCGGGAAACAGTCATTCACTTTACACGCTTTTTACATTCTCTGGATTTCCGATTTTACATTCAGGCTCTATACTCATAAATAGGAGAACATTCCGTCAAATAAACGTGTCAAACAAAGCGAGGAACTTCAAATGACTGTTTTTAATGTATTTTCCCTGCTGGGCGGCCTGGCCTTGTTCCTGTTCGGTATGGACATCATGGGCAAGGCGCTGGAAAAGCAGGCCGGCGGCCAGCTGCAAAAGGTCCTGAGCAAACTGACTGACAACCCGCTCAAGGGCTTTTTCCTGGGTCTGTGCGTCACTGCCGTGATCCAGAGCTCCAGCGCCACCACCGTTATGGTGGTCGGCTTTGTCAACAGCGGCATCATGGAGCTGCATCAGGCCATCGGCGTTATCATGGGCAGCAATGTGGGCACCACGGTCACCAGCTGGATTCTGAGCCTTTCCGGCCTGCAGGGCGACAGCATCTGGATCCAGATGCTCAAGCCCACCTCCTTCAGCCCCATACTCGCCTTCATCGGCATTCTGCTCTATATGGGCAAGAATGAGAAGAAAAAGGGCATCGGAACTATCCTCATTGGCTTTGCCATCCTGATGACCGGCATGACTACCATGTCCAATGCCGTCGAGCCCCTGCAGGGTGAGGCATGGTTCACCAACCTCTTCGTCCGCTTCTCCAATCCCATCCTCGGCGTTCTGGTGGGCGCACTGGTCACCGGCATCATCCAGAGTTCCAGCGCCAGCGTTGGCATCCTGCAGGCGCTGAGCGCTACCGGCGTCATCACCTACGGCAGCGCTATCCCCATCATCATGGGTCAGAATATCGGCACCTGTGTCACCGCGCTGATTTCTTCTGTGGGCGCAAATAAGAATGCCCGCCGTGCCGCCATGGTCCACCTCTACTTCAACATCATCGGTGTCACGGTCTTTCTGGCCGGTTTCTACGGTCTGAACGCCGTGGTCCACTTTGATTTTGTGAACGAGACCATCGCCGCCTGGGGCATTGCTGTGGTCCACTCCGCCTTCAACATCGCGGCCACCCTCATCCTTCTCCCCTTCGCAAACGGTCTGGAAAAGCTGGCCATCCTCACCATCCCCGACGACGCCGAAAAAGAGAGCTTTGCTCTGCTGGATGAGCGTCTGCTGAACACCCCGGCTGTGGCCGTGGCCCGCGCCCACTCTGCTACAGCTGACATGGCCGAGCTGGCCCGTGTGGGCGTCATGCAGGCCATGAGCCTGACCCACACCTGGGATGATACGCTGGCCCAGAAAGTCCGGGATGAGGAGAGCAAAGTTGACCAGTACGAAGATGCTCTCGGCACCTATCTGGTCAAGCTGTCCAGCCGTGAGCTGAACCATGCGGACAGCCAGAGCGTGAATACTCTGCTCCACACCATCAGCGATTTCGAGCGCATCAGCGACCATTCCGTGAACCTTCTGGAATCCGCACAGGAGATGCACACCAAGGAGATCAACTTCTCCACCGACGCCCGCGAAGAACTGCAGGTGCTTGAGGACGCCGTGCAGGACGTGCTGAACCGCACCACTGACGCCTTCCGCAAGGATGACCTGCATCTGGCAAGCAAGATCGAACCTCTGGAGACCGTCGTGGACGAGCTGGTGCGTGCCATCAAGGCACGGCACGTCGCCCGCCTGCAGGCCGGCAGCTGTTCCATCGAGTATGGCTTCGTGCTGGAAGACCTGCTGACCAACTACGAGCGCGTCTGCGACCACTGCAGCAACGTGGCAGTTGCCCAGATCGAGGTGGCACAGGACAGCTTCGACACCCACGCCTACCTCAACGACCTGCGCAGCGGCCATGCCTCCACCAAGGAGAGCGAGCAGTTCCAGCGCCGTCTGAACCGCTACCGTGAGCGCTATCTCTTCCCCGACGAAAACGTCACCGAAACGGAGGACAAACAGGCATGATCTATATCGTAGAAGACGATTCAGCCATCCGTGAATTAGAACAGTATGCATTGCAGTCCAACGGCTACGAGGCCGTGGGCTTCGAGTCCTCAGAACCCTTCTGGCAGGCCGTCCACACTACGCCGCCGGAACTGGTCCTCCTGGACGTGATGCTCCCCGACGGCGATGGGTTCTCTCTGCTGGGCCAGCTGCGGCAGCAGGGGGACGTCCCGGTGCTCTTTCTCTCCGCCCGGGATGAGGACGAGGCCCGGCTCCGGGGCCTGGGACTGGGCGCCGACGACTACATCAGCAAGCCCTTTCGCCTGCGGGAACTGATGGCGCGGATCAAGACGGTGCTGCGCCGCAGCAAGGGCGCTGCCACCGAGGAAATCCGTATAAGCGGTCTAACCGTGCGGATGAAAGAGGGCAAAGTGCTGAAAAACGGGCAGGAAGTGATTCTAACCGCCCTGGAATACAAGCTGTTACTGACCTTTTTGCAAAACCGTGGCCGGGTGCTCAGCCGCAATATGCTGCTGGAGAGCATTTGGGATGTGGCCGGCGACTTTGTCAGCGACAACACGCTGAGCGTATACATCAAGCGGCTGCGGGAGAAGATCGAGGACGACCCGGTGGAGCCGCAGATCATTAAGACCGTGCGGGGCATGGGCTACAAGGTGGACGAATGAGCGAGGACAAACATTTTCGCCGCGCGCTAGTGCTGGGGCTGGTGATCAGCGCCCTGCTTATCGGCGTGGGCTTTTGGCAAAGCATTACCATGGGCATCGTCTGCCTGGTGGGCTGCGGGGCGCTGCTGGCGATATTCTGCCTGTACACCCGCAATCAAACCCGAGAAATTCGGCGGCTATCCGATTACCTGACCACCCTGGTCAACGGCACGGCGCCGCTGCTGGTGCCCGCCAACAACCAGGAAGGCGAGCTGTCCCTTTTGGAGAATAACATTTACAAAACCGCCCGCAAGCTGCAAACCCAGGCGGAACTGATGCAAAAGGACAAAACCTACCTGGCGGACGCGCTGGCCGACGTCTCGCACCAGCTAAAGACCCCCATCACCTCCATGACGGTGATGACGGATCTGCTGCTGGAAGAGGATCTACCCGCCGAAAAGCGGCTGGAATTCCTAAAGGGTATTTCCGCCCAGCTGGAAAAAATGCAGTGGATGATCACCACTCTGCTGAAGATCAGCAAATTTGACGCGGGCACGGCTGTGCTGCACAAGGAGCCGGTGGAGCTGGCCGCAGTGGTAGAGCAGGCGCTGGCGCCCTTTATCATTCAAGCGGAGCTGCGCCAAATGACGCTGGCCGTGGACTGCCAGCAAGGGCAATTTTTGGGCGACCGGCTGTGGACGGTGGAAGCGGTGCAAAACATTGTCAAAAACTGCCTGGAACACATGGACAACGGCGGTACCCTGCGCCTAACCGGCACCCAGACCGCCCTCTATTGCCAGCTGGTGATCGCCGACGATGGCTGCGGAATCGAAAAAGAGGACCTGCCCCATATCTTTGAGCGGTTTTACAAGGGCAAAAACGCCGGGGCAGACAGCGTTGGCATTGGACTGGCGCTGAGCAAATCTGTGCTGAACCGGGAGAACGCCACCGTGGAGGTGCAAAGCACCGTAGGCATCGGTACCACCTTTACCATTCGATTTTATCGGAATATTATTTAAGGGCATTGACGGACGGTTCTTACGGCGGGCGGATACTATCCGCCCCTACGAGGGCACTTTTGTAACCGATTGACCGTAGGGGCGGCAACCTGCCGCCCGCACTGCGTGCAATTCACTCATCGCACCCTACAAATGTATATTTTACGCAAATACATTGCCCCATTTTATAACAACGAAAAACGGACCACCTATACGGGTGGTCCGTTTCTTTTTGCTATTTTGTCCGTCTTTATTTAGCAGCGTTGAACTGGCGATCCAGCAGCACATAATCCCGGGCGTTGATGATCCCGTCGCCGTTCACATCCAGCAGCTGCTCATAGCGGTCGCTGCCGGTCTTGGCATTCAGGCAGTCCAGGAAGGTAACCGTGCGCGTGTCTACCCCACAGCCGCCGGTGCAGGAGATGGTGGCCACGCCATCGGTGCTAAAGGCGGTAACTGCGTAGTGGTGATCGTCCGTGTACAGGGCGTACACCTCTTTATCCGCCGTGATGTTCTCCAGCGTGTCGCTCCAACCGGCCAGTGCCTTACACTGGGGCAAAGCAAAGTCCGTAGGTGCAGCCGCCGTTTGGCCGCTGTTCACCGCTACGGCAGAAAGGAGCACATTCTTGGTTTCGTCCCCATAAAAGCGCACCTGATAAAAGTCTTTGACAACAGTCACATCTACCGTCATGGCACCGGCCAGATCCGAACCGGTGGCGTACTCATAAGTAAAGCCGTTTTGCATCAGAGCATAATCCGCGGTGACAAAATTGCCGTTCTCATACTTCTCCGTATCCTGGTACACCACGCCGTCCGCAGCCAAACCGTCCACCGGGGCATAAAACACATTATCCTGTTGCGTAGCGTTCACCGTAATGGTCTGCTGGCCCAGGGTCACAGCGGCCAGCGCCGTATTGGCGCGCAGATCCAGCGACGGCAGGTGGTTATTGGACACGATCAGGGTGGAAAGCGCTGTGTTGGCACCCAGGTTCAGTGTAGCCAACTGGTTGTTGGCACACTTTAGATAAGTCAGCGCTGTGCAGCCGGACAAATCCAAGGCGGTAAGCGCGTTGTTCTCGCACAGCAGGCGCTGCACACCGGCAGGTAATTTCAGCTCCGTCAGCTGGTCGGCAGCACAGTTGATCTGGGTCAGCGCCGTGTTTTTGCTTAGATCCAGCGTGCCCAACGCATTGTCCATACAGGTCAGCTGGGTCAGCTTGGACAAGGCACTCACATCCAGCGAGGTCAGCCCAATGTCTGCGCAATAGAGATTTTGCAGATTATAGAAATACTGTATGCCCTCCAGGCTGACAATGGGGGTACCTTCCCCCAGCACATCCTCCTGCCACGCAGGCAGCATCATACGGGTGATGCTGCTGCGCTCAGAATCAGAGAGCATACCGTCGCCGTTTTTATCGCACTTCTCTGCCACGATTTGACGGAAGCCGGCGTCCGGGAAATGGGTCTCATCAATCGCCACATCCTGCGCCGCCCGTACAAGGAGTGTACCCGTAAAACAAGCGGACACCAGCAAGACGGCCAGCACCAGACTGAGCCATTTTTTGGTTTTTTGTTGCATAACTTAGAGTCCTTTCGTTGACGGGTTAAATTCTGTTAAAGGTTACCTGAATGGAGTTGGTCACAGTGGAGCCGTCCTCCAGGGTCAAGGTGCAGGTGATGGTGGCGGTGTATTTGGTGCCGAACATGGCGCCGCTGGCAGAAACCTTACCGGTTTGGTCCACCACCAGGTTCTTATTGTTGGAGGTCCACAAAGCGGACACATAGGCGTCTGCGTCTGCGGGATAAGTGCTCACGCCCAGCTGAATGCTCTTATTGGTGTATATACCGCCGCAGCTGTAAGACACAGATTCTACCTCATTGCCGTCGTAAGTGAACTTGAAGCTGTCAATGTTGATCTTCTGGTTCACCAGCTTGACGGTGATGGTCTTGGTATAAGTCCGATCGTAAGCGTCCTTCAAGGTGTAGGTCACCTTCACGCTGCCGGAGGCGTCTGCGTTGGTCTTGGTAAGCACCAAGTTGCCGGCAGCATCCGTAGCAGCGGTTACATTGTTTTCTGCCGCCGTGGTCCAGGACGGATCCTGCACCATCGCGCCGTCGGCATAGGCAGCAGACAGGGTCACCTGCTGGTTGTCATCCACAACCAGCGCCTTGCCCTCGGTCACCGCAGCGCCGCCGCTGGTAAAGCCAATCTCACCGGGGCCGACGAACTCGTGGCCGACCAGGGCATTCTGGGCCTGTTTCAGTGCAGAAGTGGCAGCGTCAATGACATCCTGTGAGGACTCATAGTCCGCATTGACCGCCACGGCCTTATCGTAAGCGGTCTTAAACGCCATACCGTAATCGTAAGCGTAATCCTTGTAATCCACCGCACCGGCATCCGCAATAGCCTGCTGCAAGGCGGAGAAATCATAAGTCGTATAGGCAATCACCGTGGCGGTGTAGCCGCCGTCCACCGTGGTGGCGGTAATGGTGGCCTTGCCCTGGGATACAAAGGTGATCTTGCCGCTGTTGTCTACCGTAGCGATCTCCGGGTGATCACTGGTAAAGGTGCAGTCCCGCAGCGCCAAGGAAGCAATGGTGGCAGAGGAGGTTACCGTGGGCGTAATCGTCACGGTATCCTGCGGTGAGCCGTGGACCATATCCGTGTCCATGCTTACACCGGTCACCGCATAGCGGGTGAAGCAAACCGTGGTGGTGGCGGTGAAGCTGTCGCCCTTCACGGTGGTGATGGTGCAGGTGATCTCTGCCCACTGGTTGCCGCTGTCTGTATTGGTCACCAGCCCGGTGTCGCTGACGGTGACCTTGTCGTTGGAGCTGGACCAGGTAATGCTCTGGTACAGACCGCCGGCAGGCGCCGTTACAGCAGACAACTGAACGGTCTTGTTCTTCAAGCTCAGTTCATTGTGCAGGTAGCGGATATGACCCGGATTGGGAATGGTCACATTGGCCTGGGCCTCTGTATCTGCCGTCAGGCTCACGCCCTCGGCGATAATGTACTTCACCAAACCTTTGTGGGCGCTCTCCAGCAGCTCCACCTGGGCGTCAATCTCAGCCTGGGTGGACAAACCGCTGTCAATCATCGCCTTGGCCTGGGCACAGGCGGTCTCCAGCACAGCCAGGGAATCCTCCGTGTATATATAATGGCCCTTTGACTGATTGACCAGGATTTGGTATTCGGCGTACTTGGCTTCCAGCACGGAGTAGTCCGCACGCACGGTTACGGCACAAGTGGCGGTGTAGCCGCCGTCCAGGGTTTTCACGGTAATGGTGCAGTCGCCCACATCCACCGGGGTAACCAGTCCGTTCTCTACCGTGGCCACAGCCGGGTTCGAAGAGGTCCAGGTTACATCATTAAAGGTTCTGTTAGAGGAACCGGCAAGCGTTGCATTCAGCTGTACCGGATCCTGGGTCACCAGCAAATTCAACTGGGTCTGATCCAGGCTGACGCCGCTGATCACGCTGCCGCTCATTACAACGGTAAAGCTGCGGCTCAGCGTGCGGCTGTAATGGTCTGTGTTGGTCACCGTCACCTTCGCCCAGCCGTTGGCAGTGGCAGAGGAGGGACTCAGCACCAGCTTGCCATCGGTCTGCGTGGCTTTGATGTTTTTGCTGTCGTCCACCGTCCAGCTGATGCCATTGCTGTCTGCACCCGCCGGCACGACGGCGGCGCTCAGCTCCAGCTTGTTGTTCTCATGCAGCGTATTGGCGTAGCCGTTCTTGCTCAGGTCGATGGTCAAAGCGTCGTTGTCGCCAATCGTACCGCTGGTGCGCTGATTATAGCTGCCTATGGCGGTGTTGCGACTGTAACCCACATAGCTTACATCAACGGACTGTGCTTTGATGACCTGATGACCTTCCAGCGCAGCGCCGGCCTCTATCAATGCCTGTGCGGCCTGGTTGATCTCATCCTGGGTCTTGGTGTTGTCGTTCATCACGGACTGGGCTTCCTCATAGGCCTGCTTAAAGGTAATGCCTACGGTGTACTCATAGTCCTGATAATCCGTATCTTTATACTTCTCCAATGCGGCCTGCAGCGCGCTGCGATCACCGCCGGTGGATACGGAGCAGGTGGCGGTGTAGCCGCCGTCATAGGCAATGGCACGCACGGTGGTGGCGCCGGTGGACACAAAGGTCACCAAGCCTTTATCATCTACGGTGGCGATATTTTCGTTATCGCTCTCCCAATAGAAGTCAGAGATGGATGCCTTGCCCACGCCCAAGGTGCCTGATGGCTGTACCGTCGCCGTCAGCTGATGGGTGTCCCCAATGGAACCGCTGACAGCCGACTCGGAAATGGTAATGCCGGTGGCAGGTGTGTACGCAAAGGATACCCACACATCGTCCGTCCAGGTCTGGCCGAAGTGATCCGTAACCGTACAGGTGATCTTGCCGTAGTAGCCCTCGTTTTTCAATACATTGAAGGAGGTGTTCTTGGCGGGAGAAGCCACGCCGTTTTCAGAAATCACGATCTTGTCGGTAGAAGAGGTCCAGGTAACGGACGCATAGTTGGCATTGTTGGGGTACAGGCGTACATTCAGATCCAGCTTAGCGTCCTTGTATGCGCCGTCGGTAAGCAGCGACACATCATATTGATAGAAGTTGCTGGCCTCCTCGCCGTCCAAGTAAATCTCTACATTATTAATATGCGTATATTTCTCCAGGCCCTTGTAAGCGGCGATCAGCTTTTCCAACTGGGCGTCCACTTCTTTTTGGCTGGATGCGTTGGCGTCGATCAGCGCCTGGGACTCGGCAATGGCATCCTGGAAGGCCTGCCAGGTGGCCGGGTAATAGTTGGTTTCTGTCAGCTCCAGCGACTTATAGGTATCGATCTGGGCTTGCAGGGCGTCATAGTTGGTCACCACATTCACCTTGCACTGGGCGGTATAGCCGCCGTCACAGGTGGTCACAGTCACCACGCAGTCGCCACCGCTCTTAAAGGAAACCACGCCGCTCTGGTCCACAGTGGCAATCTCCGGGTCAGAGGTGGACCAAATCACATCTGCCACAGAGGCCTTGCCCACGATGCCAAAGCCGGTGGGCTCCACCGTTGCCTTTAAGGTTTGGCTTTCGCCTACCTTGCCGCCGACGATCTCCGTGGTGTCCAGCTTAATGCCGGTAACCGGATCGTTGGCAAAGGCCACATACATGCTATCGGTGTATACATTATCCATATAGTCGGTGGCGGTAACGGTAATCTTGGCCTGGCAGGCCTTGTTGCCTGCGGGCTTCACAATACCGTTGGCGTCTACCTTTACACTGTCGTTATCGCTGCTCCACTTGATGGTGCGATACATAGCGGTCTTGGGTGCCACCTGGGCGTCCAAATCCACAGAGTAGCTGTCATACCGCTTAGAGGTAGACACCTTCACGCTGCGGAACGCGCCAGCATCCGAGCCGTCCTTGTTTACAAGGGTCACACCGGTCAAGCCGATATAACCGCCCAGCTTGTAGAAAGCGTACAGCAGTTCACGGGCGTACGTATTACAGCTGTCCTGGGCAGCCATAGGCTCATCATAATAGACATAATAAGCATAGTCCAGTTTTCGGCTGAAGTCCTTATATAATGTTTTATTTTCGTTGGTGCGCTCGATCACCGTGTCCTCGCAGATGTTAATCACCTGCTTTAAGTAATCCTTGTCCGGATACACGGTCACCTGCTTCTCCGCCACAATACCGCCGGAAGCAGACACGCAGTACAGGGTAGCGGTGCCTACATCCACACCGGTAACCACCGCGTCGCCGTTGTCGTTGCCCTTGGGGGCTACGGTCAGCACGCCCTCATCGGAGGAATACCAGTTGGCGCCGTAGCAGGCCTGTGCCGAGGAGGTGGAGCCGCTAAAGGTCATGGTGTGAGACACATCCAGGGTCTTGCCGTTGATCACGGACAGATCGTCACCGTTAATGGTATTGGTCTCTGCGGCGTTACGCACCACGCAAAGGGTCACCACATCGGACTGAATATCGCCGTCCTCAGACACGCACCAAATATGTACGCTGGAGGCGCTGGTGCAAGAAGCCTTGGCCACCACCTTTACGGTGCCGGCGGTCTTGTCCTCGTCCTTCAGCTCAAACTGATCCTTATTATCAATATACCATTTTACATTCTTATTGGTGGCGTCTGCCGGGTCCACATTGGCCTTAACCAGCACGCCGGTGCCATCATACACCGTGCTGGCAGTAACGGTGGCAAAATCCAGCGTTTCACCGGCCACCTCCGTCTGCTGCTGCTGCAACTTCACGCTATTGGCCAAAACAGCACTCTTTACGGCACTTTCAACAGTCACATCAATGCCGGACACCGGCAGACCGTTGAAAATCGTGGTCTGGGTCTGCACCTGGGAGATGGTGTAATAGCTGCCATCCAGCAGTTTGTAGCCGGTGGAGGCTTTCAGTACCACCGTGGCGGTACCGCCGGACAGCGCCGTGTAGTTACCATCCTTGTCCAGCCTGGCGATCCCGTCCTCTACCGAGCCGTCGTGGTGGACCGTGGTGGTCTCGCCGGTGGTCTCGTCGGTCACCGTTTCATCATAGGCGTCGCCCGCCCACAGATACTTGGGATTGCCGTCTGCGTCCGTACCGTCCAGCAGGCCCCAGGTAATGTTCAAATTATTGGCCTTGCTTACACGCACCGGGTACACCGTGTAGGTCAGCGTTTGCTGATCGCCGATATTGCAGTCCCGTTCTGCGTGGATCACCGCGTCGCTAAGCACCCGCCCGGTTTTGCCGGTTACGGTAAGCTCTTTGGTTCGCACCACCTGATTGGCAGCGGAAGTCGCCGTGATGGTGCACTTTTGACTGTTTGCAACCGTGCCCATGTTGCCCCCTGCGTCACGACCGGTGATGATACCGGTTTTGGGATCGACATAGGCCACACTTTCATCCGAGGAGGACCAGGTAATATCCGAAACACCGGCCGCAACGGGTTTTGCGTCCGTAATGGCCATTTGGATCTGGGCACCCTCCTGTACCGTATCCGGACCGGTAATGTTAAAGTCCGTGCAAGGTACACCGTCTACAACGTTAAAAGTGATGGTATCATTATATTTCAATTTAAGCAGAATGTTGGCGATGATCTTCACCGCAGTAGCCGTCAGCTGTACAGCATCGGCAGAATCGCCCACAATATCCTTAATGGCAAAGCAAGCGTCCAACAGCGCCGCCAGCACATTGCGGTCCATGTCGATACCCAAATACTTGATCAGAACATCCGCCAGTTTTTTGGTATCAATGGTGCCGGTATGGTCCAACTTGTAAATATAGTTGACCAGCTTTAACAGATTGTTGATAAATCCTTCTGTATCCGGCGACACAACGATGGTCACCGTACCGGTGTTCTTAAAGGTTACCAAACCGCTGTCATCCACCGTGGCAATCACCTTGCCCTGGGTAAAGACGGAAGAGCTCTTTACAGAGTAGACCACGCCCATGTGCAGCCGCACCGGGGTGGTCACGGCGCTCAGCTGGCAGGTGGTGCCCTTGGCTACCGTGGTCTCAATCTGGGACTTATTGGTGATATGGGTACCGTTGGGCAGGAAGTTGGCATAAAACGCATCGTTCTTCGTGACCGTCACAGCCAGCTTGTCGTCTGCCTTTACTTCGCCGTTGGCGTCATACAGGGTAACATGAACAACGGAATTGATATTGTCCAGGTATTTGCGCAGGGACTCGATCCATTTGGCGGAATAGGATTCAAAAATCTTGCCCAGGGCAGAATCCGCACCCATGGTCTTTTCAATCAGGGCAATGATCTCGTCCGTGTCCATGGTGTCCACATTCACCTTATCATTGAACAGGGCTTTTTCCAGCGCGGCACCTGCAATCTTGCCCACCAGCGGCACCGGCTTTACCTCATTGTCAATCCAGTTGTGGATCACAGCACCCTTAGAGGAGTCAAAGGCCTTGACCAAGCCGTTTTGGTCCACATCCACCAAAGTGGGCGCCTCGCTGTACCACTTGACATAGCCGTTGTCCGGGATCTCGCAGTCAATGAGCTTGTAGCTCAGTTGCAGCGTGTCGCCCTCCTGCATCGTCTCATGGTAGGCGTTGCCCTGCTCGTCCGTATCTTGTACCGCATTGCCGTCTTCATAAAACAGCTGAATGTTGTACACGCCGATCACGTCGCCCGCCCAGGCAGAAAACGCCGGGGTCAGCATGGTGATTACCGTGAGCACGGACAAAAAGACACTGAGCAAGCGCTTCTTGCTGTACATAAACTTCATAGAACCATCCTTCCGCTTTGCCGCAACGACAGCACCCCTTGCACTGCCCGCTTAGCGCCTGTATTTCGGCGCACCGCGACAACATTTATACATAATAATTATAAAACATGAATAAAGTTATTGCAACGCACTTTCCGCGGTTTTGCCCCGAAAACATGCCAAACTTTGGCACCGGCTTTTGTGGATTATCGACAAAGAAAAATGAACGAAAAATAAATAAAGGACGGAATGCGAATATCCGTCCTTTAACTTTTTGTATATGTTTATATTACATTGAGTACACCCAAAAAGGCTTTAGAACCGTCCGGATGTTCAATCACTTTGCGGCTGTCCCGCACACGCAGGGCGCAGGCATCACCGATATAAAGGGTGTATTCCACCGTTAAGAGCCGCCGGTCCGCTGCGCCGGTGCGCAGTTGCGTGACCACAGCCGCCGCCTCGTTCTCATCCATCAGCCGCGCCAAATTGCCGGAGAACAGCTGGAACAGCTCCGTTCTGGAATAGCCGATAAACTGGATAAAATCCTCGCTGACCAAGTCCAGCTGCAAAGGGTCGGCCGTGTCTGTAAAGAAAGTGGCGCCGGGCAGGTTCTTAAACAGACTCACCATCCGCTGCGCCTCTCGGTCCGCCTTTTCCTCTGCCGCCTTAATGCGGGTAATATCCGTAAATACGGCGTGAAACACCGGGCACTCGCCCTCGTAGCGCTGAATACCCGCCCGCAGCTGGCACCAAATAAATTCGCCCTCATGCACCCGCACCCGGCACTCGCAATCCACTTCCTCACCTACGGCCATGGCGCGACCGATGGCCTGGAATACCGCAGAGCGGTCGTCCGGGTGAAGCAGTTCGTCCAGTCGATAGGCCCGCAGGCGGCTGCTCTCCTGGGAGGTACCGAACAGCCGACAGCAGCCTTTGTTCAGATACAGGCACTCAATGTGCATTTCCGGCGTGACCTTAAACAGACACACGCCGCCGCACACCAGGTCGATAAGCTCATTCATCTCCACCGCCTGGGCCCGCAGCTGCTCCTGGCGCCGCCGGCTCTCGGACACATCCGCAAAGGTCATGCGGCACAGGGTGGAGTCCTCATAATTCTGACCTACACAATGGACAAAGAGCGGCGTGCCCTTTTTGTCCAGCAGATCCATGGTCATATATGTAAATCGGGCGCCCTTTTTGCAGATGTTTTGCATCACCCGCTCCCGGTCCGCCGGTTTTAATTTGTCGTACAGGAACAGCTTGCCCTGTTTGATCTTAGACGGGTGCACACCGGCAAACTGGGCAAAGTGGCTGTCTGCGTCTGTCACCTGCAAATCGTTGGCCTTATCCACCACCACATTCATAAATTCAACTTCATAGGGGGCTGGATCCATATTTTCCCGCTGCGTGGCTCCCACCTCTCTTTCTCTGCTTCTCTGCGCTGTGTATCACTGCAAAATTCTTTCTGAAACGGCGGCAGACCGCCTGCCTGCGCGCCATAGCCATTATAGCATACTTTCTTCCCCATTTGCGAACGATTTTTTACAAGTTAGTAAAATTTTCATAAAGTCCGTAAAAATTTCATAAAACGGTAGGCAATCGGCCGGATTTGTGCTATTATATCTTTATTCTATACACCCGGAGTGAATACTATCAGTTAGGAGAACCCCCATGGCAAATGTTTATCGGATTTTTGTGGAAAAGAAGAAAGGCAACGACATTGAGGCCATGCAGATCTTAACGGATCTGCGCCAAAATGTGGGCATTACAGCGCTCACCGGCCTGCGGCTTATTAACCGCTACGATGTACAGGGCGTCAGCGAGGCGGAGTTCCGCCGTGCCGTGCACGGGGTCTTTGCCGAGGACAATCTGGACAATACGGCAGACGAAGTCACCTTCGCCCCCGGCGAGCGGGTGTTTGCCATGGAGTTCCTGCCCGGCCAATACGACCAGCGGGCAGACAGCGCCGCCCAATGTATTCAGCTGCTTACCGCAGGAGAATGTCCCCGGGTAGCCAGCGCCAAGGTGATCGCCCTTACCGGCGACATTACAGACGCGGAGTTTGACAAGATTAAATCCTACCTGATCAACCCGGTGGAAAGCCGGGAGGCCACCATGGCCAAACCGGACAGCCTGGATCTGACTGCCGATGTACCGGCGGACATTGCGCGCATTGCCGGCTTTATCGCCGAGAGCGATGACGAAATCGCCGCTTACCACAGCCAAATGGGCTTTGCCATGAGCGTGGAGGACCTAAAGTGGGTGCGGGACTACTTTAAGAACGAAGAACACCGGGATCCCAGCTTAACGGAGCTGAAAGTGATTGACACCTACTGGTCCGACCACTGCCGCCACACCACCTTTTCTACCAAGCTGGACAAGATCACTGTGGAGGAAAGCAAGTACGCCGCCGCAGTGGAGGACGCCCTGCGCCTGTACCTGGATATGCGCGGCGCCCTGTATGCCGGCAAAAACAAAGACATTTGCCTGATGGATATGGCCTGCATCGGCACCAAATATCTGAAGTCACAGGGCAAGGCAGACAATCTGGACGAGAGCGAGGAGATCAACGCCTGCTCCATTGAAGTACCGGTAACGGTGGACGGCAAGACCGAGCAGTGGCTGGTGCAGTTTAAGAACGAAACCCACAACCACCCCACGGAGATTGAGCCCTTCGGTGGCGCGGCCACCTGCCTGGGCGGCGCCATTCGTGACCCGCTGAGCGGGCGCGCCTATGTGTACCAGGCCATGCGGGTTACCGGCTCCGGCGATCCCACCACCGCCTTTGCAGACACCCTGGAGGCCAAGCTGCCCCAGCGGAAGATCACAACCGGCGCTGCCCAAGGTTACAGCAGCTACGGCAACCAGATCGGACTGGCCACCGGCCAGGTCACTGAGTTGTACGACGCCGGGTATGTGGCCAAACGTATGGAGATCGGCGCAGTGATCGGCGCCTCTCCCAAAGAGAATGTGGTGCGGGCGTGTCCTACTCCCGGCGATATCATTGTGCTGCTGGGCGGGCGCACCGGCCGTGACGGCTGCGGCGGCGCCACCGGCTCCTCCAAGGCCCACAATTCCGAATCTATCGAGACCTGCGGTGCCGAGGTGCAAAAGGGTAATCCTCCCACCGAGCGCAAAATTCAGCGGTTGTTCCGCAACAAGGATGTATCCACCCGCATTAAGCGCTGCAACGACTTTGGCGCCGGCGGTGTGTGCGTAGCCATCGGCGAGCTGGCAGACGGCCTGACCGTGGATCTGGACAAGGTACCCAAGAAGTACGAGGGGCTGGACGGCACAGAGCTGGCCATCTCCGAGAGCCAGGAGCGCATGGCTGTGGTGCTGGATCCCAAGGATGTGGACGCCTTTATTGCCGCAGCTTATAAAGAGAACTTAGAGGCCACCCCGGTGGCCGTGGTCACGGACAACAATCGACTGGAAATGACCTGGCGTGGCGACAAGATCGTGGACATCAGCAGGGATTTCCTGAACACCAACGGTGTGACCCAGCACGCCACCGCGTCCATTGCCCCCATTGATGAGAGCAAAAACTATTTACATACCGTACCGGCAGAGCTGCAAGGGCTGTCTCTGTCCGCTGCGCTGAAAGCCAATCTGTGCCGACTGGAAGTCTGCTCCCAAAAGGGACTGGTGGAGCGGTTCGATTCCTCCATCGGCGCCGCCACGGTAAATATGCCTTACGCCGGCGTGTACCAGCTGACCCCGGAGGAGGCCATGGTGGCCAAGCTGCCCCTGGAGCACGGCCAAACGGACGACGCTACGGTGATGGCCTACGGCTTTATCCCCGGCGTATCTCGCTGGAGCCCCTTCCATTCCGCCGCCTTTGCAGTAACGGAGAGCCTTGCGAAACTGGCTGCCGTGGGCTGCGACCCGGCAGAAGCACGGCTCACCTTCCAGGAATATTTTGAACGCCTGGGCAACAAGCCGGAGCGCTGGGGCAAGCCCGCTGCCGCCCTGCTGGGCGCCCTGACCGCACAGGCCGGGTACGGCACCCCCTCCATTGGCGGTAAAGACTCTATGAGCGGCTCCTTTAACGAACTGGATGTACCGCCTACCTTGGTGAGCTTCGCCGTGGGTATGAGCAAGGCGTCTCACACCGGCACCGCCCTGCTGCAGCACCCGGGCAGCAAAGTGTATCTGCTGCAAATTCCGGTAAATGAGGCCACCGGTCTGCCGGATTACAAAAACGCTATGGCCCTGATGCAGGCGGTTTGCGCCGGCGTGCAGGACAAGTCCGTTCTCTCTGCCGCTGTGGTGAAAGAGGGCGGCGCCGCTGCCGCCGTGTGCAAGATGGCCTTCGGCAGCAAACTGGGCTTCACCTTTGCCCAGGGGTTGGACGCTGCCACCCTGTTTGCACCCTATGAGGGCAGCTTTGTGGTAGAAATCCCCGAGGATGGCGTCCTGGCCGACAGCCTGGCGCCCTATGCCACCGCCCTGGGCACCGTCAACGGCAACGGAATCTTTATTTTGGACGGCGATGTGTTGACCGCGGACGAACTGATTGCCGCCTGGAGCAGCAAGCTGGAGAGCGTGTTCCCCACAGACAGCGGCAAGAGCGCGGTAGTGGAGGATGTGCCGCTCTATAAGGAGCGCTCCATTTTCGTCAGCCAAAACAAGGTGGCGCGGCCCCGGGTATTCATTCCCGCGTTCCCCGGCACCAATTGCGAGGTAGACACCGCCCGCGCCTTTGAACAGGCCGGTGCGGATCCCCATATCTTAGTCGTAGGCAACCTGACCCCTGCCGCCATTAACGAGACCATTGAGAAGATGGTGGAGGAAATTAAGCAGGCGCAGATCGTGATGCTGCCCGGCGGCTTCTCCGGCGGTGACGAGCCGGAAGGCTCCGGCAAGTTCATTGCCACCACCTTCCGCAACCCGGCTGTGGCCGAGGCGGTCACCCAGCTGCTCAACTGCCGCGACGGCTTAATGCTGGGTATCTGCAACGGGTTCCAGGCGCTGATCAAGCTGGGTCTGGTGCCCTACGGCAAGATTGTGAACATTCAGGAGAATGACCCCACCTTGACCTTTAATACCATTGGCCGCCATATCAGCCAAATGGCTTACACCCGGGTCACCAGCACCAAATCCCCGTGGCTGGCAGGCACCCAGGCAGGCGACATGTTTGCCGTGCCCATCTCTCACGGTGAGGGCCGGTTCGTAGCAGATGAGGCCACCCTGCGCCGGTTGGCGGAGAACGGCCAGATCGCTACCCAGTATGTGGACCCGGACGGCCATGTGGCCACGGATATGCCCTTTAACCCCAACGGCTCCGTATGGGCGGTGGAAGGCATTACTTCCCCGGACGGCCGCGTGCTGGGCAAAATGGGTCACTGCGAACGCAAGGGCGAAAATCTATACAAGAACGTACCCTTTAACAAGGATCTGCAGATCTTTGAGTCCGGCGTTAAATACTTCAAATAAGTGCAATTTCAGCCGCCGTCTGCTCTCGCAGGCGGCATAGGCTTTTCAGGAGGATCCGTATGAAATATGTTGTAGTGCTGTGCGACGGCATGGCAGACTACCCGGTGCCCGCCCTGGGCGGCAAAACCCCCATGATGGTGGCAAAGAAGCCCCATATCGACGCCCTGGCCGCCAAGGCGGAGGTAGGGCTGGTGCGCACCGTAGCGCCGGGACTGAAGCCCGGCTCCGATGTAGCCAATATGAGCGTGCTGGGTTTTGACCCCCACCGATTTTACACCGGGCGCAGCCCGCTGGAGGCCGCCTCCATCGGCATTGATATGAAAGACAGCGATGTGTCCCTGCGCACCAACCTGGTGACCCTCAGTGACAAGGGTGAGCCCTTTGCCGACAAGGTGATCGAGGACTACTGCGCCGACGATATTTCCACTGGGGAGGCTCGCCAGCTGATAGAAGCGGTGCAGGCAGCCTTTGGCGGCGGAGAATATGATTTTTACACCGGCGTATCTTACCGCCACTGTTTGATCTGGCACGGCGGCACCACAGAGCTGGGCAATATGACCCCACCCCATGACATTACCGGCAAGGTAATCGGCCCCCATCTCTCCACCGCAGAGACGGCGCGCCCTCTGCTGGAGATGATGGAAAAGTCCTTTGACCTGCTAAAGGACCACCCGGTGAACAAAGCCCGCGTGGCCGCCGGTCATCGCCCGGCCAACTGCATTTGGCTGTGGGGCGAGGGCAAGCGCCCGGCGCTCCAGCCCTTTGAGACGCTGTACGGCATCAAGGGCGGTATGGTCTCTGCCGTAGACCTGCTCAAGGGCATTGCCAACTGCGCCGGTATGGAAGTGGCAGAAGTGCCCGGCGCCACCGGTTATATTGACACCGACTTTGAGGGCAAAGCCAAGGCAGCACTGGATCTGCTGACGCGCAACGATCTGGTGTATGTGCACTTTGAGGCGCCGGACGAGTGCGGCCATCGCAACGAACCGGAAAACAAAGTAAAAGCCATTGAGATGATCGACAGCCGGGTACTGCCCATTCTGGAAGAGGGACTGGAACAGTACGAGGATTACAAGATCCTGCTGCTGCCGGACCACCCCACCCCCATTGTGACCCGCACCCACGCCAGCGACCCGGTGCCCTACCTGCTGTACCAAAAGTCCGCACCCAAGACAGGTGTAGACACTATCAATGAGGAGACCGCTAAGGCCACCGGCATCTATATGGAGAACGGCCCGGCTATGATGCCCCACTTCCTGGGGCAGGACGCCTAAGGCAAAAAATATGAATTTAACGGAGATGGAAAAGATATGAAACTGTCAACGATTTGTGTACAAGGGGCTTACCGCCCCAAAAACGGCGAGCCCCGGGTGGTGCCTATTGTGCAAAGCACCACATATAAATACGACTCCAGCGTGGAGATGGGCGACCTGTTTGACCTAAAGAAAAGCGGCTACTTCTACTCCAGACTGCAAAACCCCACCTGTGACACGGTGGCGGCCAAGATCGCTATGTTGGAGGGTGGCGTGGCCGGTATGCTCACCGGCAGCGGCCAGGCGGCCAACTTTTACGCCGTCTTTAACATTGCCGGCGCCGGTGACCACATTGTCAGCTCTACCGCCATTTACGGCGGCACCTACAATCTGTTTAATGTGACCCTGCGCAAGCTGGGCATTGACTTTACCTTTGTGTCGCCCAGCGCCACGGAGGAGGAGCTGGCGGCAGCCATCCGCCCCAACACCAAGGCTATTTTTGGTGAGACCATCTCCAACCCCAGCTTGGAGATTTTGGATATTGAAAAGTTCGCCCGGGTGGCCCACAAGGCCGGTGTGCCGCTGATCGTGGACAACACCTTTGCCACCCCCATCAACTGCCGCCCCTTTGACTTTGGGTGCGACATTGTAACCCACTCCACCACCAAGTATATGGAGGGCCACGCCTCCACCGTTGGCGGTGCCATTGTGGACAGCGGCAACTTTGACTGGACCCAAAATGACAAGTTCCCCGGCTTGACCACCCCGGACGACAGCTATCACGGCATTACCTACACCGAGGCATTCGGCAAGGGCGCCTACATCACCAAAGCGGTGGTGCAGCTGATGCGGGACCTGGGCGCGGTGCAAAGCCCCAACGAGGCATTCCTGCTGAATGTGGGACTGGAGAGCCTGCACCTGCGGATTCCCCGCCATTGCGAGAACGCCAAGAAAGTGGCGGCCTACTTAAAGCAGCACCCGGCGGTGACCTGGGTGGAGTGCGCCATGCTGGAGGGCGATCGCCAGTACGATCTGGCGCAGAAGTATATGCCCCACGGCACCTGCGGCGTGGTGAGCTTTGGGGTCAAGGGCGGCCGTGCAGCCGCCACCACCTTTATGGACAGCCTGGAGCTGGCAGCCATCGTCACCCATGTGGCAGACGCTCGCACCTGCTGCCTGCACCCGGCATCTACCACCCATCGCCAGCTGACGGATGAACAGTTGGAGGCCTGCGGCGTGCGCCCGGATCTGGTGCGCCTGAGCGTAGGCATTGAGGATATTGACGACATTTTGGCAGACCTGGAACAGGCCCTGGCAAAGATCTGACGCCTATGGACGAAAAACACGCACCCACCTCGGCGCATAATCACAATCACGACCACACCCATACCCGGGAGGTGGTCAATCGACTGGCCCGGGCCATCGGCCACCTGCAAAAGGTGAAGCAAATGGTAGAGGACGGCGAGGATTGCTCCCAGGTGCTGGTGCAGCTGGCGGCGGTCAAGTCCGCCTTAAACAGCACCGGCAAAGTGATCCTCAAGGACCACCTGGAGCACTGTATCGTTCACGCCGTGGAGGACGGCGATACGGAAATGCTCACCGAACTGTCCGACGCCATCGACCGGTTTGTGAAATAAATACGGCAATCGGTGCAATCCCGCCACCGCCGACGAAATTTGGCTCCCCTTGTTTTTATCAAGGGGTGACTCCCCACAGTGTGGGGAGATGTCGCGCAGCGACAGAGGGGACGGGCACCGGTTAGGTGCTGTCACGATGTGACTGCGGGGATAAACGCACAAAAAAACGGGCGGATAATATCCGCCCCTACGATGTACCGATATAAATTTGCCACTC
>ENA-OPBS01001177-OPBS01001177.1-human-gut-metagenome-genome-assembly--contig:-NODE-1177-length-20766-cov-5.597991_pt1 | contig 20766 bp, 20 predicted proteins | sample MGYA00241074_ERZ501463 | MGnify/ENA primary metagenome ERZ501463 (study PRJEB25962, sample SAMEA2042578) | human gut metagenome | biome: human gut; feature: human-associated habitat; material: faeces...
ATAAGAATTCGATGAAGGATAAACTTGACGTGTTTCTTCTTGCAGAACGTATTACCGATGATGAATACAAAGAATTAATGCAAATGATGGAGGAATAATTTATGGATAAGATTTTTGTAAAAATTAATTTGTTGTGGGCGGGTGTTTTGACATTTTTAACATCCGCATTAGGTGCATACTGGTACATATTCGCGGCATTTATGGTGTTAAATGTAGCTGATTTCTTAACAGGTATTGCAAAGGCAAAATACGGTAATTCCGAGAACAGCAATAAGGGTGCAAAAGGTGTTGTAAAAAAATTGGGTTATTGGATTGTAATATTTATTGCATTTTTTATATCATATACATTCAATGATATAGGTAATATTATAGGCATTGATTTGGGAATATCAGCATTTATCGGTTGGTTTGTGTTGGCTACATTCATAGTCAACGAAATACGTTCAATTATTGAAAATTTAGTTGAGATAGGGGTGGATGTTCCCGATTTTCTAACTAAAGGACTTGAGGTTGCAAGCAAAAAACTTGATGGAGCAATGAACGAAGGTGACAACAATGAGAACAATAAATGATGGATTTCCAATCAAACAGTTCAATGGTATTGACATTGATACGTCAATACAGTCATCATCGGCAAACTATTACACATACAGTAGTCGTTTGGTGAAGTTTATTGTAATTCACTACACCGGAAACAAGAAGGACACCGCAAAAGCAAATGCAACATATTTTCATAATGGTTTACGAGGTGCATCGGCACATTTGTTTACTGATGATGATAGTTGCTATCAATCAGTTGCATTGAATAATGTCGCTTGGGCAGTAGGCGGTACAAAGGTATATAAACATACTGAATGCCGCAACATAAACAGTATATCCATTGAAATGTGTTGTAGTGGTAATTCTATTGTGTCAGAAAAAACAATCAACAATACCGCACATTTGTGCGCTGAATTGTGTAAATACATAGGTATTACGGCAGATACAGTTGATACGTTTGTTTTGCGGCACTATGACGTGTGGGACAAACAGTGTCCGGCACAGTGGGCAACCGAAAACAGTGCAGGTTGGACGGCATTCAAAGAAAAGGTTAAGGCGATTTTAAGAAATGAGGAGGGACTGACAGTGTCACAATATGAGGAACTTATCGAAAAAATAAAAGAGTTAGACAATAAAAAGGCAGATAAATCAGAAATGATTTATGACTGTATAGACCACAATATGCCTGAATGGGCGCATAAGCCTGTTCAGTGGTGTTTGGACAATGGTATTGTATCAGGTACAGATGACGCACATCTTAACCTAAACAATACAAAATTGTGGGTATGCGTTGTTTTATATCGTGCGGTAAAGTTTGTTGCCGGATTGATGAAAATTAAAATCTGATGAATAATCTATAAAAAGAAAAGCCAAACCGTATAGCAGACGATTTGGCTTAGGTCGAACAAAAAAATATGTTGACCAAGGTTATAATAATTATATATTGTACATACATATATATTATACCATGAAGTTGTTTGTTTTTCAATACTGAACATAGTAAGTATATAGTTCAGAGTTGTAGTAATTAATCTTTTTCTTTATACAAATTACTTTTTAATTGCGCAAAAACGGTATATGATTCTTTAATCAATTTATTCAAATTTGAAATCTTAATCTTAGTTATATATTTATTATTGCTATGTATTATACTATTTCTCAAATTTCTTAAAGATGCCCATCTGTCAAAAAAACCGTTTGAAAACTTATCCATTTGTTTTTTTAGTGGCTCGTCCAAAAAAGAATCTGTAATATCAATAACGGATTGAATTCCTGCTGTATTGTATTTTGCTAAAAATACCTCGCTTCCAAAAGAAGACAATTTAAAATTGATTAATTCAGTAAAATAGTCATTAAATAACTGTTCAATCAAAGAAGCTAACATTATTATATATGCTTTTCTAAATTGATTGCGAGGATACATATCCATTACTACTTTTATAGTTGTTGATTGCTCATCGGTAATATCATTTCTTATTTCGTATTCAAATTCATCAGAAATAGATTGCCACAGCGTATCATCATTATCGGGATATTTTTCACAAATTTTTTCATACTGATTTATGTACTTATCTAATTGTGTTTTATCAAAGTTAGGATGATTGCTTTTTACAAAATCATACCGAGCATTTAAGATTTCTTTGTCGCGTTTTTTTGATAGTTCAAATAATGAATCCACTGTGTCCCTAAAGTCAATTACTGATTGTGGAGGAAAGGCGTTGGACCAATCCATTGGTTTAGCACATTTATTGCATTTTAAATATCGAGTACCAAATTTCAAATCTATTGATTTTATATCACCACATTTTCTACAAATAAATACATATCCCATGATAATTGCTCCATTATATTTCTAAATTGATTTTTCTTTAGTATATCACTATGAAAGTAATATTGTCAATGTTGCTTTTTGTGATAGAATTTAATATTTGATTAAATATTGCAAATTTTAATCGATAACATCAAAATATCAAAAAAATGATAAAATATATATTGAATGGATAAAATATAACAAATGTCACACCAACATACAAAATAGTGATATACTATTGCAAGAGGGACGCAGAAAATGGCAATTAGAATTTTACTAAGCCGTAAGCTCGGCGAGCTAAGGTGGAACCAAGCACAACTTGCACGAAAAACCGGAATAAGACCGAATACCATTAATGAATTGTATCATGAGTTGGTAGAACGTGTTAGTCTGGAACAACTTGATTTGATATGTAAAGCATTAGATTGCAAATTATCAGATATTCTTGTCAGGGAAGATGATTAATACATAATTTTGTGCAGGACAAAAAAGGACGATTAATTTTTTAAATCGTTCTTTTTTTATTGGTTATTATGGATAACATCAGTGTGCATAAGAGCTTGCTCATTTGGAAATTGTCGGCTCACTTGTTGCACAGCTTTCAAAAAATGCTCCGCCTAAAGAGTGGAGCGAAATGGGCTCGTGGGAGTATTATTCGGATAACGGTGCGTCAGTGTTCCCACAAAGCTCACAAGGCTCACCTTTTAACGCCGCAAGCATCGCCGTAACCGGTGATCCGCTTACAAATCTCTATGAAGACTTGGCTGCGGAACAAAAAGCACGTGCCGTATATGATAACATACTTAAATTGTCAGATGACCCTGACGTTAATGAAGTAATTAAATTCTTGCGCCAGCGTGAAGTAGTACATTTCCAAAGATTCGGTGAAGCAATTTTGACTCATTCAAACAGATTTGGGGTATATATAGCGTGTGTGAAAATGCAATTTATAGACATTGAAAATTATAAATTTTTGCTTGAAATATTATTATTGATAAATGTGAGTAGGAGGTGAGGACATATTCTTGGACTCCTAAAGTAGTAAAATAAATGTATACATAAGAACAGATAGAAATTGCATAAAAAGAATATGAACGCTTAGGTTCTGTCCAAGCGGTCATAAATTTATTGGAATATCCATCAAGTAGTACCCTGTACCGATGGTATGAAAGAAAACTTGCAGAAAAAAACAAATTATCATGGTTCGCTTGATAAACCATATATAATTAAGGAAAAAATCATTAATGCACCTAATCATCCTCGTATTCCTGATACAAGTTTAAAATTAGATGCAATTAAGTGTTGCTTTTCTATTGGCGAAGGTGTAGAATATGTATCAAGAGATATTGGTTACAGCCGTGCCAGTATATATTCATGGTATCGAAAAATATGTACTGCAACCACCGTAGGAATTATAGGTAGTTCATTTATTACAGGACCAATGCATGCTGCAAGTGCTATTGGTGAATTTGCAAATGTAGTAGTATTAGTAAGGTTTAATGGTGATACACAAGGTGATAACGGCACTGGGTTTAATAAACCGTATAATAGCACCATAACAAATGCACCGAGAACATATTGGGAAAGTTTAATACGTAAGTTTAACGGTGTAAATGACACATTTGCTGGGGGTTCATTTAAAGAATATTTGAGAGATATGTCCGGTGGACAACATATGGTAGAGTCTGTATTTCCTCAGACAAATAGTAATGATGGTACAGTGTATTATTTAACTATGGATAAAACGGTTGATGAATACAAAGGTTCTGTACAGGAAATACAGCTTATTAAAGAAATTGCAAATCAGTTGAACACAAAGTATCCGAATCTTGACGGAAAGATGATAGATAAAGATAATGACGGTGTTGTAGATAATCTTATGATTATAGCATCGGTACAGTCTTATGGACATTTTGTATCACATGCGACAAATGCAGGAAATGATACGAAACTCGCAGGAAAAGGAATAGGACCATATAATTTGATAAAAACAACATTTAGCGATACATCAGGTTATTATGGATTTAATATTCATACAGCAGCACATGAATACATACATTCGGAGTACCGGATTATTAGCGTCAAAGTTATGTATCTGAGGCGAGTGACACACCGGTTGGAATATGGGATCCGATGTGTATTCCGGGAGGAAGACCTTGGCCTCTGGCAGTAACTCGTGAAGTGATTGGATGGACGAAAGTTGATGAAATTCAACCACAGAATGGTGAATATACGTTGTATGAGGCATCGGCTGCATATAAGGATGAAAATAAGAGACAGGCGATAAAGGTAAAAACTCCGTTTTCTCCGACTGAATATTTTGCTATAGAATATCGTAAAAAGGGAGAAAGATATAAGTTTGATACATTTGACCAGACAGCACCTGCAGATGGTATTATTGTATATAGAGTAAATCCGACATATAAGGATGAGGGTAATCTGAGAGGTAATGATTATATCTATGTGTATCGTACAAATGATACAAGTATTACAGCATCAGCAGGTTAAATTAGAAATGCACAGGTAGGATTGTCGCAATATCTTGCAACAAGGCAAGAAATAGGAAGTCTTGATTTGTATAAAACAATAACAGATAATGCTATCTGTTATTCAGACGGTCGAAATTCCGGTATACATATTAAAGTAACAGAGCAGACGGCGGATTCAATTAAATTTAGTATTGAATTTCCGGATTATGACAATATGGATATGTGGCAATCAGTTTCAAATTCAGACGGAAGTAATCTATTGTCAAACATTATGGCATCGGAAGTAAAAACAACAGCGGATAAAAATAACATGTATGTACTTGCGCAGGACTTTTCGTCATCAACTGTAGTAAAGTATAGTGGAGATAAGTGGACGAATCTTGGTAAGTGTTCAACGTCTGCCGGAAATGGAGCAATAGTGATATTTAACAATGAAGTATATGTACTCTTTGTCGATTTCAAAGGGAAATGCGAACTGAAAAAATATTCAAATAATAAATGGAATACAGTGTCAACACTGAATATCGGATCAAATAAAATTCAAGCACTTTTATGGAATAACTTAGAGGATATTTCACCACTTTGCAAAGCGGCTGAAATATAAATGATTTATTATACAACAAAGATTTTATATGATTTTATTACAAATATATTATACGAAAGAAGGCGTAAAAATGAAAAATAAACAAATTAACAGAACTCTGTCTTTGCTACTTTCTGTTGTTATGGTATTGAGCTTATGCCCTTTAATTGCTAAGGCGGAGGGAACAAAACCGAATATCAAAATTGGAGATTATATTAAACTAGGTACATATGAGAATGAACCAATTTTGTGGCGTTGTGTGGACATAGATGACAACGGTCCGCTAATGCTTATGGATAAGGTGTTGGGAAGTATGCCATATGATGCCAAAACCAGCGAGAACAGTGCGACAAGATCCCATAGCCGTAATAGTTTTAGAAGTAGTTACGGTTCCAACCACTGGAGGGATAGCAATATGCGTTCGTGGCTTAACTCAGATGCTGATGCAGGCAAGGTAGATTGGCTTTGTGGCAATCCACCGAAGAGTGATTACGTTGGATATGGAAGTGAATATGACAAAAAAGCCGGATTTTTAAATGGTTTCAGTAAAGCTGAAATAGCCGCTATCAAAACTGTGACACAGCGTTCTATTGTGTCTCATCCGGAGTATAGTGCTGGTTATATAGCAGGACCGGGATCTGATCTTCCGTATAATACAGATATTGCGTCAGTAGCATATGGCTTTGAGAAGGCGTATTATGAAAATATTATAGACAAGGTGTTTTTGCCTGATGTTAAACAACTAAACACAATTTATAATAACAGTAACATACTGGGAAATTACTATCTTGCGAAGAATAAGGATGGGATCAGGTGGTCATATTGGCTACGTACTCCGATTACGGATTGTAATCATGATATGAGGTATGTGGAAACTGATGGAAATATTTATCGTGTTGCACCGTACTTTGGACATATCGGTGTTCGTCCTGCATTCTATCTCGATACAGATTATTATATCGTTTCGGAAGGAAATGGCGAAGTGAATTCACCCTATGTCGGTGATGCTGCAGATAAACCCGGAGATGACATTAGTATTTCAGGACCTGATGAGGAAGGTGGAGATGGAGACTGGGATATTGATACAGATCAGAGTATTCAACTAAATCTTGGCCCATGGTACTCATCGGATGGCGAGTATGCAAACTCGACCATACCAGTGCAAGTGATTCAAAAGACACGTAGCGATTTGGAAAACATGGTTATCGTCATTTGTGGTGAGGGCTACACTAAAGATCAGCAGCAGAAGTTTATAAATGATGTTAAGCGAATATGGGCAGGTGTTTTGAAACATGAGCCTTACCGTAGTATGGCAGATAGATTCAATGTTTATGCTCTCTGCACGGCATCAAAGACCAGTGGGTTTGCCAGTGAAAACACATTCTTTGATATAACAATGTCAACAACTAGTAGAAGCCCAATGATATCACTTTATAAGAGTGTGCTGAAAAACCAGATTCTCACACGTTGTATTGGACCTGCATTTATTGAAAAAATTCACGATGCACATATCAAAGAAAAAACAAATCCTAATGAAATAACAATAGGCGACGAATATGCTCCTTATTATTATGTCAATGAATACATCAGTCAGTTCGTTGTACTGGTAAACAGTGGACAATATGGAGGAGCATCAATGAATAATCTTGATGTTGGTCTACATTATGTTACTGCAACGGTAGATAATATACAATCTGAATATACTTTGGCTCACGAATTGGGCCATGGTCTGCTACATCTTGGCGATGAGTATAATGCATATGGTGGAGCATATACAATGCCAGAACAGCAAGATAAACAGTCGTTAAATATAGCAGGGCTAAGGGGAAGTCCTATAACAATAAAATGGAAAGATATGCTAGGCTTTCGAAAAACATATACCTGCCGCGATAGTAATACTTCGGACTCAAGTAACATGGTTAATTCTAGCTGGCAGTGTATGATGAGGACGCAAAATCAGGAACTGTGTGATGTGTGCCAGTTGCAGGGATTTAAAGTCATGAGCCAGTTGATTAAAGATACGGATGACATCTATATAGCAATCCCGGAGGTTAAGTTGTATACCGGCAATTACAAAAATCCTTTTGAGGATTATTCAGCTTATACTGAAGCTAAATATTATGGATATTTGGCCTATGCGAGCGATCGGGCACAACGTCTTTTGAGTGGAACAAGCAAAAATAAGTTTACCAAAGATATGAAAGGTCAGGAGGTTGAACTAAGGACAATCGCTCAGAATCTCTCGGGTATTGAAGAACAAGAGATTACACTACAACTGTGGGTGGAACATGAGGATGGGACAAGGGCCGTCACAGAAAATGGTGAGGAAATTTTAAAGGAGCAAACTTTTACCGTTCCTGTCTGGGATGAAAAGGAAAACTTCTACATCAAGGGGATGAGAAACTATAGTGGTACGGAATTTGATTCAGGTCTTATGAATTGCTCTCTTATATATAAGATTCCGGAAAATGCAGACTTGAAGGATGGGGACACTATTAAGTTTTCAGTAATAGACAAAATGGGTAAAACTTTGGCTGATGATAACACAGAGACACAGAATTATGCAAATGTTACAATTAGCTATCAGCTTGAGGATAGCAACGCAGTTCCAAATACACAGACTGCTGTAATCCCTGTTCCGATTGGTACAAAGATGGATATTGAACCGCCTGAGGAGCTGTATGGATACAAATTTGTTAAGGCAGAAGGTTTGGGAAAGATTGTTGGTGATGATGGTCTGAACATTATTTGCTATTATGAGGATCCATCTGGCAAACTACCTGTTGAATATAAAGTGGAGTATGACTGGGGAACAGATTTTCCGACAGACACGACATTGCCTACAGATAATACAAAATACGACAGTATCGAAAATGCAAAAGAAGCGGTAAAGAATCAGAAGTATGATGAGAACTCAACTTCTACAGTTAAGAAGAATGACAAAGACGGTACGTGGACATTTAGCGGTTGGACTGCAACAGTAGAAGGAACAACAGTAAAGTTTACTGGTGCATGGACATTTACAGCAACTCCAATTATTACTTATACTGTTACATATGACTGGGGTACTGATTTCCCGACTGGTGAAATGTTGCCGGTTGACAGTAAGACATATAAGAGCGAGGAAGAGGCTAAAGCTGCAATGGATGGCAAGTATACAAGTTCATCAACCTCGACAGCTGAGAAAGACGGCAAGAGTGGAACTTGGAAGTTCTCAGGTTGGATTGCAACATTGATAGGAACAACAGTTAAGTTTAATGGTATGTGGACGTTTACTCCGGATGCACCGGTGGTAGATGCGGATACTCCGACCAACATTAAATTGGTGAGTGACGAATATAAGATTGGTGATAAAGCTACAGCGTTGGACGGCAAGGCTACTGTCAGTGATAATGGTGTACTATCTTATCAGTGGTATAAATCTGATAAGGCAGACAACTTCAACGGAACAGCCATAGACGGTCAGAACGGCGAGACATTTGTGCCGGATACGAGCAAAGAGGGAACCTATTACTATTATGTAATTGCTACTAACACCAAGGCAGATGCAACAGGTAAAAAAACTGCCAGTGTCACAAGCTCTATGGCAATTATCAATGTTAAGGAATCTGTCAAATACACCGTAGTTTATGATTGGGGAAGCGATTATCCAACAGATGTAACATTGCCTAAAGATGATACAAAGTACGAAAACATAGAAAAAGCCAAAGAGGCGGTGAAAAATCAGAAATATGATGAGAACTCAACGTCTACAGTTAAGAAGAATGACAAAGACGGTACGTGGACATTTAGCGGTTGGACTGCAACAGTAGAAGGAACAACAGTAAAGTTTACCGGTGTATGGACATTTACAGAGAATGCCATACCTGTAGTAACCAGAAAGCCAAGTTCAGGCGGTTCGGGGAGCTCTGGTAGTTCTACATATAATATCAAAGTGTCACCAGAGATTACAAATGGTTCTCTTTCAGTCAATCCAAGCCGTGCTTCAAATGGTAAGAAAGTGTCAGTCATTGTAAAGCCTAACAATGGTTATGTATTGGATTCTGTAATAGTCAAAGATAGTAATGATAAGGAATTTGCAGTTACAAAGCAGTCTGATGGCACTTATACTTTCATTATGCCATCTAGCAATGTAACGGTTTCGGCTAAGTTTGACACTGAGCTAGCGAAAGATGTTGTAACAGAAATTGAAAAATCAATCGAGTTTAAAGATGTAAAGAAGGGTGACTGGTACTTTGATGCCGTTCAGTGGGCAGTTAAGAATAACATAACAGAAGGTAGTGGAAAAGATACTTTCAGTCCTGATGTGATTTGCACACGCACACAGATGGTGACTTTCCTATGGCGAGTAGCAGGTAGTCCGGAACCAAAGATTACGAAGTGTGATTTCAGAGATGTGGATAACAGTGCATATTATTATAAAGCAGTTCTTTGGGCTGTTGAAAAAGGTGTCACAGTCGGTACAAGCGATACAACATTCTCACCAAATGAAAATGTAACTCGAGGACAGACGGTTGCGTTCCTATATCGTGAGGCAGGATCACCGTTTGAAACCGGAGAAGACGTTTTCAATGATGTAAATAGTAATGGTTATTACTTTAAGGCTGTATCATGGGCGACGAAGAACGGTATCACAGTCGGTACAGGCAATGGAAAATTCGAGCCGGATATGGATTGCAATCGTGCTCAAATTGTAGCAATGCTATATCGTACCCAACGATAATTTTGCTAATTTGCTTTTCATTTATATTCGAAAGATGTGGAAGAAATGACTCATATCTTTCGATAATATGTTGGAATTGCGGTAGATATAGTTGTTAAATACTTAATGCGATATATGATTTTTCAATATATAACATAATAAATAAAGAAAGGGGTGTAGATTGATAAAAAAGTATGAATGTGAAGTATGTGCATACATATATGATCCGGAACTGGGTGATCCTGATGGTGGCATTGCACCAGGTACAGCGTGGGGAGAGTTGCCGGAAGATTGGGTTTGCCCATTATGTGCAGTCGGAAAAGAGCAGTTTCGGGAAGTTGAATAACTAAGTAATATTTCTGAACTGACAGTTGAAAGTGGAACAATAGAATTACAATCACTTACAGCTGCGAAAAACGGATTCAAGATAAATGTTCATAATGGTGCTAAGCTAAATTTGAAAAATATATATAGACCTGTCGTATCTGATTTTAATGGTGGCGGAACAATCGTAATTTCAAATTCTGATATGTTGACTATTACAGGAAGTGTGACAGGAACAACTGCATTTGAAACAGCAGGAGGATTCGGAGGCGAGTCCGGAATTGCACAAGCAGGGCATACATATATAACAGCTCCTAATTCTAATGAAAATTCTGAAGAAGGAAACGGTTCGTTAATTACTATAACGGATAGTACCGGAAATTCTGTAACAACGATAAATGCCGACAGTTTTTCGGCTAAAGCAGTGATTCCAACCAAAACAAATAAATCAACTGTTATGATTGCAAAATACAATGGTGATGAGTTGAAGAAGATAAGAATATACAGCGCAAATGTAATAACAAATGAAAATTACACAGTAAAAGAAACAGAGAGTATTTCAGTTTCTGAAAATAAAGTATCAAATGGAGTTAGGATAAAAGCATTTATATTTGAAAATTTAGAAAATGTAAAGCCATTATGCAAGCCAGAAGAGATTTAACATTATGAAATAGAAAGAAGGAAATAGTGATGTTAAAAATAAAAAATATTTTAACCTGTGCCATAAGCATTTCCTTGTTTTTAATGTCATCAACAGCTGCTGATGCAACACAAACAGCGGAGGATTTGCGAAATAGTGACATATCAAAACTAGTGAAACAATCAAAATTTGACTCGAGGGATTATGGCATTGTTACTCCGGTTAGAGATCAAGGGGATACTTCGCTTTGCTGGGCGTATTCTACAGCAAGTGCATCAGAGACATCAATACTTAGAAGTGGTATTGATAAAAGTGTAGATAAGAGTTCTCTATCACTTTCCCCACAACAGATTGGATATGCAAGACATAATCGAGGAAGTGACCCTCTTAATAATACAACTGGTGAAATAACAAGCAGTTCAGGAAATTGGAGCTATGCAGGTGGAGGAACTAAATATGCCGCGGCTTTGCTTTCTACATGGTGTGGGCCTGTTAAATCCGATAAGGCGTATAATGTGAATGGTTGGAGTAATGCCGCCTATAAGTTGGAAAGTGCAATATCTGTTGATGGTAAGAATCTTAATAAGGATGCGGCGGCAAGAGAAAAAATGAAACGAGCTATAGTCAAATATGGTGCAGTTACATTTTCGTATAATAATGTGAGAGAAGCATATTATTATAATCCAAGCGAAGAAAGCGGAAGTTCACCGCATGCTTGTACTATAATCGGATGGGATGATACCATTCCGGCAGAAAATTTTTATCCGAGCAAAACAACAACTGACGGAGGGTGGTTGGTCAAGAACAGCTATTCTTCGTTGCCTTACTTTTATCTGTCTTATGAAGTAACCTGTGAACAGATATATGCTTTTGATTATGTAATGAATGATAAGTATGATAATAACTATTTTTATGATGCGTCAGCAACTGATAGTGGCATAGGAAGTCTTTTGAAAATTAAACAGGCAGCCAATGTATTTAAAGTCAAAGGAGATACTGAAAATGAATGGATTAAGGCAGTAGGTGTAGGTATTGTTGGAGAAAATACTGATTGTACGGTTGAAGTTTATAGCGATGTACAAGACGGAAGTTTTAATCCTCAAAATGCAAAGCTTGAAACAACAAAGACAGTTTATCTTGAATATGGTGGATTTAATTGCATTGAACTTGATAAACCTGTAGAAGTAAAAAAAGGCAGTACATTTGCAGTTGTTGTTAAAGTCAATAACGCGTACATAACGCTAAGTGAAAATGAGGGGGAATCTTATGTATACCGCGGAGGTTGGACACCATCACAGGCAGTGAGAATAAAGGTATTTACCAAAAACGATGAAAAAAATCAGAATTCTATTGAGTTTATGGATGAAGGACAAGTTAAGGTAAGAGGAAATGGTGGTATAAAGCAGTTAATTATCACCATGTCCGAAAATGAAGAATTAAAAGATTTTTATGTTGAATCTATAAATTTTGATGAGAATAAAGAAAAAATAGTGACATTGCCATCAGGATGGATAAGGATAGAAAATATACGCTATAAAGCATTTCTATGGGATAATTTTGAGAATATATCTCCTGAGTGTTCAGAGATAGAATGGTAGAAAAAAGAAAGGTGGCAATATGATATTTCATCGCATAAATATTCCGACAGTTACAAATACGATAGGAGAACCTGGAAAACAAGATTCGACGCAGAATAGTTCAGACCATATTCAACAAAAACAAACTGATGAAAATAAAGAATTGAATATAACACTTGAACAGGCAAAAGATATAGCGTTACAGAAGGCAGGTGTATCTGAGCAAGTATATTTTAAAGAAGCAAAGTTGGATTTTGAAGATGGAAGATGGAAATATGAAATTGAGTTTATGCAAGACAATGTAGAATATGAGGCAGAGATAGATGCTCAGACAGGAGTATTCTATAAGTGGAAAATTGATAGAGATTAATAGAAATGGAGATGTATTATTATGATTAAGAAGGTAACTTTATTAACTACATTAGGGGCAATTACACTAGGTATTGCTATAGGAGTATCGGCAAATGGGATTGTACAAAAAGTACAATCGGAAATTAGAGGTGATTTTGTAATAAAGACAAATGGACAGATTCAAACATTAAAAAGTGTAGATGGTGAAACTGTATATCCTATGCTTTATGAAGGAACAACGTATCTTCCGGTTAGAGCTATTGCTGAATTGAACAACAAAGAAGTTGTATGGTATGAAGACACAAAAACTATAGATATTGTGGATAAAACAAATTCTACAGTAACAGATGCTGATAAAATCGTAAATGGTGATATTAGTAAACAAACACCGGTACCAAGACAGACATCACAACCGTCACAAGGAGGATATGACATTACAAATAGCACGAAAATAACACTTGATAAAGCAATAGAAATTGTGGTAAACAAAGCTGGAGTTTCGGAAAACGACTTGTATTCAAAAAATGCAAATTATGATTATGATCATGGACAATATATCGTTGAAGTGGAAATAGATACAAAAAGCACAGAATATGATGCAAAAATAGATGCAGTGAGTGGAAATGTGCTTGAATGGAATTCGAAGGATGAAAGAGTAAATTCATATATTAATTTAAACGGAGTAATTTCTTTAGACAAGGCAATAGAAATTGTTGTTGCTGAAAAAAATATAGATACAAACAAGATTTTAGCGAAAAAAGCAAGTTACGATTATGAAAGAGGCAAAACAGTTATTGGTGTTGAAATCTATGTTGATGGCTTTGAATATGATGTAGAGCTTGATGCAATGACCGGTGCAGTGCAGAAATGGAATTGAGTAGCAAAATATAACTTTTGAAAAATAAATCTATGATAAGGAGATATAATGAAAATAAAAAGAATCATATTAAGCATTGTAGTGAGTTTGTTGTTGCTTTCAACAGTTGCTCTTGCAAAAACATCAGAATACAAATTGCAACTGTTTTTTCAACCGGCTATTATGGACGACATAACAGGAGATGTATTAACAGGCATAAACTTAAAAAATGTTGATTTAGCAATTCCACAAGATAAAGGCAGTATATGTGGATTGAATTTTGATTTTGAATATGATGATAATGTATTTAATGTGCTTACTAACAATAACGGAGAGGTTGTTATAATTACTGATGAAAATACATTAATCAAGGACAGTTCTAAAATTCATGCAACAGTTGAAAATGGTGTAATACATATAAGTTACAACGATGATAAAGATTTAATTAAATATGATGGTACTTTATGCCGATTTATACTAATTGCAAACAATGTTAATGCGTTATGGAATTCATTTGACTATTATCCAATACGATTTGTGGAAGATTCTATTTCTGTAAATACATACAACGAAACAACAGAACCGTTTTATAATATTGAGGGGATAGATGGTAAAGTTGGAGCATATAATAAACCTCTTGTGTTGGAACAGGTATCAGTCAATAAGAGTATGGTATTTTCGCTCAGGAAGTCAGATGTTCAGGTGAATGGTGAAGTTATATCAACTGATGCTGTACCATTTGTTGTTGATGGAATGTGGATGTTACCGATGAGATACTTTGCAGAGGCGACAAACATGAAGGTAGAGTGGAATGCAGAAAAAGCCACTGCTTGTGCTTATGGTGAAAACAAAAATCTTAAAGTTTCTATTAAAGGTGATAAAATATATATAAATTCAGCATTGTGGAATGGAAAGGAGCATGCCATTGAAATAAATGGCAGAATATATATACCACTATCTTTAGTTCAAGAACTTTATCCAAACGTATCAACTAATGCATTGGAAAATGAAATATCAATATATGTACCATAAGGAAGATGTGTAATTTTATGAAAAAGAGTGTTAAAAAATTATTGACAGGAATGATAATTTCTTCAATGTTGAGCAGTTCATTCAATGTTTTGGCGGCGAATAACGTAGAGATTAAGGGGATATCTGTATTGGAAAATGATAAGGTTGTTGCAACTTTTGAGCCGACAGACGGAAATATACAGCTTACTCCTGAACAAATGCTACAAGTAACAGTTTCGGTAAAGGGCGACGAAATGGAATCGGTATATGCTTCGTTTTTATCTAATTCAAATAATAAAGATATTAGTAATGCGACGGTGCAATATGTCGCACAAAAAGCAATAGGTGAAGATAATACTGCAACATTCAAGTTCAGACCGAGAAAGTCAGTAGGACAAGGATCTTTTATTGCAAAATCAGGTGCGACAGGCGCAGAAAAAGCGGCAACATTCCATTATATGGTCAAAGAAGAAGACAAGACAATGACATTGACTGGAAAGAATAATATCATAAAAGCTAACGAAATAGCGGATGCTACATTTGTTGTTACACCTACAAGTTTTACAGGAGAAGATTATACTGGATTTAGTGTTTATATTGATGACAGTTCGACGGCATTGGCAACAGATAAATATAAAATCGAGAAGGTTGAAAATGAACTGATACTTACAGTAAAACACGAAAATTTTGCTAATAAGGTATCAGGGGACAAAATAAAGGTAACAGTAAAACATAACGGATATATGGATGCAAGTGGTGAAATCACAATATTAGATGCTGTATATAATGTGACATTAAATACAAATGGAGGCGTTTTGGCAAACGAGAGTGATAATATAACTAATTATACACAGGGAACAGTCGTAACACTTCCAACACCAACTCAAGTGGGTTATAAATTTGAAGGCTGGTATGAAAATAAAGATTTTACCGGCAATAAAGTTACAATGATTACGGCTGATTCAGAAGGTGATAAGGTATATTATGCGAAATGGATAGCTGAAACATATGCAATCAGTTATGAGCTTAATGATGGAATTATTGCAGATGGAGAAAATGTGACTAGCTACACATATGGAGTTGGTGCTACACTACCAACACCAACAAAAGCTCACTACAAATTTGGCGGTTGGTATGAAAAATCTGATTTTAGCGGTGAATCAGTGAAAACAATACGAACTAATGAAATCGGTGCTAAGACATATTATGCAAAGTGGATAGCGGATACATACAAAGTGACATTGAATACACATGGTGGAACCATTGCAGATGATAAAAATATAACAAGTTATGAATATGGAACTACTGTCAAGCTCCCAACTAGTGAAGATATAACAAAGGCAGATTATCATTTTAATGGTTGGTATGATAATGCTGAATTTACAGGAACACCAATAACAGAAATTACTATAAAAGAAGTTCCTGAAACAGGCAATAGCATGATATTCTATGCGAAATGGACTAAAAATGAGCCGGATAAGTATATGGTTACATTTGAAAATGCAGACGGAACAGTATTGCAAAGTGGAGACGTGGAAAAGGATACAATGCCAGTGTATGCAGGAGCAACTCCGACAAAGGAACAAGACGACAGGTACACATATGTGTTTGATAAATGGGTTCCGGAATTGACAAGTGTAACAGGTCCGGCAACATATACAGCGACATATACTTCGACTTCAAGAGTATATCAAGTAACACTGAATGTGAATGACGGTACTATCGGAGAAAATGTAACAGACTACACATATGGAACTGCTGTAACATTACCAGTGCCGACGAAGAAAGGATATAAATTTGAAGGTTGGTATGATAACGCTGAATTTACAGGTGTTACGGTTACTGAAATTTCTGCGGCGGCAACAGGAGATAAAACATACTATGCAAAATGGGTAGCAGAGCAATATACCATTACATTTAATACAGATGGTGGAGTATTTGTAGAAACACCTATTTCAAGTTACATATATGGAACAACCGCAACATTACCGGTGCCGACAAAGAATGGCTATAAGTTTGAAGGTTGGTATGATAATGCTGAATTTACAGGTACAGCTCTCACTGAAATTTCGGATAGAGCAATAGGAGATAAAGTTTTCTATGCTAAGTGGCGTAAAGAAAGTATTGTAGAAAACCTTGAGGTTTTGGACGCGTTCAAAAATAAGGTAGATGTCACAAAACTTATTGATGAACAAGGCAATACAACAGTTACAGTCATGGCAAAAGAAAATGTTACAATGCCTGAATTAAAACTTTATCGTGCAATATACAAGGACAATAAACTACTTGGAACATTGGAGGAAATGAAACCTAACATGGTAGGTGGAAACAGCGTATTCATATTTGCACCTTTGACACTTAAAGACGGTGAATCATCAAAGATAATGCTTTGGGATGAAAAAAATGCGCCTACAATAAATGCGATTATAAATCAATAAAAAAAGGATTGAGTATATTAAGATGGAAATAACAAAAGATATAAAATATGTGGGAGTAAATGACTATGATATTGAATTGTTTGAAGGTCAGTATGCTGTATAGAACGGTATGGCATAGCTCTCATCATCGAAAAATCTCACATTTATTCAGGAAGAGGTACATGTTAAATCGGCGATTGATGAGCAGAGCACAGCTTGAGGCGTTGGCTAAAGCGTTAGTAGTTGATTAAATTGAATTATTAAAGAGCATTTGATAGTAAAAACAAGTCTTTTGCAAGACTTGTTTTTTGTTTGCGACACATCTTCAAACCAAGAAAATGCCACTGAGTTAAGTGTATTTTTTAAAGAAATGTAAAATAATAAAACATATACTGATATTTTGATAAGAAAAGTTGTAAAATAAAATGTATGATTGGAGATGTGAGTTAAATGAATAACAGCAAAATTATAGATGGAGAAGAATTAAAAGGTAAAATAGGAGCTTTTACGCAGTATTTGATAGATGAGGAAAAATCAAATTCTACAATCGAAGGATATAGAAGAAATGTTAAAAGATTTATAGAATTTATAGGTAAAAGCAAGATAAATAAAAATACGGTACTCGAGTACAAAAGTGCACTGATGAATATGTATAAAACAGCTACAATTAATGCTGCATTATCAGCAATCAACAGCTTTTTTGCCTTTGTCAATAAAAAACTTAGCCACCTCGCTAATAAAAAAGTGAGCCAGTTGTGATAAAAAAATTTTGAGCCACTAATCGTGATTCACAGTCGAGTCGATACGGTAAGATGAGCTACAGTTCATGTTCAGAACGAAGGATCTGAAGGTGACTCTGTCTATGAGTGCAGCAAGCAGCATTTCGTTTTCAAAAAGCTGTGTCCATTGTGAAAATTCAAGATTTGAGTCGGGGGTGCGGACATATTCTTGGACTATTTTATGCTGATAATCCAAGGCTATGTCCGCACCCACGTCTGTATCTAAATCTTTGTCAACACAACATTTTTATATTTTTTTCCACCTCCATACGGACACGGATCATTACGACCAATTTTTTTATTCATAAGTAAACTCCTAAATTTATAAATCGCTATTTTGTATTACTCGATATACGGTATCTTAAAATAATCCAAATACTTTTTGAACTTATCCTGTGCCGTAAAGCAGGTATCGGTCAAATAACCTTTTTCATTGTTCCATTCGGACAGACCTCTGTAATAGAACATCTTTAAATCTTCATCAATTATAAACGGAACAATATTATTTTTCAGGCATTCTTTAAACATAATAAGTCTTCCGACTCTGCCGTTGCCGTCTTGAAACGGATGTATTGTTTCAAAAGTATAATGAAAGTCTATGATTTCTTCAAGCGTATGCTCTTCTTTTTGATTATAGTCTTTTAAAAGTGCTTTAATCTTAGTTGCAACATCTTCTGGTTTTGCGGTTTCTTTTCCGCCGACTTCATTGGGAAGCTTTTTATACTCGCCCACATTAAACCAATCTTTTCTTGAATCAGATGTACCGGATTTTAAAGTATAATGTAACTGTTTTATAAACTTTTCTGTGAGCTTATATTTTGCATTATCAATTATCATATCGATACATTTGAAATGATTTGCCGTTTCAATAATGTCATCAACAGACACAGCTTCTTCATCTTTAAAACCTATCGTCCGGGTTTCAAAGATATAGCGGGTTTGCTCTTCAGTAAGCCGACTACCTTCTATTCGATTGGAGTTGTAAGTCAAACTCACCTGTGTCTTATGGTATAAGCCACCTTTTCGCTTCGCTTTCTTTTCCTCTAAGAGGTATGTAACAATTTTATCCATGATTTTCTACTTTCAATTGTACAGAGACAAAGATACAGAAGAAATATGAGGATTCAACATAGCTACTCTATTAACTTTATAATAAAGAATACTAATATCATTAGTTCATTGCATATAAAGACCTAAGGTACTTCACAATCGTGGGCAAAATAATCGTAGGAAACACCTGTTAAGAATGCCCTTTCTCGTTAATAAAATCTATATTATTGATCCAAAAGAATGTAGTAATCATTTTTTTTAACCCTTTATTATGTAAGCACAAATAGATTAAGAATATTGCCACTATTATATCCACAACATTCCAGATATCACGTCCTAACGGTACTTTCATAATAGGCTGAAACAAACCAGCCAAAGCAGCACAAATCACACAAAAGAACTTTTGTTTATTCTTCCCATATTCATAAGCCATAAAAGTTAACACAATAGTTAATCCATATCGAACTAATACATAATAGGCATTGGAGCTAAACATACCAACAAAGCCACAGCTAATACTATTCTAATCCATTTCTGCTTCATTCTTAATATGAGTAATTTGACAGATTTAACACTTTAATATTTTTAGCAAAATTCAAATTAGCACCAGATTCGTCATGTCCACCCGTTGTAATGCCAATCGCTTCACCATAAGCATTAATCAAAACACCTCCACTACTTCCATGATCTATAGGACAACTAATCTGAATATAATTATCATCCCTAATTTGAGATATCTCTCCAGATGAAAAAGTATTTTCCAATCCGCGAGGACTACCTATCGTATAAACTTTTTCACCTACGTTATTCTTTCGATGGGATACTGGTATGTGAACAAAATGCCCTTTTATACGAAATAATATATAATCTTCTGATTCACTTTTTGCTATCACTTCAGATATTTTACATTGTCTGCCATCTGATAGTTTAATAACTTCAGATCCAACAGCAGTTCCCTTAAACACATGGTAATTACTAACAGCTACACCATTCTCACTAATAAAAAAACCAGATCCTTGAAAGACTCCCAATCCATCAGTTGTATAAATCATAAAAACAGCCGAATTGTATTTTTTGAAGATTTCCGTAGGCTCTAATATATGAGATTGAATAGATTTGGAAATAGCTTGCTTGCTTTTTATTTTTTTCTGTTCTAAACTTGGAATAATAACAGTAGAGGACGAACGATGAAACTCTCCTTTATTCCTTTTTGCTTTAGTGCAAGAAGTATACCCAAATAACAATACAATTAATAAAGCATCGACAAATAATTTCATTTTAGTCTCAATTTATATTTCTACTTTATGATTCCTGGCTTTGGCAATATATGTATTAAAAAACGCTGGTTCTTTTCATTGCCAGGAATATCAGGCTCCATACGTAGATCTCCAGAAGCGCCACTTCCAGAGACAATCACCTCACATTGTTTGGGATCAAAAGTTATCAAACTATCTTTCCAAAACTTTTTTAAAGCTAATGCTCTATTATAGCTCAATTCATCGTTGAATAAATAATTATCCTTAGAAGCTTGCCCTTCAATAATCAGCAAATATTGAACACCAGCATACTTTTCATATGTCTTTAGAATAAAACTCTGAATCGTTTTACCCGCATTTTTTAGTTGTACAAGAACTGAA